>JAAIGE0101161946.1_pt1 | contig 26951 bp, 24 predicted proteins | sample 6487951 | NCBI WGS metagenome assembly JAAIGE01 (sample SAMN13974128, study PRJNA590717) | phyllosphere metagenome | biome: tomato field; feature: multiple bacterial spot infested tomato fields; material: tomato leaves; isolation source: leaves from tomato fields | host: Solanum lycopersicum ...
CGCGGCGGTGGCGCGGGTGAGGTCGGCGCCGATGCTGTCAGCGTCGATGACGCGGCCGTACTGCTTATTGCCCTCGTCGCCCCAGCTGGTGGTGTGCTCGCGTCCGATGACGGCCTCCCCTCGGTGGAGTGAGGAGGCGACGTTCGGGCCGAGCTCGGACCGCGCTTCGACGAAGTGGGTGGTGAGGGTGTCGTGCGCCTGCCACCCGCCCTGTCGGCACTCCACCTTGTTCTCGATGACGCGGAGCTTGGTGACCTGGATAGTTCCCGCCTGCACAACTCCGGGATCGGCTGCCAGGCTTCCGCTGATGGTCCGGATAGAGGGGACTCGAACCCCTGACCCCCTGCATGCCATTCGAGTGCACACGAGCCGTCAGCCGTCCGACGTGCCCAGTAGCGTGTCCAGCCATGCTTCGACAGCGAATCTCGGGTATCGGAGGTGCTTGCCGATCTTTACCGAAGTAGGCCCCACGCCTTTCGTCCGCCACTCGTACAACGTGCTGACGGGTATCTGCAGCAGGACTGAGAGTTCGCGAATCGTGATCAGATCTGGCAGTTCGCTGACGCGGCGTCCGGCAACTTCGTTCACGAGTCGCCTGCCCCCTCAGGTGCCGGCTTGGACAGCTCGTCGATCCACGCGGCGACGACGTCCTCGCGGTACATGACTCGCTTACCGATCTGAATATGGGCCGGGCCGTACTGTCGAAGTCGCCAGTCTTCGATGGTTCGGAGAGGGATCTGCAGATACGACGCGAGCTGCTGTGAGGTCAGGAGTCTCGGCAGTGACGACGCGCCCTCGTTGCATCGCGCCGCACCAGATGAACCTCGATCTGTCACCTCGGTTCCTCTCATACACTCGCGACACGAACTCAGCTGCGCCCACGATCGTCGGATTATGAGTCAGGTCACGCTCGCTCCTTCCCCGGTCAGACATGGGACTCGAACCCAAAACCCACTGATCTAGAGTCACGTCATTTCCTCCGTTGGACGAGGTGTTCGGGGTAGATTATGCCTCCTATAGTTGACATTTGGCGGGAGCGGATCCTCTTGATTTTCGCCACATTGGCCTGCGCCTCTGGGCGAGACGGCCCCGTGACCGCGCTGTCTGATCGCTTGTCAGGCAGGGTGTCTGGACTCGTCGGGAGCGGAGAGGCTTAGACGAGCCCCTCCTCAAGCGGGAGCGCACTCAGCATTTGATACAGCTCCATCTCCTCGGCTTTGTTGGTACCAATGGGGTTCTCAAGGCGGTACGCGTACGCCAGGATCTCTGCGTCGGGCGCCCAGAGGCCCGCGTGGTCGAGTCGCTCCCGGATGACCGCATGCAACTCCTCGGCGTGGTGTTCCCGCTGCAGGAGGGACCACGCGGCGTTGCGAACACCTGTGAACTGGTTGACGACCATCAATCGGCGAAGATCCGGCACTGCGTAGCGGACTATGCCTTCTCCGGTTTCGACTCCTTGCGTGAAGCGCCCCTCCTCACGCCACTTCCGGAGCGTTCGCGACGTGACCGCGATCATCCGAGCTGCCTCGACCTGGTCCACCCATTTCAGGCTCGGCGGGGCGTCGTCCGAATCGCTGGGTTCAACGCTCTCTCGCTGCCACAGCACGGCATTGTCCTGCTCGCTCCGGATGAAGCGCCATTGGATGCACTCTGCGACCTCGACAGGGTGGGGGGTCGGTGTTGCGGGGATGCTTGCGTCGATGTGTGCCATGTCCTCCACATGCACAGTTTCGGAAGGGTTCTCCGAGAGGTGCGTGGAATGAGGGCTGCGGGTCGTGATGCTGCTGGTCATGTAAACCACATGCACAGTCTGGAGACAGGCTCGCGATGGAACCCGATCATGTACTGCAACGGGACCGCGGAAGTTGCAACGCACTGCCCGCCGACAAAGGGTCACTGCGGGCCAGGGAGGGCGCCCCCGCCTCTCGTGGTCAGAGACGCAAAGTCCTGAGGCGAGGCAAGTATCCGTTCCAAGCGCCTCTGCGTCCGAAGGCGTCGATGGGCTGCTTCTCGTGCCTCCGGTGCACATCTCTGACTAAGCGCCGCGAGATGGGGCGATCGGGACGACTGTTGAGGTAAGCGTGGCGACTTCCAAGCGGACGACGTTTCCACTCCGACCGTTCCGGTTCAAGCTGATGACTTCTCTTCCGTCAGCCGAGCGCCCGCGGCCGAACACATGCATATGCCCATGCAGTAGCAGCGCGGGATGCACAGCATCCCAGATGCGATCCACTCGGCTGCGTGAGAGTGCGCACTCTCGGAGCACACGTGTACTCACGTCAGTCGGCGGGTGGTCGAGCAGCTCCTGCACCACCTTTACGGGTGTGCGGTCGGGCGTTTCGTGAGTGAGGAGAACATCTGCCGGGAGTTCGGACGCGGCTGCTACATGCTCCTCCAGGATTCGCTCCTCCGGCCACCAGTCCTTCCCCGCGACTCTGACCTCCTCGTCAATCGAGGAGGCCCCTCCGACGCTGAGGAATCTTCGACCGGCTACAACGAACAAGAACGGACGTGGAAGCAGCCACACGACCTCCGATACACGCAACGCTCGATTCGGGTATCGGCGCATCAAGGGCCCGTACACGTCGAATGGCTCATGATTGCCAAGCGTGACGAAGATACGGTCGATCCCCGCCCTCTCCGCCCAGTAGTCGACAGGCTTGGTATTCATCCACCAGTCACCGAGGTGAAGGATCGTTCGGATCCCTGGGGAGTGACGTCGAAGCGCGGGGAGCGCCACCTGGAGCCAGGTCACGTCGCCGTGCCAGTCCCCCGCCACCCACACCGCCTCGTCGTCCAGTGTCATCGTGGCTGCAGTCTCGAGCACCCGCATCGTGGATCCTCCCTATCGCGAACAAAGGCCCTCGCGGAGTCTGTCCATCAGACGAGGTGCCACCGCGATTGGAGTGACTCCCCGATGGCACTCCCAGTTGCCGTCACTTTCTGAGCTTTGCACCTGAAAGCCATCTTTAGTAGGCCACTCGCGGGCAACTAGGGCTCCAGTCTTTTCAGGTGGATCCCGCACGTCCCGAACGACACTCATGGGATCACTACGCGTCCACGCTGGGGAGAAATCTCCAGATCGCACGAGATCAGGCAGGTCTTAGCCAAGAGGCGGTCGCTTACGCCAGCGGCCTGAGCCGCTACACCTATCAGAAGCTGGAACGCGGCATCGCGCGCCCGGGAGCTGCCGCCAATCCGACCTTGAAAACCTTCATGGCGATCTGCCAGACCCTCGCTGTTCGACCAGAGGACGTCTTGCCCAAGGAAAATCCGGACCTTTCCGCAAGATAGCTCGTCTTCCCCGTCTCCATTTGAACTACGCAACCGCCGCCCTCATAGTAGTTATTTGCAAAGCGGCCAGGCATCAGGACCTTCCTCTCGCTCGCTAGAGGGACTTGGTCATCCTCGCAGCATCCAGGACCGGCCTCCGGATACCGACGGCGCCCAACCCTCACTTGCCGATAGCTCAGGCACTTCGCTATTGCAGCCAGCTCGCTTCCGCGGCCTCTTCCTTCCGCATCCCGATGCCACTGTCTGGCGAATGTCGCGCCGACCAGCAACAACAACAACAGGTCGATCGTCGACAGGATGAAACGGGGCATGATCGAGCCGGCGTGTAGGAAGTTCACCATCACGCGATTGCTATTGCGGCGCCGACAGCCGCGGAACGGACAAGTGCGCGTGAAGGGGAACGTGACCTGCAGTCGGGCTGTGACGACCCTGGTCCAACTCGTGCCTCACCCGAGCTTCGTCTTCATCAGACGGGGATCTCGCGATCCTTGAACTCAGCCGCCGCCGGTCGGGAGCGAACCCGATCTCCCCGCTCGGCAGACATGCGAAGCATCACGACGCCGCAGGGCACACATTCGTAACCACCCGACTTGTCCCACATGACGGGGCAACAGGTGGGACCCCGTGCTGCTGGACCGCGTCGAATCCGTCGTTCATACGATTTACCTGCGCCTCAACCACCGCGGAGCTGATGCACCATCATCTCTTCCCCGCCACCGAAATGGTGACCCGCTCACTCGCGGCTGCGCTCAACCGCAACTAGGCGCTGGCTTCCGGCGCGTAGAGCGGGCGCGGGTTGAGCGAACCTGTCAGCGATTTGAGCACTCCGCTGATGTCTAGGTGCATCGCAACAGCGAGTGCCATCACCGTGAAGACACCCGGATCGACGGTCCGTCCGTCCTCGATCGCCTGAATGCTGGCGGCAGACACGCCGGAGGCCTTGGAGAGTTCATTGCGTGAAATATTTAACACTTCACATCGATGACGGCGTAGTGCGTTAGCGAGCTCGGACGATCGCTGAAGGTGCGCGAAGTCAGCTTTCTTTCGTCTCCCGGCCATGTCCTCGAAGCTAGAAGACAAAGCTGTGTTTGTCAAAGAATTACCACACCCGCTGGATCTTGTGTGATACATTCATGGCATGGCTGGCCGACACCTTCGCGACATGATCGCGGCATACGGCGCGCGTGACGACTTGAAGTTCCGCCGGGCCGCTCAGGCGATCATCCAGGAAGAGGAAGCCAAGAAGCACACGGTTCTGGCTCGGGAGCTCCGCACCGTCCTTGCAGCCAACGCCGGCATGGGAGCGAATGAGGCCGCGATCCCGATCGACCCCCCAACGGATCGAGACAGTTCGCTCCCCCTCGCTCAGGTCACGCACCCGCAGCGTTACCTCGAAGACCTTGTCCTCGACGACCACGTTAAGTATTCCCTGCGGATGATCGTGGACGAAGCCAAACGGTGGCCCGGGCTTGATCAGGCAGGCCTCCCTCGACGCAATCGTCTGTTGCTCTCCGGACCGCCAGGATGTGGGAAAACCTCCGCTGCCGGGGCCATTGCGCATGAGCTGGGGCGCCCCCTCGTGACGGCGCGAGTTGAAGGGCTCATCTCCAGCTACCTGGGCGAGACAGCCGCTAATCTCGCGAACCTTTTCACCTTCGCGTCCACGGGACCGTTCGTGCTCTTCCTCGACGAATTCGACAGTCTCGGGAAGATGCGCGAAGACGCATCCGATCACGGTGAACTCCGCCGCGTCGTAAATGCTGTCCTGCAGCAGATCGACGCTTACGCCGGTCCGTCGATGATCATCGCAGCAACGAACCACTCGCAGGTGTTGGATTCGGCACTCTGGCGCCGATTCGACTCAGTGATCGAGCTCGGCTTGCCCACGCCCCAGCAAGTGACCCAGCTGCTCAATCGCCAGATGCTGGGGAATGGGACTGAGCACGCATACGCGTACGTCGAAGAGCTCGCATCGCTCCCTCACGCCGCCACTGAGTTCTTTGCCAACTCCGCGAAACGCCACGCGTTCCTCTCGGACCGCAAGAAGGTCAGCGCCGAGGACGTCGCATTCGCCGCGAGAGAGGTCCTGTCGCGCCCCTGGGCATAGCCCGATTGAGTGAAGTTCACCGAGGGGGGTTGATCCGTTCGTCGGACGCAGAGTCGAATGTAGCGGTCTGGACAAGCCACCACCTGCGCTCGGCAGCGTCACGCGAGCACATCACGGCGTTCAGCCATGTATTGCGACGCCCGCGCTGCGAACGGATGCCGCGAGCGTGGCGCGATATGTTCGCCGAGTGGCCGACCATCTGAAGATTCCAGAACTTCTACCTTTGACCAGTAAGCGGATCCGGAACCAATACGATCCGGACGCTCCCCCGGTTGATCGCGAATCAAGAGCCACGACGCTGCGCGGCGTGCTGGAAGGCCTCGAGTCAACAAACGCCTTCCCGCCAGACGGAATGGACGAGGATGAAGATTCACCCCTGGGCGACATCGTCATCAAATTCACGGGAGCACAGCCCTTCGCGAATACGGCGTTCAAAGGGCTCGGCCTTACGCCTCTGGCGGTCACAGATGACAAGCGCTACTTCGCACTGACGGACTCTGAGGCGCGAGTTGCTCTGTCACGCCTCCTGCATCGCTTTATTGACACCAGCGATGGGCTGGGCGACGTAACAGCGTCTCTCCGGGATGAGCTCGGGAAGATCGAGGGAATCGAACTTTATGGGCGCGAGGACCGCGTCGCCCCCGATCTCTCTGCTCCCGTCGGCGACGAGACGATCGTCGTCGACGTCTCCTTGTGGCCGACATCACTCGAGAAGCGTTCCGACATCCGGCGTGGAGAAGCTCGAGTGGCTGAGGTCGCAGGCCTTCTGGAGAGGATGGCCTCAGCTGATGAGCGGATTGCCGTGCTCGCCGCCGATGATCGCGACCCGGACAGGCTGGTTATTCATGCTCGGGTCGACGCGCGCGCGTTCAATGTGCTTGCCGAGCATGAGCTCGTGGAGAAGCTCCGAGGCCCGCTGACGGCCCGCGTCACACAAACGGATTTGGACGAATCGATCGGGCAGTATCCCGCCGAGGTTCCGCTCCCCGAGGGTCAACCCATCGGGATCATCGATGACTTGGTGAGTGAATCGAACCCGTGGATGGAAGGCGTGGTCGTCGAACAGCGCCAGTTCCCTTCGGAAACCGCCCTCGGCGACGCGACGATGCACGGTACACAGGTCGCCAGCATCGCCGCTTGGGGCGATGTCCACCGTCTGCTGTCGGATCCAACGAACATGCAGCCATTCCCGTTGTACGTGGCGCGAGTAGCCCAAGCGGATGTCAACTTCGACGCTCAGGTGTTCGGCAATCCATCAGAACAGATCGAATCGGCGCTGGAATGGCTTGCGAGTAAAGACGTCAAAGTGGTCGTGATCGCGCTCGGCACCGGACATGCTGACCTTGGCCCGATCACTTCCGACATCTCATCGACCGTGGATGCGCAAGCAAAGAAGCATGGAATGGTGGTCATCACGAGCGCCGGCAACATCGTCCACGGCTCGGCGTCGGAGCTTCTTGACTACCCCAACTATCTGTCGGCTGATGAGTCGAAGGTCGCCGCTCCCGGTACCGCGGCACTCGCACTGACTGTCACCTCAGTGGCTATCGAAGACACCATCGACCGAGTGCGGCGGCCTCACGCGATCGCGGTCGCCGCTGCCAATGAGCATTCGCCGTTCGGTCGCACCGGGCCGGTTCGGTCTGCACGCGCCTTGGGACGTCAGAAACCCGAGTTCGCGGCACATGGAGGCAATCTCGCTGTTGATCAGGCCACTGGCAACATCGTCTCCGACGCGGCGGAGATATCTGTGGTGACATTGATTCCTCCCATCAACGGTCGACTGTTCGCTGCAGCAACGGGCACCAGCCTGGCCGCGCCACGCGTGGCGCATGAGGTCGCGAAGCTGGCGACGCGCTATCCGGACGCTTCCGCAAACCTACTTCGGGCGCTCACGGCGCTGAGTGGAGGGCACCGCCCGCGTCGCGGTGACCCTACACCGCCGTTCCATTCGTCGGCATACGGTATTCCGTCTGCCGACTCCGTGATGGAGAGCGGAGCAAACCAGGTCTTCTTCACGTTCGACGGCGAGATGGCGACCAACAGTCACTCGGTCATCCAATTGCCGATCCCGGAGTTGTTCGCGACGGGGGCTTCTACTCGCGAGATCAGGATCGCGCTCGCATTCGATCCCCCGGTGCGGCGTAGCCGGAAGGACTACATCGCGGGCCGCATGGAGTTCGCCTTCATCCAACGAGAAGACCTGGAAGACATCAAGGCCGCTTTCAAGCGACAGCCCACAGCGAAGGAACGAGCGGAGAACCCCAAACTTCAGTCGGTCGAATCACTAGCTGGCCGGCAACTCCATCCTTCGAAGACAACCTTCTTCAGTGACACTCTGATGCGGCGATCCTACTTCTCGCCCAGCGGGGGCTGGGACCCGAACGATGAGGACTACTTCCTTGTTATGACACACGAGCACAGCCGGTGGACAGCGCCGCAGAAGCGGGGATACGCAACCCAGAAGTTCGCCGTCGCTGTGGAGATCATCGACTACGACCGGCTGGACATCGACCTCTACGCCGCCGCAGAAGCGAAGCTCACCGGACGCGCCACAGCACAGAGCGGAGGATCAACCCGTGGATCGTAAGCACCGCAACACGAAGTGGAAGCAGACCCCTCCACCCAAGTGCGATCAATCCGTCCTCGACGAGAACTCGATCAAGATCACCGGTGTGTTTCAGAAACGCGCGAACGTGTCGGGTCACTGCCCATACTGCCTGGGCGCCGTGACAATCACGAAGGATCTCAACCTTCTTGCCGCACGGTCGGAAGCGACGACCGGGCAGGCCGGCGGCCAGAAGAAACTTCTCGTCACGGTGCAGTGCAACTGCGGTCACTCGCATCGCGGTAGTCCGGACGGAACTCTCGGCTGCGGTCAGTTGTGGGTAGCGGAAGCAGTCAAATGAGCACATGGCAGTCGGGTGGAGGTCGACCCGCAACACCCGAAGAGGTTGACGAGGCGCAACGGCTCGAGATAATCGAACGCGATCAGCTCCCGAGCGTTCGCAAGGCAGCGGCCAACTGGCGGAACAGTGTCGGCATAGGTGGTGTGGTCGGCTTCGTTCTTGCCTCTGCCCTCGATGCCGACCTGATCCGCGCGCTTCCGGATAGTGCCAAATTCAATGGTGTCTGGCTGCTGGGCATCGGTGCTGCATTAGCAGTTGCATCCCTCGTCCTCGCCATGATCGCATCGTTCGGTTGGCCCAGATACGCACGCTTGGGCACTACTGGAGCGCTTGACGCGTGGGAACGCCGCGCCACCCGCTCCGCTGTGCGCCTGCTGGTCACCTCCATGCTCCTGGCAGCGATCGCCTTGATAGTGCTCGCTTGCGCGCTCGGTGTGCTGATGTTCCAGATCCCTTTTTTCATCCAGTTTCCTGGTTGGGATGTGGGACAGACGGCGAGTTAGGACCGCCTATCCGATCTGCAGGTCGAAAAGGCCGGCGACGATCTTTAAGCCCCGCCATTGTCGCCTCTAAGGGTTCCGTCCCAGGGACGCCGTCGTCACCTCTCGGTCTGCGGCTTAGCGCCAGATCTGCCAGCATCATCTGATCCGTCGCGCGGCGATCACCCCGCATGATCGAGCTGACGGCCAGAGTCAAAGATGACTGGAGGAACAATGACTGGGAACCAGAACCGGCGAGATGTGTCGGGCAACCGGCGTGACGGATACAGGATCACCAGCGGCGGTCGGACAACGGGAACTGCCCGAACCCAGAGCGATGCCGAGGCGCAAGCGAAAGCGCAAGTAACTGATGCCGGGGGTGGACAGGTCTACATCCACCGACCCGACGGGCGAATCCGCGACGCAGACACGGTCAAGCCTGGCAACGAGTCGCCCGCAAAGGACACGAAGCACTGAGCGATACCCGGCAGCCGGGTATACCGGTCGCTATCGCGGGTTCCGGACGAGGGTATTGCCCCGCCGACTGGGCAAACCTCCACCCGGGGAGCCAAGATCATCCGAATGAACGAAGTTTGGGCTCGTTTTACACACCAGCGGAACACGCGATCGTCCTACATGATCCGCTGTGTCTCATCCCTCTGACTGTTTGGTGTGACCCGCACCCCGCAAGCTGTCGCCAAGCAGCTGCGTCTTCCTGCGCGCCCACCTGCCGCTCCAGTGGCAGGTGCTCGCGACGGGATGGCTCGACGATCTGGTCTGGCGCGCCGTCAAGACGCTTACCAACGACAGACGCACCGTCGCACTCGAAAGGAACACTGCTGACGGCCTCCGAGTAGTCATCATTCAACAGCCGCGTGATGCGTCACAATCAGCGAACCAGCCGATCGCAGTCTGAACCCGAGAGGACGATCAGCTTGAACAAGTCTTCGCGATGGTGAGCCCCCGTTGTCCGCATGCTCGTCCTGAGTACCATCGGAGGGGTGGGGCTGACGTTCGCCTACCCCCTCTTCCAAGGGAGCAACGCTCCTCGGCCGCCTCTTCAGACCAGCGGCGACATGATGGCCATCGTTCTCGAGAACCGCGCCGATGACGACCCGATCGTGTGGACCACTCTCGACATAGCTGCCCCACACTCCGAAAAACCCTCGCGCATAGAACTCATCATCCAGGCGGACTCAGATGGTGATCAGAACACCATCGCTGGCACTGTGCTGTTCTAAGGAAAACTAGCCGAAGCGCCCACCGCCTGCGATACCGGCTCCACACAAGGTGCGGACTTCAACGCATTCTCCGTCAACCAGAAAAGCCTCGTGTACTCGTTGCTCGAGAAGGCGGCCGACGAAACGGACGCGGATGAACTCGCTCTAGCCGAGCGTGCGAGCGCCCTGGACTTCACACAGCTCCAATTCTCTGAGAGCTTCGCCGATTCGACCAGCGATGAGAACACGATCTGGATCGAATGCAGCCTCGACACAGACGGACTCTGGACCGTTCCTGCGAACACCTACCTGGACGCCGAGATGCCGTTGATCGGTCTCGCTGCCGTGAGCAGTCCTGATGCCACGTATGGAGCGGAGCGCCCCAGCATCCAAGCGAGTCTTACCATCGATCCCGGCGACCAGCTGTTCTATCAAGAGGGGTTCCCCGCACCATCTACACGCAATGAGGAAGGCGAATCTTTTTCGCCGTCTTCACGGGGCCGATCCATCGACTCGAAGACTGTCGAGGTCTATTCCTCAGCGATACTCGCCCGATACTCCGACTCGGTGGCTGAATCCGATGGCAACACGGCTGTGTTCATCGCCGGTGTGCTCGCTGGTCTGTTCGCCTCGCTCATCACCGCGGGCGTGCTCGGCCTGCTGGAGGTGCTGATAAGTACACCTGTCGCCTCGCCCGCCGAACCTGCCAAGAAGCGGACCCTGGTGAGCAGGTTGCGTCGGTTTGGTCGTCGCTGACCGGGAAACATTTCGATTTGGTCCCCAATGACGGCACGAGGTTGCTAAGGGCCGGAGCAAGGCCACAGGCGTAGACAGGACTTCTGCAGCGGTGCGAGTCGCAGTCAGAACAATCTCCCTCGGTACGCCGCAGTGCGGAGCATCACGACGTCGAAGGTCACGCATTCGTACCCACCAACGCAATCGCGCATAACGGTCGTGCACATCGGGCACCTAGGCTGCTGAACCGCACTGAATTCATCCTCCATAACGGCACCGTAGCAATGCCGCGGAGGCGGCGAACGGGCTCCCCACAATGTGAGGATAATCCGCGACGGGCGGGCGGATCCCACCTAAGAGACGCCGGGGATTATTCGCATGGATGCGCGAGCCCGGAGACGATCCGCTAGCACGCAACAGCCGACCGCAGGCCCCGCTGGAGAACGCCTGTGGTCCATCCCGAGAATGCAGACCACGAGTGAGTAGGTTCGCAGGATGAACATCGACAAAGCCATCGACGTCCTCGAATGGTGGGTCGCCACAGCGGGCCCCGCGTCTGGTGGAAAAGCCAGTCTCCAACGATGGGATCCCCGATACGACCAGCTCAAAGCCAGAGAACATCAGACGCGAACCGTGCTCGCGGCGGCCCTGGGTGATCAGCACCTCCCCACCCTCCTCCAACTCAACTTCAATGGCGACGGATACAACACCGATAGAGGGATCCAGGAGTGCAAGTACGCGCTAGGAAAACTTCGAAGTGAGGCGGAGACCGAGGCGATCCTCGGGAGCTCCGCCCCGGCCATGTCGGCTGACGCATTTCATCCGCTCATCTGGGGTGCAGCCTCGAGACGATGGGCCGTTGACCACTATTCAGACGCGGTCCAACGTGCCGCGACTTTCCTGAACGCGCACATCCAAGACCTTGTGGGGCGTCACGACGTGTCCGACACCGAGTTGATGCGCGAAGTCTTCTCTACCGCGGAGCCTGTACCGGGCAAACGCCGGCTGCGTTGGCCGGGAGACCCCAACGATCTCACCGTCAGATCGATGCGCGTCGGAATCCTCAATCTGGCACAAGGTGCCTTCGCGGCGATCCGAAACCCCGCCACCCACGCGACCGAGGAGGTCGCTCGGCAGGAGGCGCTCGAGCAATTGGCCACTCTGAGCATGCTCGCACGGTGGATTGACAACTGTGACGTCGCAGAGGTCCCATCAAACTGAACGTTCTAATCAGCGCGGCGACTAGATGAGATGAAACCTGGGACGCGACTGGTCGTCGATCCGAGATCAAAATCGACTCAGACGCGGGAGGCACGGCGTCAACGCGCGGGGGACCGCGAGCGCTGACGCGGGCAGCAGCTCGCGCCCGCTGACGTGGGCAGCAGCTCGCGCCCGCTGACGCGAGCTTCTCTCCCCATCTGGATTGCCTGAACGCTTCCCGACCGCCGAATCTCGACGGTGCGCCGCCGCATGTACGGTCGTGTCATGTCTCGGAACGACGACGCGTTGCGTTTGGCGGAAGACTTGATGACCGACATCGAGCTGTCGCGGGCGAACACTTGTGCACATGTACTCAAGGCGATGCGCCTTGCTCGGGTAACTCGAAACTCGCAGGCGCAGGAATGGCTGGCTTTCGAAATGAACGGCGGGAAGGGCAACGAAACCGGCCGTGCGTGGATGACTCGAACGAAACGCTGGATCGATAAAGAGAAAGGCACCGGCTACTGGGGATCGGCGAGTTCCATCCAGGCGAACGCGGACGCAAACCGCCTTGCCATGACGGGACACTCTGCGCCGGTCAATCTGTCCAGCGACTACGTACTCCCCGCCATGACAGCGCGGGCACGCAACATCGCCACTGTTGCCTCGGAAATCGCTAAGTTCGACCGCATCCTTGAAGCCATCGACGCGCGGGTTTACGAACTCGCCGCCGACACGCACAGAGAGTTGACCTACAGCGAAGTGCAGCGTCGACTGTTCGAGCAGATCCAAGCCGATGTAGACGCGACGCTCGCGGCCTTCGCGGGGTCCGAGCTGAAGATGATCGACAGCATCGCCGAGCGCCTCGGAAGCACCGACACCCCGGCCATAAGCCAGGCAATGACAACGTGTCGTCAGCTGTTCGAAGCCGCGGCTGATTACCTCTACCCAGCATCCGACACGCCGTATGACGGCATCGCCGGTCGGACGCTCGACGTCAAAGCCGACAAAGTGAAGAACCGTCTGAACGCACACCTGCACCGCGCGGGAGTGACCGGCGGCAGGGCTTCACGCCTCGGGATGACCCTCAATGAGCTGTATGAACGGGTCTCCGCGGCAGTCCACTCCGGAGATGCCGTCTCCGCGCACGAAGCTCGCTACCTCTTCCTCGCCACCTACTCATACATCGGCGAAGTGTTGACCATCCCATACCCGTCCGCCGATTAGCCGGCTCACGGACGAGTAGCTGAGCTAGTTCGCTCGCGTCAACTCAGTGGTCGGTTTACGACGCTCGATCGACTCCCCCGAGCACGGAGGTCACTGCCCGACTGCCTCCAACGACGACGATGTCTCACTCGACACTGCGACCAGAATTGCAGAACGGCCGAGGGTTATCAGGCGAGGATCACCTGCGAAGCCGACCGCCACGCCCTCCATCCGCCGATGTGCAGTGCAAGCCTGATCGTGGCCAGCTCATCGCGGCTGGACCCTTCACACGACGTGCACAAAGAGTCGCCGCCTGCGAACGCGCTGGGTCGCTCATCTACGGGGCCAGATACATGGGATCAGGCGTGCCCCGGGGTCCCGGAGCGAACAAATTGCGGTGGACCTGCCCGTTCACGCCCGCGCCCTGGGCAGATCGACCCGGTTAGGTCTCGATGAGCGGGTCCACGAAGGGCCTCTGGTATGCCGCCAGGTGCCGCCGGTCGCCCGTGGCAACGAATTCGATCGCGGATTCGATTCGTCGCGGGAGCTCAGCGACTTCCCGGAGCGTGTAGTGCTCCGACCCGAAGTAGAAAAGCGGATCGATCTCTGGCGCGGCTGGTTCGGTCTGCTCGAGGCTATCGATGGGCGCGGCGTAGGTGATTTTCGAGAGGAGGACTCGTCTGACGTCGTGGGTCAGCTCGTTGCTGATCGCGTCCACAGTCACAGCCTGCTCCTCTTTTTCGTCGACCTCCGATGCGAAGGTCGCGTGGCCCGTCCCGAGTTGCCCCACGACAGCGACGCGGATCGGTATGAGCTGGCGATGCTTGCTGAGGTTGTCCAGCTCCTGGAGTCCCCTGAGTCCCTTGAAAGGGCCTGACGAGGGTTGAACTTCCCGGTAACGGTCCTGCGCCCAATCTGGGAGGGTCTGATGCCGCGACCGCCAATTTCGCCAATCCCTGCCAGTCTCGGTGATCGGAAAGTAGACCTTGGTGTCGTCGTATTCGTCCATGGCGAACCTGCGCATCATGAGGCTGTTCAGGTGATCGAGTGCCGCGCGGCCGGAGCGGAGGGTCTGCGCTGCCAGCGTGGCCATCTTCCGGTACGGCAGGGGCTTCTGACTGACCAGGTAGATCTCCTGTACCCGTCTGTCCGTGTCGCTAATACGCACCTCCGTTTTGAGGCCCGCCGCGCGCCGCCACCGATCGAACTCGTCGCTGAGTTGTTTCGCGCCGCGCGCCGCATCAACGACCAGGTGGCGGATGTCAGCGAGTTCGAGATCGGTGAGCGTCATGCTCGCCCCCACACCGAATGCATCACCCGGCGCCGACCGCGATCCGGAGTTGGCCGATTCGGCCTGGGTACTCGTCATGCCATCCTCGCTTCTGCTCCGACGGTGGAGGCCTGTCGAGCCTGACGCCTCAGAACCATTCGGTCAACAGCGCCGACACCTGTCGTATGCGACCCCCAGCGTTCCATCCGGGGATGTCTCGCAAACAGACAAGCTGCGGCGGAATCGCCCAAGCAGGATTGGGGCGGCTGAGGATGCCTGGGACACGACAAAACAAGTTCACCCGAAAGGATGACGCGATCCTGGTCCAGGGTCGGAGTCTGACGTCTATCGAGTGAGCCGCTCCCACCTAAGGCGACCGACAGAGAGCTCCGACCGTGACCGCCGGGGCAGGCGACGTTCCACTAGTGGCTCGTCGTCATCCGTCCGAGCGAAAGGCGGGTCCAGGATCCCGGGGTATATACCCCTCCAACTGTCGTGGCCGCCTTTGCTGGTTGCGTTTGATGCAAGATGTCCCCAGGTCGCCGATCGACCAGGACAGGGCAGGTGGAAAGTGTTTCAAGGTGAAGTCACCGACCATCTCGAGGTCGCGGGTCGTTCGACAGTGCAAGGGGTCATCCGACGTGGCGCGACCATACGGGCGGGTGGGGTGCTAGTTGTGCAGGGGGCCTTCGTCGGGCAGCTCGTCGTCGAGGAGGGAGGTCGCCTGCATGTGCAGGGCACGTTCAACGGAGACATCGTCGTCAACGATGGGAGCGTGTTCGTCGAGGGCGTCGTGGAACTCGACCCTGCAGACTTCGTCGGTCGGTTGATCGTCGGCGTCGGCACTGTGGTCATCCTCGACGACGGCGTCTACGAGCTCCTTGCGGACGGACATCTCAAGGCGATCAGCGGTAAGACCATCGGCAAGGTCAGCACGCGCCCTGGCGTTGCCTGCGAATTCGATCATGAGGAGCAGAGGTTTTGGCCGCTACGCGCGTGAAGCGGGCGGGGCAAGAATACTGCGCCCGGTAAGGCTGCGTTCAGCGCGGAACGCCTCTGACCGTTCGTGCCTCCGATGTGGACGAGGCGTTCAGCTACGCCTGACATCCGGTAGATCGCGCCGGTAGCTCAGGATTGCCGGCACGAGGGTGCGCACAGCCGCGGTGAGCACCACGACGATCAGACAGACGCGCCCGTACGAAGGCTCTTAAGGGCCAGAGGACCCGATCGTCAACCATCCACTGCCGCTCCGCCTCGACTTAGCGTCAGTTCGGCCTTCGTCACTCATATGGACGAACTCTTCGAACGAAGCGCGAAGCGGGGCAGGCGTGATTCGCGCAGAACGACCGGGATCGCGTCGAGCTCGTCCACCATTTGGTGGACACCGCGCGACGGATCGCTGCCCCTAACGTGCGGCTAAGTGGGCCGGTGGTCAGCTCGTTCCGTCTGTTGCCGCCTCTGGCCGATAAACGCAGCTGAGCAATTCCATCCGGAAGGTCAAATTGATTCAATACAGCCGGTCGTGGACCACGCTTTCGCTCGCTGCATCCGTCCTGGTGGTGATCGGCCTGCTGCCTGCTGCACCAGCCGCGTCCGCGACCAAATCACCGGAATCATCGCCAGTCACCGCAGCCCGGGATTCATCGACCGACGAGGACGGTATCCCGCTGGACGAGCGAACCGGGCTGTTAGGCAGGGATTGGCGCTCCAACGGGGACCAGGTCCATGCGGTGGTTGCTGACGCGGATGCTATCAACGTGGTCTCGGCGAACTCGAGAGATGGGTATCGCTGGGAGACGACCAGTTCACTGGATCTGCCCGAGACAGATACCGACCGCTGGATCAGCAACTCGTGCACCACCTCGAGTGGCGAGTACATGGCAGTCGTCTTCGCACCGCGAGCAGTCACCAACAGCGACGTAGGGATGTCAGCTGGTGCGGCAGCTGCCATCGTCGACCTTTCCACCGGTGAGTGGACCCTCATTGAGGGGAACTACACCATCGCCTACTTCAACCCGGGCTGCGGTGCCGCAGACACGGTGACGCTCACGTCTTATGACGTCGATTCAGGCGCGTCCATGGTCGCTGTTATCGATGCCGAATCGAAACGGATCATCAGCAAGGTGAAGGTCGACGGTCAAGCGACGTCCGCAATCTCAAATGCTGCGGGGGTCATCTACGCTTCGACGCCCGAAGGCGTCGTCGCGGTCTCACCCAAGGGCAAGGTCTCACCGGTTACCAAGACGGAGGGAACGGCTTTCAGTCTGGCCGTCGATGAGACGGGGCGGCTTGGGTACCTCGTCGCGGACGACGAGGAAGCAACTGCCTACGTCAGTTCTCCCGAGACGATCAGAAAGCCCAGGCTCGTCGGTCGCGGCCAACTCGCTGAGACAGGCCTTCGTTCTTCGGCTGCTGGCTTCTACGTGACAGGGCAAGGCGCGAAACTCGCAGGGTCCCCGCGGGATGTCAGCCTCCTGCCCGAGGCTCAGCCCGGCGCGGTCATTTCGTCAGAGGGTGCGCTCGTCGTCAACAGCATCAAGCCGGCCGGCCTGGCGCGCGCAGCAGATGAGAGCACCGAGCTTGCTGACGCGATCGAGATAGCTGCGATCGCCACCGCGACCGCGAAGGATCTCGATTTCAGGCTCGCACCCGACGCGCCGACGCTTGCTCCCGAAAGCACAACCAGCTACGAGGCGCTGCGCGCGGAAACGACCGAGACGACCCCCTCCGGCGCGGCCGCCACCTCATCCCGACTTGCCACGGTCACGACCGCCGGCGACCCTAACGAACCGGCTGAGACGGAACGATCCTGCGCTGTGCCCCGCAATGATCCGAAGAACCAGGCATATCAACCGAAACCGCGTCAGGTTGAGTGGGCCGTCAACCGCGCTGTTATGGGTCAGCTCACCGAGACACGTCCCGCAAACTGGCGGAACCTTGGGATGGCATCCTATTCACCTCAGGGGCTGTTCCCCCGGCCCGCGCTCAGTGGCGGCGGTTCCATCCCGGCACAGATCTCCCTTGCGGTGCTCATGCAGGAGTCGAACCTGTGGCAGGCGTCTCGCTACACCGCCCCCGGGAACACCGGCAACCCACTCATCGGGGATTACTACGGCAATCGCGGAACACCGTGGGAAGTGCACTTTGCTGACGCCGACTGCGGCTACGGAGTTGGTCAGATCACAGATGGCATGCGGCTCGCAGGCAAGGAACGCCCCGGAGAGACCGCCTTGCCTGCTAACCAGCAGCGCGCGATCGCTTTGGACTACACCGCGAACATCGCCATGTCTGTACGTATGTTGAGCCAGAAGTGGAACGAGCTCGCCGCGATGGGAATCACCATCAACAACGGAGATTCTCGATACATCGAGAACTGGTTTGGCGCAGTCTGGGCCTACAACACAGGCGTTCAACCCTCGGTGGGATACGGTAACCCCGGTTGCACCCCGAGCCCGACGTGCACAGGCCCAAGTGGAACATGGGGTCTCGGATGGTCCAACAATCCGATCAATCCGATCTATAACCCTGCACGTCAGCCGTTCCTCCAGTTCACCGCCGCAGACGCCGCGAACCCTCAGCAATGGCCGTACCCCGAGAAGATCATGGGCTTCGCCGCATGGGGGTTGGAGCTACCCCAGACCCAATGGGCAAACCCGTCAACGCGAACGTACGACGCTGACTACGCGCACTCTTTCCGAGTCGCAGAGTGGTTGGGAACGGATAACGCGTTCGGTGTTATCAACCGAACTCAGGTGAAGCCGCCGCGCGAACTGTTCTGCGATGTCAGCAGGAACCTGTGCGACCCGTCCGCCACGGCTGCCTGCACGCTCGGTAACAAGCAATGCTGGTGGAACGGCAACGCGACGTGGAAACCCAACTGCTCCGACTTCTGCGGCTACGGCTTTCAGCGATTCAACGCGACGTACGCTACCGAGGCGTCCAGCATGGCCTCATCCCTGCCGGCCTTGACGCTACAGTCAAGCTTTCTTCCGAACTGTGCGGCTGTGCCAGCAGGCTGGTTGGTCATCGATGACACGAAGCAAGCCAGCGCCCGCAACTCGAGCGACTGCACCACGCGCGCCTCGACCGGGAGCTTCGCGTTCACATTCCCAAACGCGGACGCGAATGGCAGCTACCCCGCCAAGATCGATCTGCACCAGCAGGGCGGCGGCTTCAATGGGCACTTCTACTTCGCCCGAATGCACGCGGCCAATGCCGACATCAACAGCGGCGACCGGCTGAAGGTGACAGGCAAATGGAATCTCGGGCAGACACTGAATCAGTGGACCCGAGTGTGGGTACACATGCCGAGCTACGCCGCATGGACACCACAGGCGGGTTACACCGTGAGCTACGCACCCAATAAGTCACAAACCCGATTCCTCCCCCAACGCCGTTACCAGAACGAGTGGGTCCCGCTCGGCGTGTTCAACGTCAACGGCGTGCCAACCGTGTCGCTGACGAATCTCGTGTCGGACGTCAACCCTGCGGACCCTCGTGGCGCCGGCATCGACGATGTCGCATGGGACGCAGTTGCGTTTGAGCCGCTGTCCGCAAAGCCAGACCACTTCGTGGTGTCAATGGGAGACTCGTACTCGTCCGGCGAGGGCGCGGGCGACTACCTCCCATGGTCGGACAACAATGGTTCCAGCTCCGAGAAGCGGAATCGTTGCCACCAATCCAATAATGCTTGGATCCGAAAGTCAGTTATTCCGGGAGAGACCCAGACCATCGGTGCCATGGCGAACTCGAAGAGTCCGGATATGGACTTCCATTTCCTCGCCTGCTCTGGCGCAGAATCCGAACACCTCCTCCCCTATCACTCTGTAACCGGCACCAAGCCAATAAACGGCGCGGGAGAGAGCGGTCGTTATGGTCAGAACGGAATGGTCAGCCAGATGGATGCCGGTTACCTGGACTCGAACACGACCCTGGTGACGCTTTCGATCGGCGGCAATGACATGCGGTTCGCTCCGGTCATCAGCGCCTGTTTCGGGACGGCGTTGTCCGATGAGGTCGGACGCATTTGCTCAAACCGGGTCCTTGCCGGCGACCACGTCAACGTCCTGGACGCATCGAATGAGCGGCTCGAGAGCGAGTTGCCGCAGTCGCTGGCAACTGTGCTGTCGGAGATTCGCCTTCGCGCTCCGAATGCTGACATCGTGCTGATGGGGTATCCGAAGCTCTTCGAGACAGGCTCTCAGTGCGTCGGCACGCACCCGTGGAATCAGTCATGGCTGAACCAGATGTCGGACGCAATGCAGGACGTGATGGACGACGCGGTCGCTCCATTCGACAGCTCAGGCGCTCGAGCTATCGCAGTCAATCCTCAGCCGGCATTCTCGGGAAAAAACCTCTGCACGTCAGGGTCAGGACTCAATGCTCTCGTTGTACCCCTCACACCGGGTGAGCCCGCTAGCCTCACAATCTGGGATTTCCGTATCGTCTCTCCCGATGGTGTGCTCTCTCAGGAGTCAGTCCACCCGAACGGTACGGGCACCGACCTGTACTCGTCAGCGTTGGAGGACGCTTTTGCAAGCATTTACCCGTAGGCGGCGGGCGGCGTCCACCGTTGCCGTCGTCGTTGCCGGCTCGTTGGCCTTGGTTGGGTGTGCGCCCGACCCATCCTCTGAAGGCGTTGCCAAGGGTGTGATCTACACGGTAGATCAGCTGCTCGAGTCTGTGGATACCGCACTCACGACAGCGCCTCCGACCGTCGAGGAGTTCGTCAATGAGAACGGGCTCCCAGCGCCGAGAGCAGATCCGGAGAACGACGTCGGTCTGCCGTGGGTTCTAGGCCAAGCCGCGAATGACGCTGACCTCGCCGAGTGGTACGGGGATTTTTCACCCGCCGGCGTGAGGCAGCCCCTGGTACTGGATGTCGAATCGAACGGCGCGAATGGATCAGTCGCGGTGTTTGTCCGTGTGGGTTTGTCAGATTCGGTCGGATTTGGTCCTGAGTATTACGTCTACTTTGCCTGTGTCGAGATCGATCTGGATCTGGAGAAGGGCATCAGCGACGCAGTGCGTATCGACTGCCCGACGTTGCCTGACGTCCTAACTGATTTGGCGAAGCCTCTGCCGGAGAACTATGCCTTGCTGGGCGAACCCTGGCCTTGAGCTCTTGGGATCGTGTCCTCGATTACCTGCACCGCGAAATGTGCGGAAGAGAACCCCGCTCCGCATCGAGTGAGCGCATCACTGGGAGGATGAGCGAACGCGGTGATCACGGAGACTGATGTGATGCTCGCGCGCTGTACGCCGTCGCGTGCGGACTGACCGGCGCAATCGGGAGCGCCGCCGGCTCGTCTTGCAAGAGTTTCACCCGCCTGTGAAGGCTTCCGTAGCCATCTCGACGCCCACTTCATCGCACGCCTCCGTTAGTGCAGCCTGCGCACTGACCCAAGCCGCTGAGTCGAAGTCGACATCAAGCACGGCCCCTAGCTTGACAGCCGGCGCCGCCTTCTTGAGCTCATTCAGGGCATCTTGGACTGGACCAGCGTCGGCTGTTTTGATGCGGTCGAGCACTCGAGTTGCTAGCCGGTACCACCCATCCCGCTCCTGAGCCTCCATTCGCTGATCTCGGAAGCCAGCGTCGGCATTAGAAACGATGGTCCCCACGTCTCCGAAGGCGACGCAGGCGTCGGCGTCGGTCAGCGAGGCGGACGTCGTCGCCGTCTCGCCCTGTTCAGCGGGTACTGAGGTCGAGCCGCAACCCGTCAGTCCCGCGACGAGAACGACGCCGAGCACGGCGAAGGACCACCGGATCTTTGCGATTCTGGCCATCCTGAAAGCGTAGGTCACGGTGCCCGGCTGAGATCGTGTCCAGTCGGCGGTGGTGCCGCCGCCAAGGCGCGACGTGGCCGCGCGATCATACGTGGCTCGTTCTTGTAGCAGGTGACTCATGGCAGGAACGGAGGCATCGGCACGTACTCGATCTGGCCATGCCAAGTGAACTCGTGAGGCGGGTCTGGATAGACCGTCCCACCCATGTATGGCGTGTAGTTGCAGGATCCGACAGCGCGGCCGGAGATGCAGAACTCGCCTGCGGAGATGGTCGTTGACCCAGTCGTAGGCACGCGGAAGGAGTGCCAGGCCGTGCTACCCCGGGCGATCTGCAGCCATTGTGTCTTCACCGTGCCCGCGGGGGTGCGAAGCCGGAACTGGACACCCTTCGCTTTGCCCGCGGCACCCGATGTGGGCCACGAGGTGATCCTGATGCGGATCGTGCCGTTCTTGTAAAGGTTCCTCTTCTTCGTGTAGTTCGTGATCGCCCCTGTTTTGGTGTCTCCTCCGTCAGCTGGGAAGCTGTGAGCGAGGTTGAGCGTACTGCTCAGGTCACCGACTGCCATGACTAGATCCCTTCAGTGGTGAGCGGCCGTCCGGCGCACTCAATCTGTCGCGGGTGGAATGGTCTTTCTGAATGCTCTGCGCGATGGAGGCTCAAGGGGCCGGGTCCTCGAAGTACTCGTCAGGATCCCCGTTCGGATAAAGGCGGATCGTCTCGCCTGCGTAGATCTCATTCGAACCCCGGCCGTTGATGAGCATGAGGTGCACGGAGTCGACACAGAACCTGGCGCCGATCCCAACGAATGAGTCGCCAGCGGCCACGGTGTACGTCGTGAGATCAGCGCTCGCATCGCCGCCCGCTGCGCCCATGGCACCAGCGTCAATGGGTGATCCGCTGATGGCCCACTTCCTCGCGCTGTTCTCGTCGAGCTGATACGTGTCGTATCGGGCGGGCGTTCGGCACGCCTGGAGCGAGGCGCCCGCAGACGTCAAATCGCTGTCGGGATTCGATGCTCCGATCTCCCTGGTAGCCGAGGGCGCCGGCGCAATCGGCGACCGGGCAGCGGTCGCGGCAGGACTCGATGCCGCTTCACGCGCCGTTGGAACGACGGTGCAGCCGACTAGACCGATCGTCATCCCCAGTCCCGCCGCGAGAGAGATGCAGCGAACCCACGGAGATCGCGTGCCAGGCTCACGCAAGGTCATAGAAGTCGACGAGTGGGCCGAAATCGTTCCGAAGCTGAGCAGGCTCGACCACCATCCGCAGGTAGATGTTTTCCGGGTCGTCGGTCACTGCACGAACGATCGGGGACTGGTAGGCACTGACAAGCGCGGCGAGATGCTTCTGCGACGTCCCCATATCGCCTTCACCGAAGGAGAAGTAAGCCGCGGCGGCCGTAGCCCCGGCCCACTCGGAGTGCATGCGGGCGGTTCCGCTGCCCACCTCCCAATAGCCGTCCTCGTCGTCGATGATCGACACCGAGCGAGCCGCCACCGGACCGTCAGGATGCTCGAATGGCCACGCGTCGAGCGCTTCAGCGTATTCAGCCTGCATCCCTGCGGCGTCGGTGAAGCCCTCCGGCAACTGGCTTGGCATCGGACCATCTGTCACGTCGAGTTGGGCGGACAGTGCGCCAGCCTTTGCTGGTACCTCGATCAGCATGGCCGCTGCGGCGGCGATGACACCCATCCCGCCGAGGAGCGCTGTACGGCGCGAGATCGCTTGAGTCATGGCTGCAGATTAGGTCGGGGCCGGCGCCCCTGCTCACCCCCTTCGCATCGATCGGTCCCGACCTGAGTTCCGCGAGCGGGACGACCGCGCGGCGACAGGTTCGCCTCGCAATGGATCGCAGACTCGGCTTCTCTCCCCCTTGCAGGGCCGAAAAGCGCGTATTTCTGGGACTGCGTTGTGGACCAGGGCGGTGAGAACCTCGCCGGAGCCACCTCTGAGCGATCACGCCACCTCTGTGGAAGTGGGATCAGAAGGTCGGGGCCGCAGTGGCTCGGACGGCTGCTCGGATTTCGTCCAAAAGAATGACGAAGGCTCTGGTGACGCCCGTGGGCGACATACAGGCGGCTTCACCGGGTGACGACGAGCAACTCGTGGGGGTGATAGATCACGCTCCAACGCGGCTCGACAATGCATCAGTCAATGAGTGCACGTCGGCCTCAACTCACTGAGCTGATCGATCGCACGAAGCTCGGTGCTTCAAGTTGTCCGACTGTCCTAGTCCTACGATCTCGGGCCGGTCGATTGTTTGACGCGTTTCAGACTCCGAAGCGACATCGAACATCAACCCGACTGTACGGCCGCCGGACGTCCAGCTGGGGTATCGGGTCAGCTCGGATACTCGTCCGCGGCCTCGGATACTCGTCCGCGGCCTCGAGCGTCATGCTCGGCTCGGCGGATGAACGTACGCTCACCTAAGCAAGTACTCCAGACTCGATTTAGGTCCCGGAAGCGGAGACCAGCTCCCGATGGGTGACCAGGAAGACTTCGTCATGCCCAACCCCTCAACAGACATGCTCGTGCCCCTCGGGACGAGGGCGGACGCCTCCCTTCTCGCGTCAAGCAAGGCCGCTTGGGTCCTCGCGGCAACGATGTTTGTCGCGACGACGGTTCAAGTACTCGCGACGCCGACGATTGCTCTCCTCGAGGGTGAGGGTCCCTGGCCGCTTCCCCTTCCCGTCTTTGCAACGTACGTCCTGATCGTCGTGGCGTGCGCGCTACAAGGCACAGCGCTGGCGGTGTCAGGCCGACGCCCCCGGGTGACAGTCACTGTCGTCGTCGCCGTCTACCTCGCGCTTCTGCTGACTCTTGACATACCGAGCTGGCTGGTCGGGATGTATCTTCTTATCTCCCTGGCGCTCTTTATCCTCGCAAGCAGGACGACCCCCGCCGAGGCCGTTTGCTGGCTCATGGGCGTTTTGCTGATCCTGACTGCATCCATGACTTGGTGGGTGATGTCAGTGGGCGCGACGCCGACTGAAGCGGTCGGTTTCGTCTCAAGCGAAGTCACGCGGTTTGCGCCGCCGGCTGCTGCGGGCACTGCGCTAGGACTTTGGTGGGCGTCACGCGTCCGAGCCGTCCGTGAAGCTCGCGAAGAAGCGGAGCTGACAAAACTCGAACACGACGAACGCGTGGCCGCAGCTCAGACCGCCGAACGTTCGCGCATTGCACAGGAGCTGCATGATGTTGCGGGGCAGCACCTGGCCGGACTGATCACCCTTGCCGAGGCCGCCTCCCGCCTGGCCTCCTCACAACCGAAGGCGGCCCTCGAGGTAGTAGACGAGATCCGCGAAGAGGGCCGTTTCGCCGCTGCCAGCCTCGCGAGTGCACTCGCGGATCTACGCGCGACGGGCGTTGAGTCTGTAGCCAATACGGGAGACCTGCGACAAGTCGACTCTGTCGTCGACTTCTGGCGACGCAAGGGCATGTCGATCGATTACGCCGTTCGTGGCACGACCGAAAACCTGCCAGCGGTCGTCTCGTCGACAGCGCATCGCTGTATCCAAGAGGCGCTGACCAACGCAGCGAAGTACGCCCCCGGCTCGCAGGTTCAAGTCCTGGTTCGAGTCACCACCTTTGATCTGACCGTCCTCGTGAAGAACGGCCCTTCGGCTGGCAGCGCGGCACTCCCCGGAATGGGGCTCGGTTGGGGGCTGAAAGGGATACGAGAGCGCGTGGAACTGCTCCGCGGGTCACTGTCGACTCGTCAGACACCAGAGGGCGGCTGGGAACTAGTGTTCGAGATCCCAGTTCCGTCAGCCGACTGAGAGAGACCCGATGACCGCGAAACCCAAGCCGATCACGGTCCTCATTGCCGACGACAACAGATCGGTCCGACGCGGGCTCCGGTTACAGCTCGATAGCACCTCCGACATTCGCGTTGTCGGAGAGGTCACGAACGGAATCGACGCAGTCAGCGTCGCCCGAGCCGAAGCTGTCGATGTCGTGCTCATGGATATGCAGATGCCGGGGCTCACTGGCGCGCAGGCGACTAAGGAGCTTCTAGCGTCGGCCTCAAATCACCCTGTCGCCGTCATCGTCATGACCAGCTTCGCGGTCGACCAGTACGTCTCCGACGCCTTAGACGCAGGCGCCGTTGGTTATCTCCTGAAAAGTTACGACTCCGATCTCGTTGTGGATGCGATCAGAAGCGCAGCGCGCGGCGAAGCCGTGCTCTCTGATCGGATCGTAGGTCCGGTCCTTCGGGAGTTCGCCCGCCGGGGCACGCAGGCTCAACCCGATGTCGCAGCATCCTTGACGCCAGCCGAGATGCGGGTCGTGTCGGTCCTAGGTTCCGGCGTCACTACGAACGAGGCCATTGCAGAAGCACTGAGCGTTTCCGTTCACACCGTCCGGTCTCAGCTCCAATCCGCACTGAAGAAAACAGCTCTGACAGATCGGACGCAACTCGCGCTCTGGGCTGTACGGAACCAGCTCGACAAGGTGTGACGTCGCTCATACGAGTGAATCCTTCAGGCGAATTTGATCGTCAATCGATGTTCTCGGAGCCCCGATTGCACTAGATGAACCGGGCTTTTGCATCGCCGAGACGCCGCAAGCGCTATCGATTCCGGGCATGAGCATCTCTCCCCCACCCCAACACAATGTGCTTCATCACTCTTTGTGCCACTCCTGGGGGACGCACTTGCACGCCAGCTATGCCCGCTTCGCGCGCCGCGACGAAACCTTCTACGACCGTCCCGATCTGCCCGACGGTCAGGGCGTCTTCCCTACCCCAGCCGGAGTTTCGTGGGAGGGGTGGGCGCGCTCCGAGGATGACCACTGGTTCCGCTTCCTCCCGCCGGCAGTCACCCTTCCGGATCAGGGCTGGAAGATCCACCTGAGCGCGACCCCCGCAACTGCGGCGACGGTCCTCGAGATCGCGTCCAGGTACTGCAACGCTGCCCGACTCGCCTTCAAGCACCTTCGGACTTCCGATCACCTATTCGCTTCACTCGCGAAGGACGCGGACCGGTCAGGGGCGGGCAAGTTCGTCACGATCTATCCCCAAGACACCCAAGCACTCGAGTCCACGCTGAGAGAGCTAGACCCGCTCGTGCGTGACCTAACCGCCGCATATGTTCTCTCCGACCTGCGATGGGAGTCGGGACCGCTCTACGTTCGGTACGGCGCCTTCACAGCGCGATTCATCGATCATCACGGTACCCGGGTGCCCGCGGTCGAGAACCTGACCTCCGGTGAGCTGGTCCCGGACATCCGAGAGCCGTCTTTCGTGATTCCTCCATGGGTGTCGCTGCCGAGCTTCCTCGAGGAGCAGCTGGCCGCTCTCCAGACTTCGTCGGCCGTGACACCTCTGCCCACGATCGTCGGCGCCCTACATCACTCCAACGCGGGCGGCGTCTATTCGTGCGTCGTGGAGGGAACCGCAGCGGTGCTCAAGGAAGCACGACCTCATGTCGGTTTCACTCCCGACGGCAGAGATGCTGTGACCCGACTGGCACACGAGTCGATCGTCCTGGCCAGCCTGCCCTCCGACTTCCCAGCTCCAAAGGTGCTCCTTACCGTTCAAACGCACGGCCATCTGTTCGTCGCGCTCAACGAGATAAGCGGGATCACTCTCGAGCGCGAAGTGGTCGCCCGCAACCCAATCGGCAGCCCTAACACCACCGAAGGTGAGCTCGCCGCCTACCGCGAATGGGCCCTCGCGATCTCTGGTCGTCTTCGCGACGTCGTTCGCGAGCTGCACGCCAACGACATCGCGCACGGGGACC
>JAAIGE0100213909.1_pt1 | contig 26906 bp, 28 predicted proteins | sample 6487951 | NCBI WGS metagenome assembly JAAIGE01 (sample SAMN13974128, study PRJNA590717) | phyllosphere metagenome | biome: tomato field; feature: multiple bacterial spot infested tomato fields; material: tomato leaves; isolation source: leaves from tomato fields | host: Solanum lycopersicum ...
GATGCCGTATTTGTCGACATGCGTAACCACTATGAGTTTGAAGTGGGCCATTTTGATAATGCGCTGGAAGTGCCTGCGGATACCTTCCGCGATCAGCTGCCCATGGCAGTCGATATGCTGCAGGATAAGAAAGATAAAAAAATTGTGATGTACTGCACCGGCGGTATTCGCTGCGAAAAAGCGAGCGCCTGGATGAAGCATAACGGCTTTGATGATGTTTATCACATTGAAGGCGGCATTATTGAATATACGCGCCGCGCGCGCGAGCAGGGATTACCGGTGCGTTTCAAAGGCAAAAATTTTGTCTTTGATGAGCGTATGGGCGAGCGTATTTCTGATGATATTCTCTCCAGCTGCCATCAGTGCGGTACGCCATGCGACAGCCATACTAACTGTGTTAATGACGGTTGCCATCTGCTGTTTATTCAGTGTCCCGCCTGCGCTGAAAAATATCAGAACTGCTGCAGCCCAATCTGCATGGAAGAGGCAAAACTGTCGCCTGAAGAGCAGCGCGCACGTCGTGCCGGACGCGAAAACGGCAATAAGGTGTTTAACAAATCGCGTGGTCTGCTGAATATGACGATGACCATTCCCGCGCCCGATAAGTCATAATGACGGGTGCCGCCTGAGGAAGTGATCTCAGGCGGCTTGCCGCTTACTGACGTACTCCCTCTACAGAGATAATCAGCTCAGCCTTTTGAGAGGCAGGGCCCAGATCCTTGCTGATATTAAACTCTTTCAGAACGACCTCGCCGCTGGCTTCAAAACCTGCCCGGTAACCGCCCCACGGATCTTTACCTTCACCCATCAGGCGCGCATCCAGCGTAATGGGTTTTGTTACGCCGTTCAGCGTCAGATTGCCGGTGACTTTATAACGCTCTCCCTCTTTTTTAACCTCTGTTGAGGTAAACGTTGCCTGAGGATATTTGCTGGTATTAAGGAAATCTGCGCTGCGCAGGTGTTTGTCGCGCTCAGCATGATTGGTATCCAGACTTCCGGTATTAATGGTGACATTCACTTTATCGGCTGCCGGATTAGCATCGTCAAAGGTGAATCCGCCGTCAAAATCTTTGAATGTGCCATATAACCAGCTATAGCCGAGGTGCTGAATACGAAACTGTACAAATGCGTGCTGCCCCTCTTTATCAATTTTATACTCTGCGGCGCTGGCATTAAGGCTGGTGGCAAACAGCGCGGCGGCACTGACGGCCAGAAGCGTTTTTCTGATCATGATACATCCTTTTGAGAGAGTGAACGTGAGCGTAAACCGAGCATGCGCCTGAGCGTCGCGTCCCGATCGATAATATGATGTTTAACCGCCCCCAGCGCATGCAGCGCTGAAAGCAGAACCAGGCTCCAGGCCAGCCACAAATGCAGCGTGCCTGCCAGGTCCGCCTGCTGTGGTCCGCCAGCAACGACTACCGGCAGGTTAAACCAGCCAAATACAGAGACCGGTTTACCGTCAGCGGTAGAAATCAGATAGCCGCTAACGAGCAGCAGGAGGAAAAGCAGATAAAGCAGGGCATGCACACCCCGGGCGGTACGGCGCACCGTGGCAGAATAGCTGGCGAGCGGGGCGGGTACAGGGGAGTGCCAGCGCCAGAGCAGGCGCAGCAACAGCAGAATAAACAGTATTGTCCCGACGCTTTTATGAATGTCCGGTGCAGTATGATACCAGCTGTCATAATAGCCCAGGCCTGTCATCCATAATCCCAGGGCAAACATCGCATAGAGGGCAACCGCCATGCTCCAGTGGATAATAATTGAGAGCAGGCCGAATCGATCTGCAGTGTTGCGCCACATAGCCTTTATTCCTGTCCATGAAATAAGTGCTGCAAGCATCCTTAATTCATTAACTAAAAGCAATGAGCCTTACTTTTCTATAAAAAAGCGGATCGTTGTCAAAATTTTAAAATAGCGGCGCGCTACTGCTTCAGTAATATTGACTGAAAGCAGGGCATTTTAAGGTAATAAATATAATTACTACACAGGATGAGGCATTATTGAGTGTCGGGCGTAAACAAATGTAAATGGGAGGGCTGGCAGCTGCGGTGCTGCCAGCCTGAGTATCAGGAAAATCGCCGTAAAGAAAAGGGCGTAAGATCGAAACTGAAAGGTTTATCCTGAGCAAATTCGCTGGCAAGCTCGCCCAGAACGCTGGCAAATTTAAAACCGTGACCGCTAAGGCCGGTAATGATTAAGCGGTTGGGTTCATCCGGCAGGGTATCGATAATAAAATCTTCATCAGGGGTATTGTCATAGCTGCACGCCTCGCCGTGTAAACAGACGCCGACGCCGGGCAGGAACTGCCGCAAAAAGCGAAACGCTTCGCTGCCATCTGAGGCCACAGCACCAAAAGGTTTGCGATCCTGCGGGGTCTGCATGACCTGACCACCATCGTGCCGGCCCACTTTAAGGGCGTTATTATCTGCCGGAAACCCGTAAAAGTGACTGCCGTCTGGCGTCTCTACGGTAAAACCGGGAAAGTGATTGTTTTCACTGTAGCGGCCGTCAGCCTGATACCAGGCAAACACTTTACGCACTGGCGTAACCGGCAGATCGGCTATTAGCTCGCTGACCCAGGTACCGGCGCTGACCAGCAGCTTGCGCGCACGATAGATCCCATCCAGCGTGGTGACCTGCTGCAGCTCGCCGTCGCGACCGATATCGCTGACCGGGCAATTAAACAGCTGTGCACAGCCAGCCTGTTCAGCCAGTTTTATCCAGCTGCGCACCGCCTCTTCACATTTCAGATAGCCCGACTTCGGCTCAAAGACGCCGATGTAGCCATCCGGCACGGTAAACTGCGGCCAGCGCTGTCGCACCTCATCCGCCTGCAGTAGCTGGACATCCAGCTGCCAGGTTTTCGCACTGTGAATAACGTTCTCAATGAATGGCGAATGAGCGGGTGCCAGGTTGAGAATGCCGCTGCGATGCATGATACGCTCGCCGCTCTGCTGCTCCAGCGCATCCCACAGTGACTGGGCGCGCAGTACCAGCGGCACATAACGCTCTCCTTCACCATAGGCGTGGCGAATCAGGCGGGTCTCGCCGTGATGTGTTCCCTGCTGATGCGGGGGATGCGCGCTGTCGATCATTAGCACCGATAAGCCAGCCTGCGTAGCGTAGAAACCCGCAGCGGCCCCGACTGACCCACTGCCCACGATAATCAGATCGTAAACCATGACACGAACACTCCTGCAAAACGGCGAAATTTTTCAACAGCATACCAAAAGAGGGAGCGATATGAAAAAGGCACCCGATGGGTGCCTTTTTCGCGCAACAGGAACGATCAGTGCTTGCGACTATCGCGCAGGTTTTGCTCAGTAGATTCTATTTTAGCAATGCCAGCTTCCAGTATGGAGATAAACTGTCTGGCAACGTCAGTGGTTAACCAGTAGGTCAAACCGACGTCAGCTTCTTCTTCTTTTTGATCCTGCGAGGAGAGCGAGTGCAGGCGTATCATCATGGCGTCATAGCTGTCAACGGTGCTGATGTCCCATCCAATCAGGGGATGAGTCTGGATGACGTCTTTATTACTGTCCATTATAACCTCCTTATTACTCGTTAAACGAAGTGCTTCTTGAGGTTCAATGCGGCTGCTACATGCACTAGCGAGCTAATTATAACATGAAATAGCGGTCAGACAGGTCAATAGTAATGAAATGCGGCTATATGACTGCGAAATGCACCAGAAAATGCTGTAAAAGCGCCGGAAGATGACGGGCTGGTTTCCTGCTACAGACGTAACCAGCCCGGCAACATTACCTGTTTTATCGGCGAAAGCGACAGAAACTTCAGCGGAACATGCCGGACTCAGTCGCGGAATATCAGGGCTGCGCTTCAGCAGAGAGCGGATCTGTGCGCTGCCGGAGCGTCTTCGCCAGGCGGAAAAATTGCTGCTGCAGCGAGGCATCGTGCTGCTGGTTCTGCGCTTCCTGCGTCAGGTTATGGGCAAGCAGCTGGACTGCGGGCGCATCGAGCGAAAGCGTCAGACTGGTAAAGGCAGTTTCAAGGACGGTTAAACGGCGCTGCTGCTCGGCAATGAGCGCCAGCAGTTCACCAAAGGTCATCGCCTCTTCGGGTTTATCTGTGATCATCTGTCAAACACCTCCTGTAAGCATGGCGAGGCAAGAATAGGGGATCGATAAACCTGAGTCTAGATGGCGGCTGTTTTTCTGGCGAGGGGAAATGAAACAAAAAAAGCCGGGGCGAAACCCGGCAAAAACGGCACATTGGCGGTTAATCGTGAGTAAACCAGTCGTCGGCGCTTTCCCAGGTTTCCTGCAGGAGATCGGTAATGCGGTCGCGTGAAGTTTTACAGCCGCCGGTCACGCTCAGCTGATTCCCGGTGGCATAGCGCACATTAACGTGGTGCTCGCCTTCAGGAAAATCGTGTGCAATACGACGGGAAAGCTCCGCGCTAAGCGCATCGAGTGCACCTGCGGGCAGCGGGCGGTTTTTCGCTACGGTAATATCAATACGCATAGACGCCTCCGGTTTAATATACTGGTTATTTGTACAGTATATCAATGCCGAAGGCAAGCAGTTATCGCTTATTCTTTAATGCGCCAGTTCAGCGTTTCGCCGGCAAGAAATGGCACCAGCGTATCGTCGCCTGCGGTGACGCTTTCAGCCACCTGCCAGGGTTCGCGGACCAGCGTCAGCGTTCCCTCGTTAAGCGGCAGGCCGTAAAAATTCGGACCGTTTTCTGAGCAGAACGCTTCAAAGTGCTGCAGGGCGTTAAGCTCTTCAAACACGGTAAGGTAGGCAGGCAGAGAGGTCGGCGCGTTGAAGACGCCCGCACAGCCGCAGCTTGCTTCTTTGGCATGCCGCAGGTGGGGCGCAGTATCGGTGCCAAGGAAAACGCGCGGATGGCCGCTGGCTACCAGCTGACGCAGCGCCTGCTGATGTGTGTTGCGCTTCAGAACAGGCAGGCAATAAAGATGAGGACGGATCCCGCCCACCAGCATATGGTTACGGTTAAACATCAGATGCTGCGGCGTGATGGTTGCGCCCAGCAGCGCGTTGCCCTCAGCCACATAGTCAGCGGCCTCTTTTGTGGTGATGTGCTCCATGACTACTTTCAGGCCGGGAAACTGCTGGCGCAGCGGATGCAGTACGGTCTCAATAAAGCGCGCTTCGCGATCAAAAATATCAATGTGGGAATCAGTGACTTCACCATGCACCAGCATCGGCATACCAATCTGCTGCATGCGATCCAGCACCGCAGCAATCGCCGAGGTGTTTGTTACGCCGTGGCTTGAGTTAGTGGTAGCGTGTGCCGGATAGAGCTTGGCAGCGGTGAACACGCCCGCGCGAAACCCCGCTTCAATCTCATCGGGTTCGAGTGAATCGGTCAGATAGCAGGTCATCAGCGGCGTAAAATTGTGCGCAGCGGGCAGGGCGGCAAGAATGCGCGCGCGATACTCACGGGCCGCCGCCACGCTGGTGACCGGCGGCACCAGATTTGGCATGACAATCGCCCGGCCATTCACGGCGCTGGTATAGGGCAGTACGCTTTCAAGCATCACGCCGTCGCGCAGGTGGATATGCCAGTCATCAGGGCGGCGAATGGTGATGTGCTGAGGTTGAGAGGTCATGGTCAGGCTCCGGCTTAAGTGAAAACAGAATGGCGCATTCAGGCCGGGGCGATATCTTAAGCGGGCAGGCAACCGTTTGCACGGCTTTTTATCGCCGGAAAGCGATGACCCGTGCGGCCAGATAAACGCTGGCCGCACGGGACGGTATCAGTCGGTGAAAGGGATCACCAGCTGACCCGGTTTGACTTCCAGTCCTTTCGCCAGCTTTTTCGCCAGCGCTTCGCCTTTACTGCGGTCAGCGCTCAGCAGGTAGGCGGGCCGTTCATTGAAATAGTGCTGCAGGGACTGATTGAGATAGGGGGTCAGCGTTTTCACAATCGACGCCATTTTTTCCGGTACGACCTGCGCATCAACAATCGACAGGTTGTGCAGATAGATAGCGCCTTCCTGCGCGTTATAAACCGGCTGTGCCTTCATTTTCAGCAGCATCTCAGCCTGCTGCGGACCAAACAGTGAGGTGACATCAATTTTCGCTTTACCGGAGAGGGTGACGCGGTCAGGTTCTTCACGTCCGATTTCACTGCTGAGATCGCTGAGTACGATATGCGCATTGATAAGGCCGGATACGCCGATCTCTTTTTCAAAATTGTTGCGCTTTTGCAGCGCCTGGTTCACTTCCTGTTCCGTGATGGTGTATTGCGTCAACTGATTACAGCCGCTGAGCAGCAGCATGCCGAACAGCGCCGCGATCCCATAAAATTTCTTTTTCATTGCATCCTCGTTCCGGTGTGGCAAACAGCGCTAAGCCTGCCTGAATCGGCGCAAGGTGTCATCAGATAAGATGAGAAACCCGCGAACGGGTTCCTCCCGGTTTAACATTCAGGCGGCGATAGAAGAGAGCAGATTAACCTGCGTCTGTTTCGCCATGTTATCGCGGTAATCGGTGACGCGGCTTGGCCAGTCGATGCCGGACACCAGCGTCAGTGAGCGCAGCAGCGGGAAGAGGTTGATATCATCCTCGGACAGCTCGCCGTTAACGGCGTTAGGCTTCACAATCAGCCGATCCAGCTGGCGCAGATCGTCACTGATCTTCTTGATCAGGCCAGGCGCATGTTTACGCAGCTCGGTGAAATCACCGAGGCTCGCCTCTTTTTTATCGTGAAAATAGCGTCGCGCTTCCGGGGTGGCAAATTCAGCAAAAGCAGCATCGGCGATACGCGGGATTAAAAGCTTATTGATATAGCCGTTGACGTGGCGCAGCCAGTCGGCGATAGCGGGATTGGTTCTGCCGGTCAGCAGCGGTTCGCCATCCTGTTTGTCTACCCAATGCACAATATCCATGCTCTCCGGCATGGCGCTGCCGTCCGCTTTTTGCAATACCGGCGCCATTTTCTGGCCGATTAATTTTACCGGCGTCGCCTCGTCATCATTGAGCATAACCACCAGTTCTACCGGCAGATTCTTTAAGCCAAAAATCATGCGCGCTTTGACGCAGAAGGGGCAGTGATCGTAGATGTAAAGTTTCATCCCGTTTCTCCTGTGGTTTTCCGGGTGAGGGATTCACCCTTTTTCCGATCCTGCCGGAAGTATGGAAGAGAACCGTGGAAGGGGCAAACCCTGCCCCTGTTCAGCAACGTTGTGTCGCAGCCTGTGGGGCGGTTATAGTGAAGAAAACGCCAGCGGCGTTCCGCTCTCTTTCGCTAAGGATTTCAGGAGATTCGATGTTTGGCTATCGCTCTGCAGGCCCGCGCGTGCGGCTTACGACCGATCGTCTGGTGGTGCGTCTGGTGCATGAACGCGACGCCTGGCGGCTGGCAGACTATTACGCAGAAAACCGCGCGTTCCTCAAACCGTGGGAGCCGGTGCGCGATGACAGCCACTGCTATCCCTCCGGCTGGCAGGCGCGGCTCGGCCTGATTGGCGATCTGCATAAGCAGGGCTCAGCTTTCTATTTTGTGCTGATGGACCCCGATGAACATGAGATCCGCGGCGTGGCAAATTTCAGCAACGTGCTGCGTGGCTCCTTTCACGCCTGCTATCTCGGCTATTCGCTGGGCGAAAAGTGGCAGGGGCAGGGCATGATGTTTGAAGCGCTGCAGTCGGCTATTCGCTATATGCAGCGACAGCAGCGCATGCACCGTATTATGGCTAACTATATGCCGCACAATCAGCGCAGCGGCGATCTGCTGGCACGGCTCGGCTTCGAGCAGGAAGGCTATGCAAAAAACTATCTGCTTATTGATGGCTGCTGGCAGGATCACGTACTGACGGCGCTGACCTGGCACGCGTGGACGCCGGATAAGCGCACTCAATTTTAAAAGGAAACGGATCCATGAAAATCGCGCTCTCTTCCCAGGCGCTACGCGTGCTGGGTGCGCTGCTGGAAAAGCAGATCGCTACGCCTGAATATTACCCTCTGTCGCTGAACGGTGTGGTAGCCGCCTGTAATCAGAAATCGAACCGCGAGCCGGTTATGACGCTCAGCGAAGAGGAGGTGCAGGCGCAGCTGGATGAGCTGGTTAAAAAGCACTTGGTCACCGCCAGCAGCGGCGCCAGCCAGCGAGTCAGCAAATATGCGCAGCGCTTCTGTAACTCTGCGTTTGGTCAGCTGCAGCTCAGCGCCGCCGAAGTCGCGGTGATGACCCTGCTGCTGCTGCGCGGGGCGCAAACGCCAGGCGAGCTGCGTACCCGCAGCGGCAGGCTGTATGAGTTCAGCGATGTCAGTGAGACCGAACAGACGCTGGAGGGGCTGATGAGCCGGCAGGAGGGACCGCTGGTGGCAAAAATGGCGCGTGAGCCGGGCCGCCGCGAAAGCCGCTACCGGCACCTGCTGGCCGCAGAGGAGACGACCTGCTCGCCGTCTCCCGCCGCCGGTGAAGCGGAGCTTAGCGATCGGGTTGCCGCGCTGGAGCAGCAGGTGGCTGAACTGCAGATGCAGCTGACTCAGCTGCTGGCACAGGAGCATTAAGATGACGCTGCGAATTGGTATTGCCGGTTTAGGCGGGATTGCGCAGAAAGCCTGGCTGCCGGTACTCTCGCAGGCAGAAAGCTGGCAGCTGGTGGGGGCGTTTTCACCCAATCAGGTTAAGGCGGAGGCGGTATGCGCCCGCTATCGTATTCCCTGTTTTGACCGGCTTGACGCCCTGGCCGCCGCCTGCGACGCCGTGTTCGTGCACAGCAGCACCGCCTCACATTTTGAAGTGGTTCAGGCCCTGTTGCTGGCGGGCAAAGATGTCTGCGTGGATAAGCCGTTGGCAGAGACGCTGCAGCAGGCTGAAGCGCTGGTCGCGCTGGCGGAAAAACGGCAGCGCAAACTCATGGTGGCGTTTAACCGGCGCTTTGCCCCGCGCTATCAGCAGCTGAAGCAGGAAATGCCGCGCGCCGCCTCGCTGCGGATTGAAAAGCATCGCATGGACAGCGTGGGTCCGCAGGGGCTGCGCTTTACGCTGCTGGATGATTATCTGCACGTGGTGGATACCGCCCTGTGGCTGGCGGGGGGCAAACTGCAGCCGGGTGATGGCCATATCCGGACCACAGATGAAGGCGCACTGCTCTACGCAGAGCACCATTTCAGCGCCGGCGGGCTGCAGGTCTCTACCAGTATGCACCGGCGCGCCGGCACGCAGCGGGAGGTGGTCACTGCGGTCTGCGACGGAGACTACTACCAGATTGAGGAGATGCGCGACTGGCAGCAGGAGAACAGCCGCGGGCTGCTGCGTGAGGTGCCGCCTGCGTGGCAAAGCCATCTGACGCAGCGCGGTTTTACCGGCGCGGCGCATCACTTTATCCGCTGCGTGGAAAATCAGACTATGCCTGAAACCAGCGGCGAGCAGGCGCTGGTGGCGCAGCGTCTGACAGAAAAACTGATCCGCGAGGTGGAGCGGGAATAACGCCTTGTAACACTCGGTACTGGTCATTTGCCGCGACCTCAGTAGACTAACGCCGGGCATCGCGGATGCCCGTGCTGCATGGCGCTTTTTCCCGACTTTTTCAGGACGCACCCTTCATTATGAATTTGCTAAAATCGCTGGCTGCGGTCAGTTCGATGACCCTGTTTTCCCGCGTGCTGGGCTTTGCCCGCGATGCCATTGTGGCGCGCGTATTTGGCGCCGGAATGGCGACGGATGCGTTTTTTGTAGCGTTTAAGCTGCCCAACCTGCTGCGCCGGATTTTTGCCGAGGGCGCGTTCTCGCAGGCGTTTGTCCCGATTCTGGCGGAGTACAAAGCGAAGCAGGGTGAAGAGGCGACGCAGGTCTTTGTGGCGTATGTGTCAGGCCTGCTGACGCTGGCGCTGGCTGTGGTGACGGTACTGGGCATGCTCGCCGCGCCCTGGGTGATTATGATCACGGCCCCTGGCTTTGCGGATACCGCCGATAAATTTGCCCTCACCAGCGCGCTGCTGCGGGTGACGTTCCCCTATATTATGCTGATCTCGCTGGCGTCGCTGGCGGGGGCGATCCTCAACACCTGGAATCGCTTTTCGGTTCCGGCGTTTGCGCCCACGCTGCTGAATATCAGCATGCTCGGCTTTGCGCTATTTGCCGCACCGCACTTTAATCCGCCAATTATGGCGCTGGCGTGGGCGGTGGTGGTAGGCGGCGTGCTGCAGCTTGGCTACCAGCTGCCGCACCTGAAGAAGATTGGTATGCTGGTGCTGCCGCGCATTAATCTGCGCGATGCCGGCGTCTGGCGCGTGATGCGCCAGATGGGACCGGCGATCCTTGGCGTATCGGTCAGCCAGATTTCCCTTATCATCAATACCATTTTCGCCTCCTTTCTGGTGTCAGGTTCCGTCTCCTGGATGTACTACGCTGACCGCCTGATGGAGTTTCCCTCTGGCGTGCTGGGCGTGGCGCTGGGGACCATTCTGCTGCCGTCGCTGGCGAAGAGCTTCTCCAGCGGCAACCAGGCTGAGTATTCGCGGCTGATGGACTGGGGATTGCGCCTCTGTTTTCTGCTGGCGCTGCCCTGCGCGGTGGCGCTGGGCATTCTGGCCGGACCGCTGACGGTGGCGCTGTTTCAGTACGGGAAATTTACCGCGTTTGATGCGGCAATGACGCAGCGCGCGCTGATCGCCTATTCCGTCGGCCTGATGGGGCTGATTGTGGTCAAGGTGCTGGCGCCAGGATTCTACTCGCGGCAGGATATTAAAACGCCGGTGAAGATAGCGATAGTGACGCTGATTATGACGCAGCTGATGAATCTGGCGTTTATCGGTCCGCTGAAACATGCGGGGCTGTCGCTGTCGATTGGGCTGGCGGCCTGCCTCAACGCCGCGCTGCTCTACTGGCAGCTGCGCAAACAGGATATTTTTCAGCCACAGCCAGGCTGGATGGGTTTCTTATTACGCCTGTTTATCGCGGTTGCGGTCATGGCCGCCGCGCTGCTGGGGATGCTGCAGGTGATGCCTGCCTGGGAAGAGGGCGAGATGGCCTGGCGGCTGGTGCGCCTGGCGGCGGTCTGTGCCGTCGGCGGGGGAGCCTATTTTGTGGTGCTTGGCGCGCTCGGGTTCCGGCCGCGCGATTTTGCCCGCCGCACCGTTGCCTGAGTGTGCATTGCCAGGGCAGCCCGGCTGCCCTGGTCGCGGCTAAGGCGTCAGCCTTTGCTGCGCAGCGTGGCCTGGCCCAGTCCGCGTCCGTCCGGGCCATAAAATGCCTGGGTCTGATGCGGCTTCAGCACCTGCAGCGCATCGCGGGTAAACGCGACCTGATGCTGCAGTAGCAGTCCGTTATGCTGATTGGCGTCGCGCAGCTGCTGCGTGACGCGCGCGATAGTGGCCCAGCGCCGGGCGATATCCTGCTGACCGCGATAGGGCGCCTCTATACCGAGCGTTTTCTCCGTATTATGGCGCATCTCATCCAGATAATTTAAGGTTGTCAGCAGCGCGGCTTTATCTTCAGTAATGCGCTGCAGCAGGTTGCCGTTAACCTGACCGGCTGCGAGCTGCTGCTGCTCTTCCTCAATGATCTGAGTCAGTGAAGCCAGTACATCCTGCATTTTATCCAGGGTGGTCAGCAGATTATCCATCGGGATCAGTAGCCTTCTAAATATTTCCGGGTATCGGCAATTAATGCATCCGCAATTTTGCCGGTATCCATTTTCAGATCGCCATTACGGATGGCGGTTTTTAACTGCTCAACGCGAGCGGTATTAATATCGCGACTGCTGGGCTCCAGCAGCTGTGCCTGACTTGAGCTCAGACTGACTTCGGCACTCTTTTCGCTGGCGGCAGGGGCGGCCGGCGCGGAGTTCTGACGGATTCTGCCTGCGTTGTCGCTGGCGTCACGGGGTTGTACCGTGCTGACCGGTTTTGACGGTTCGGTTTTGTCGACGTTCATGGCTTGGCTCCTGTAAGTACAGTGGAATGCGCCCACTGAATCGGCATAGGGTTATATTTTAGCTGTTATCTCTATCGGCTGAACACCTCTGTTCTTTAGCGCTTTAGAGTGATATCAGAATATTCCCATCCTCGCCGACGCGACCGCTTACCACCTGACCATTTCCCATACGTACCCGCACCGTCTGCGCGACGCCGGCATTGCTCAGCGCGCGGCCTTCGCTGCTGGCATTAAAGCCGTCGCCGCTCGCCGTGACCATCACCGACTGACCGGTTTTAACCCGCCACGGCTGGCGCAGCATTGAGGCGGTAACCGGCTGCCCGGGCGGTATATCCCGCAGGGCAATCGCCTCTGCGAGATGCGTGCCGTCAACCAGCGCGCGAGCCGGCAGCGTATCGAGCCGGCCCGTTTCCGTTCTGAAATCAGCCGCGCTGACGGCAGTGCCGCGCGTGAGCTGGTGATTCGCGACCAGATAGTCACCGGTCACCTGCACCTGCACCTGCAGATAGCGGCGATTTTGTCCGCAGTTGGCGGCAATGCTCAGATTACCCCACTGACGGCTGTTACCGGGCAGCTGCAGCTGCGGAGTCTCACAGGCGGGCCACTGTGCGGATGGGGTACGAACAATAACCACCATGCCAGCGGCGTGCTGCGGATCGCGCGCTTTAAAATAGGATGTCAGCTGCGCGTTCAGATCGGCCGCATAGCCTGGCAGCGCCAGCAGCAGTACCGCCAGAAACAGCCCTTGTGATGCTCTGCGCATAACGCCTCCCACTGAAAGTTGCTGATGAGTCTACCCGCTGCAAAAAAAAATCAAGGGTAAAAATAGCCGTGGTTTTTGCTGTTATTCAGACGATCGCCCTTGCAATCCCCCGATTAAGCTGTCAGCTCAAAATTTTCATTCGCGGAGGAAGCATGCTCGACAAACTCGATGCCGCACTGCGATTCGGTACCGAAGCGTTAAACCTGCGTGCACAGCGTCAGGAGATTCTGGCGTCAAATATTGCTAATGCGGATACCCCCGGGTATCAGGCGCGCGATATCGACTTTGCCAGCCAGCTGAACAAAGTGATGCAGAACGGCCGCGCGCAGGGCAGCGGTCTGGCGCTGAATGTGACCTCATCGCGCCATATTGAAGCACAAACGCAGGCGCAGCCCGCGATGGATCTGCTGTATCGCATTCCCGACCAGCCCGCTGCAGATGGCAACACGGTCGATATGGATCGCGAGCGTACGCAGTTCGCCGATAACAGCCTGAAGTATCAAACCGATCTCACCCTCATCAGCAGCCAGATTAAAGGCATGATGAGCGTACTGCAGGGGCAATAAGCATGGCATTGCTGAATATATTTGATATCGCCGGCTCGGCGATGACCGCGCAGTCGCAGCGGCTTAACGTCAGCGCCAGTAACCTGGCCAACGCCGACAGCGTAACCGGACCGGATGGACAGCCTTACGTGGCGAAGCAGGTTATTTTCCAGACCAATGCCGCCCAGGGCGCGGCCACCGGCGGCGTTAAAGTGGCGGGCGTGGTCAACGATCCCACGCCCGCAAAACTGGTCTATGACCCGGGCAATCCGATGGCCGATCAGAAAGGCTACGTCAAAATGCCCAATGTGGATGTGGTGGCTGAAACGGTCAACACCATGTCTGCGTCGCGCAGCTATCAGGCCAACGTCGAAGTCCTGAACACAGTGAAGTCGATGATGATGAAAACGCTCACCATCGGGCAGTAACGGAGAGATACGATGAGCTTAACCGTAGGCATTAAAGACAATCTCGACCCGACGATCCTGAGTTCCGGCTCGGCCGGCACCGGTAACAGCGCACAGGAGCTGCAGAACCAGTTTCTGAACATGCTGGTGACGCAGATGCAGAACCAGGATCCGACCAATCCGATGGATAACAGCCAGCTCACCACGCAGCTGGCGCAGATCAACACCCTGAGCGGGATTGAGAAGCTGAACACCACGCTGGGATCGATTTCCGGCCAGATCAGCACCAGCCAGTCACTGCAGAGCTCAACGCTGATTGGGCATGGCGTGATGGTCAAAGGCGATCAGGTGCTGGTCGGTAAAGGCACCACGACGCCGTTTGGTGTGGAGCTGGGCACGGCGTCAACCGGCACCGGCGTGACCATCAAAGATGCCAACGGCAACGTGGTGCGTAACATCGATCTGGGCGGCCTGACCGCAGGGGTACACACCTTCTCCTGGGATGGCAAGCTCGATGACGGCAGCGTCGCGCCGGATGGCAAATATTCTGTAGCACTCGCCGCCAGCAATGGCAGCACACAGCTGGTGGCACAGCCGCTGAACTACGCCTATGTCAATGGCGTCAGCACCGTGAACAACACCGCGAAACTGGATCTCGGCACCATGGGCTCCGCGACCCTCGATGAAATTCGTCAGATTCTCTGACTAACCCCTTAGCAGGAGAGATTACATGTCTTTTTCACAAGCGGTGAGCGGCCTGGGTGCTGCTTCCAGCAACCTTGATGTCATTGGTAACAACATCGCCAACTCCGCCACGGCGGGCTTTAAGTCGAGCACCATCGCCTTTGCCGATATGTTCGCAGGCTCTAACGTCGGTATGGGAACCAAAGTGGCGGCGGTGATCCAGAACTTCAATGACGGCACCACCACCTCAACCAGCCGCGGGCTGGATGTGGCGCTGAGCGGTAACGGCTTCTTCCGTATGACCGACGCCAGCGGCGGCGTGTTCTATTCACGCAACGGTCAGTTTACGCTGGATGAGAACCGTAACCTGGTGAACACCCAGGGGATGAAAGTGACCGGCTATCCGGCAAACGGCACCCCGCCAACCATCCAGAACGGTGCGAACCCGATTGCGCTGAGCATTCCCACCACGCAGATGTCAGCGCGCGCCACCAGCAGCGCGACGCTGGTGTCTAACCTGAACTCAACCGATGCGATCCCGACCGTCACGCCGTTTGATACCAGCAAAGTGGACAGCTATAACGCGAAAAGCACCGTGACCGTGTATGACTCGCAGGGTAACGATCACGCGCTGGATCTCTACTACGCCAAGAGCGCGGATAATACCTGGGCGGTGCACGCGATCGACTCTACCACCGGTAAAACCGCCGGTAACTTTACGATGACCTTTGACACCAGCGGCAAGCTGACCTCCGCTAACACCATCGGCCTGACCATTGACGGCTCTAACGGCGCCGCAGCGGGCCAGCCGATTGCACTGAGCGTGCTGGGCAGCCTGCAGCAGAACACCGGCGCGACTAACTTTGGTAACCCGACGCAGGATGGCTATGCGCCTGGCGACCTCACCGGCTACACCATTAACGATGACGGCACCATCAGCGGGACTTACTCCAACCGTAAAACCCAGCTGCTGGGTCAGATCGTGCTGGCGAGCTTCTCTAACCCGGAAGGGCTGAAGTCAGAAGGGGATAACGTCTGGTCCGCCTCCAGCTCATCCGGGCAGGCGGCTATCGGTCTGGCCGGTACCGGCACCTACGGCAGCCTGACCTCTGGTGCGCTGGAAGCCTCCAACGTCGATCTGAGTAAAGAGCTGGTGAATATGATCGTGGCACAGCGTAACTACCAGGCGAATAGCCAGACCATTAAAACCCAGGATCAGATCCTTAACACCCTGGTTAACCTTCGTTAATACGCTAACGGGATTGCTTTATGGATCACGCAATATATACCGCGATGGGCGCGGCCAGTCAGACGATGGAGCAGCAGTCTGTTACCGCCAGCAACCTCGCCAATGCTTCGACACCGGGCTTCCGGGCGCAGCTGAATGCGCTGCGCGCGGTGCCGGTCAGCGGCTGGTCTCTGCCAACGCGCACGCTGGTAGCCGCCTCAACGCCGGGTGCCGATATGACGCAGGGTTCGCTCGACTACACCGAGCGTCCGCTGGATGTAGCGGTACAGCAGGATGGCTGGCTGGCCGTACGCACCGCGGATGGCAGTGAAGCCTATACCCGTAACGGGAATATGCAGATCAGTCCCACCGGTCAGCTGACCATTCAGGGCAATCCCGTCATGGGTGACGGCGGACCGATTGCGGTGCCGCAGGGTGCCCAGCTCACCATCGCGGCAGATGGCTCGATCACCGCACTCAATGCGGGCGATGCGCCTAACGCCACGGTTCAGCTCGGCCGGCTCAAGCTGGTGCGCGCCACCGGGCAGGAGCTGACGCGCGGTGACGACGGCATGTTTCGCCCCAGCGCGGCGACCCAGGCGCAGCGCGGTGCTGCGCTGGCTAACGACGCGACGGTGCAGGTGATGCCGGGCGTGCTGGAAGGCAGCAACGTCAAGCCGGTTGAAACCATGGTCGATATGATCGCCAACGCCCGACGGTTTGAGATGCAGATGAAAGTGATCTCAAACGTTGATGAAAACGAACAGCGCGCTAATCAGCTGCTCAATATGAGCAGCTAAGGCGTAAGGAAAACAGAATGATTCGTTCTTTATGGATCGCGAAAACCGGTCTTGACGCACAGCAAACCAATATGGACGTCATTGCCAACAACCTGGCAAACGTCAGCACCAACGGCTTTAAGCGTTCGCGCGCGGTCTTCGAAGATCTGATGTATCAGACGCTGCGTCAGCCTGGTGCGCAATCCTCTGAGCAGACTACGCTGCCGTCTGGTCTGCAGATCGGTACCGGTGTACGCCCGGTTACCACTGAGCGTCTGCATAACCAGGGCAACCTGTCGCAGACCAGCAACTCAAAAGATGTGGCGGTAAACGGACAGGGTTATTTTCAGGTGCAGATGCCGGATGGCACCTCTGCCTATACGCGTGATGGCTCTTTCCAGGTGGATCAGAATGGTCAGCTGGTGACCAACGCCGGGTTCCCGGTACAGCCGGGTATCACGATCCCGGCAAACGCCACCAGCATCACGATTGCCCGCGACGGTGTGGTTACGGTGACGCAGCAGGGGCAGGCGCAGCCCGCACAGGTGGGCCAGCTCACGCTGAGCACCTTTATGAACGATGCCGGTCTCGACAGCGTCGGCGAGAACCTCTATCAGGAGACGCAGGCGTCCGGCGCGCCTACTGAGAGCACGCCTGGTCAGAACGGCGCAGGCCTGCTCTATCAGGGATATGTGGAAACCTCAAACGTCAACGTGGCGGAAGAGCTGGTGACCATGATCCAGACGCAGCGCGCGTATGAAATTAACAGCAAGGCGATCAGTACCTCCGATCAGATGCTGCAGAAACTCACCCAGCTTTAACGCCGGGATCGTTGGGCCACTCCGCTGGCCCGATTAAGAACATACAGAAGGTCAGAACTCCGTGGCGAAGCAAGCGATTCTCAAGCCTGGTCATTGGTTAGTAGCGACGCTGCTACTGACGCTCAACGGTTGTGCGCTGGTGCCGCGCACGCCACTGGTACAAGGGGTAACCACGGCAGAACCTACGCCGTCTGCGCCACCGGTGGTGAACGGCTCTATTTTTCAGGGCGTTGCGCCGCTGAACTACGGCTACCAGCCGCTGTTTGAGGATCGTCGTCCACGCAATATTGGTGACACGCTGACCATCACGCTGCAGGAGAACGTCAGCGCGAGCAAAAGCTCCTCCGCCAGCGCTAACCGCAATGGCAGCAACAGCTTTGGCGTAACCGGCGTGCCGACCGGGCTGGAAGGCCTGCTGGGCGCAGGCGGTGAGAAAGCCGCACTGAGCGCCGGCGGCAAAAATGATTTTGCAGGTAAAGGGGGCGCCACCGCCAACAACACCTTTACCGGTACCATCACCGTGACCGTGAATCAGGTGCTCTCTAACGGCAACCTGCGCGTCGTGGGTGAGAAACAGATTGAGATTAATCAGGGCACCGAGTTTATTCGTTTCTCTGGCGTGGTCAATCCGCGCACCATCAGTGCCAGCAACGCCGTGCTCTCTACTCAGGTGGCCGATGCGCGCATTGAGTACGTAGGTAACGGTTATATCAATGAGGCGCAGACTATGGGCTGGTTCCAGCGCTTCTTCCTGAACATCTCGCCGATGTAAGAGGTCATGATGAAAAAAAGTATTTTGCTGCGCGCGGGTCTCGGTTTACTGCTCGCTGTCAGCAGTCTGATGGCGCAGGCAGATCGCATTCGCGATTTGACCAGCATCCAGGGCGTGCGCGAAAACCAGCTGATTGGCTATGGGCTGGTGGTGGGACTGGACGGTACCGGAGATCAGACCACCCAGACACCGTTCACCACCCAGACGGTCAGCAACATGCTCTCCCAACTGGGGATCACCGTGCCGGCTGGCACCAATATGCAGCTGAAAAACGTGGCGGCAGTAATGGTGACAGCGAAGCTGCCTTCGTTTGCCCGTCAGGGACAGACGCTGGACGTCGTGGTCTCTTCGCTGGGTAACGCCAAAAGCCTGCGCGGCGGTACGCTGCTGATGACGCCGATGAAAGGGGTGGATAATCAGGTGTATGCGCTGGCGCAGGGAAATATTCTGGTTGGCGGCGCGGGCGCGTCGGCCGGCGGCAGCAGCGTACAGGTTAACCAGCTTAACGGCGGCCGTATTACCGGCGGTGCCACCGTTGAACGCGAGCTGCAGAGCAACTTTGGCAGCCAGAACACCATTAACCTGCAGCTGAATAATGAAGATTTCACCATGGCGCAGCGCATTGCGGATGCCATCAACAGCCGCGGCGTCGGGTCGGCACTGCCGCTGGATGCACGCACCGTGCAGATCCGCGTCTCACCCAACAACAGCTCTCAGGTGCGGGCGCTGGCGGAGATCCAGAACATCGATGTCTCTGTGCCGCTGGAAGATGCCAAAGTGATCGTCAACTCACGCACCGGCACGGTGGTGATGAACCGCGAGGTTACGCTGAACACCTGTGCAGTGGCACAGGGGAATCTGTCGGTGACGGTGAATCAGCAGCAGAACGTCAGTCAGCCTGATACGCCGCTGGCCGGCGGGCAGACGGTGGCGACAACGCAGACGCAGATCGATCTGCGGCAGAGCGGTGGCGCACTGCAGCGCGTCAACGCCAGCGCAAATCTGAACAATGTGGTGCGTGCCCTGAATGCGCTGGGTGCAACGCCGATAGAGCTGATGTCGATTCTGCAATCGATGGAGAGCGCAGGCTGTCTGCGCGCGAAGCTGGAAATCATCTGATGACCGATATGCAATCGCTGAACAATGCGGCGTATGACAGCCGCTCGCTGAACGAGCTGAAACGCCAGGCCGCTGCCGATCCCAAAGGAAAAGCGCTGCAGGTGGCGAAACAGGTAGAGGGCATGTTTGTGCAGATGATGCTGAAAAGCATGCGCGACGCGCTGCCGCAGGATGGCGCGCTGAGCAACGACCAGACGCGACTCTACACCTCGCTCTACGATCAGCAGATTGCGCAGGATATAGGCAAACGCGGACTGGGTCTGGCTGACACGATTGTCAAACAGATGCAGCCCGCGCAGGCACCGGATGAGCGGGCCGGCACGCTGCCGATGAAGCTGGATAACAGCTTTATCTACAGCAGCAGCAACAGCGTGCCAATGCAGCTGGAACAGATTGTGCGCAAAGCGGTACCGCGTCTGCCGGTAACGCCTGCGAACCTGCCTTCTGACAGCAGTGAGTTTATCGCCCAGCTGGCGCAGCCGGCGAAACTCGCCAGCCAGCAGAGCGGTATACCGCACCACCTGATTCTGGCGCAGGCGGCGCTGGAGTCGGGCTGGGGTCAACGTCAGATCCTGACCCGCGACGGCAAGCCGAGCTATAACGTGTTTGGTATCAAGGCGAGCGGCGACTGGAAAGGCGAAACCACGGATATCATGACCACCGAGTATGAGGCGGGTGAGGCGAAGAAAGTGCGCGCCAGCTTCCGCGTCTATGGCTCCTACCTGGAGGCGCTGACCGACTATGTGCGCCTGCTGTCGAAAAATCCGCGCTATGCGGCGGTCACCAGCGCGCCGAGTGCTGAACAGGGCGCGCGCGCGCTGCAGGCGGCGGGTTACGCTACCGATCCGAAATATGCGCAAAAACTGGTGGGAATGATTCAGCAATTCAAAAACATGGGCGAAAAAGTCGTAAAAGCTTACGGCCAGGATATCACCGATCTGTTCTGACGTCTTAGCCTCAAGTTTCCCTTAAGCACGCCGATAACCTTCATATGTTGCGGGCGCCTGCCGTCCGCACAACTGCACTGATGACTGCCAGCCCGGTTAACGGGAAAGAAAGGAACCGAGATGTCCAGTATAATTAACTCCGCAATGAGCGGGCTGAGCGCCGCACAGGCCGCATTAAGCACCACCAGTAACAACATCAGTAACTATACCGTGGCGGGCTACTCGCGGCAGACTATTCTGCTGTCGCAGGCTAACAGCACGCTGCAGGGCAACAGCTATTATGGCAACGGCGTGAATGTCAGCGGCGTACAGCGTGAGTATGATGAGTTCATCACGACGCAGCTGCGTGGCTCCAGCGCCAGCTACAGCGCGGTCAATACCCAGCATAATCAGATCTCCAATATCGACGATCTGCTCTCTACGTCTACCACCAGCCTCTCAACATCGATTCAGAGCTTTTTTACCAACGTACAGAACGTGGTCAGTAACGCCAACGATCCGTCAGCGCGTCAGTCGATGCTGAGTTATGCCCAGGGGCTGGTTAATCAGTTCCAGACCACGGCGCAATACCTTAATAACATGCAGACCAGCGTGAATACCGATATCGCTGCCAGCGTCGATCAGGTCAATACCTTTACACGCCAGATTGCCGACCTCAATACGCAGATTGCAAAGCTCACCACCGGCGGTGGCGCTGCGCCTAACGATCTGCTGGATCAGCGCGATCAGCTGGTCAATAGTCTGAACAACGTGGTGGGCGTGAAAGTTGCGCAGCAGGATGGCAGCTATATCGTCTCAGCAGGCAATATCACCCTGGTTAACGGTCGTAATGCGATCAGCCTGGTGGCGATGCCTTCGGGCGCCGACTCTACGCGCCTTACCGTTGGCTACAGCGACAAACAGGCCGGTAACGTAGCGATCCCGGAAAAAACGCTGACCACCGGCTCGCTGGGTGGATTGCTGGCGTTTCGTACGCAGGATCTGGACGGCGCCCAGAACCAGCTGGGCCAGCTGGCCGCAGCGTTTACCACCGCATTTAACGACGTGCATCAGGGCGGTTTTGACAGCGAAGGCAACGCAGGAAAAGCGTTCTTTACTATCGGCAGTCCGGATGTGGTCAGCAACCTGAAAAACACCTCAACGGCATCGGTCAGCGCCAGCTGGAGTGACGCCAGTGCCCTGAAAGCGTCCAACTATACCGTTAGCTATGAGAGCGGCACCTGGTCCGTTACCCGTGCTGCCGATAACGTGCGTTTTGACGTAGCGCCGGCGGCCGACGGCACGCTGAATTTTGATGGTCTGCAGCTGACGGTCAGCGGCAGCGCGAAGAGCGGTGACAGTTTTCTGGTTAAGCCGGTACAGAACGTGATTGGCGGCATGTCGGTTGCCATCACCAGCGAGTCAGAGATCGCAGCAGCAGCAGCGAAAGGCAGCGGCGAAAGCGACAACCGCAACGCACAGAAGCTGCTCGATCTGCAGGACAGCAAGCTGGTTAACGGAAATGCAACGATTGCGCAGGCTTATGCCAGCCTTGTCAGCAGCGTAGGTAATAAAACCAACTCGCTGGAAACCGCCAGCACCACGCAGAAAAACGTGGTCACGCAGCTGAACAACCGGCAGCAGTCCGTCTCCGGCGTTAACCTTGATGAAGAGTACGCCAACCTGACGAAGTATCAGCAGTTTTATATGGCGAATGCGCAGGTATTGCAGACCGCCAGCGCGGTGTTTAATGCGCTGATGGGCATTCGCAGCTAAGCAGAGGAGAGAAGAAAGTGCGTCTTAGCTCAAGTATGATTTTTGACCAGCAGGTGCGCGGGATCACCGACTCGCAATCCTCCTGGCTGAAGGTAGGCCAGCAGCTGGCAACCGGGCTGCGGGTCAGTAATCCCTCTGACGATCCTATCGCAGCCTCACGCGCGGTGGTGCTGTCACAGTCGCAGGTAAAAAGCAGCCAGTATGCCACGGCACGCAGTTTTGCTAATCAGAGCCTCTCGATGGAAGAGAATGCGCTCTCCAGCGTGGTCAGTACCATACAGGATGCGCAGACCACCATCGTAAATGCCTCCACCGGCACCCTGAGTGATGAAGATCGTGGCTCCCTGGCTACGCAGCTGGAAGGGCTGCGCGCGCAGTTGCTGAACCAGGCAAACAGTCAGGATGGTAACGGGCGCTATATTTTTGCCGGCTATAAGACCGATGCGCCGCCGTTTAGCGATAGCAGCACCGGCGTGGCCTATGTGGGCGGGGATGAGCCGATTACGCAGAAAGTCGATGAAAGCCGCACCATGCAGGTGGGCAGCACCGGTAAGTCCGTGTTTATGGCGATCACCAGCAATGCAAAGCCAGAGCCCGATAACGGCACCAGCGAGACCAGCCTGTTCAGCATGCTCGACAGCGCAATTGCCGCGCTGAAAACGCCGCAGGATAACGCGGACGACGCCACAAAGCAGGCGTTTCAGGCCGCAATGGATAAAACCAACCGCGGGCTGAGCAACTCACTGAATAACGTGCTGACGGTACGTTCTGCTGTGGGGATCCAGATGGCTGAGGTGAGTGCGCTCAATCAGCAGGGTGACGATCGCAATACCATCATGACCACGCAGATGAGCGATCTGGTACAGGTTGACTACACCCAGGCGATCTCCAGCTACACCATGCAGCAGACAGCCCTGCAGGCGTCGTATAAAACCTTTAGCGATATGTCAAAGATGTCGCTGTTCCAGCTTAATTCGTAACTGACCTGACATTCAGCGTACTTAACCGGGTGCGCTTGTTTTTCCCATCGCCTTCGCGGGCGGTGGGTTTTTTTTGGCTGCGGTTCAGGCCGCTCCCGGTAAACAGCAGGCAATAAAAAACCCCGGACCAGCCGGGGTTTTGTTTTTTTATCCGCGCAGAGTTACACGCTGTCCGGACGGGTTGCCGGTGCGGTAGCCTGATGCGTCGCGCTGTGACCACCGGCAGAGCCGCGGCCTTCAAAGCTGAACGGCGGACGTACCCAGTCGCTGTGACGTGCCGGCTCTGGTTCCCAGGCCGGTGCTGGCGCGCGGGTCATTGGTGCCGTGGCGTGCAGCTTAAAGCGTGACTCTGACTGTTCAACTGACACATCGCGTGCCGGAACCGGCGCATGAGGTTCAGCCACTGGCGCAGCAGGGGCTTCCGCCGCGACTGGCGCTGACAGCACCTTTTCAACCTGCGTTTCAACAGCAGGAGTCACATCCGCCGGTGCCTGTTCTGCTGCGGCAGCGGCTTCGGTCACAGTTGGCTGTACCGCATCCTGCACAGCAGGCTGTGGCGCTTCTTCTGACACGTTCTCAGTTACGATCGCAGGCTCGGCTTCCGCAGCCGTCTCCTGCGCCACCGCTTCATCGGCGGCAGAGATAACGGCAGGCTCATGATCAACCGGCGCGGCAACAGGGGTCAGGTCATCGGTGTTTACCACTGGCACTTCGGTGTGCGCCTGCGGTTCAGCCTGATGTACAACCTCTGACGTTTCAGGCTGCGGCACGCCCGCTGAGGCGGCTTCGGCAGCCACCGGCAGCGCGTCTGCTGCATCCTGATAACCATATTCGGTCATTTCGTTCAGCGGCGCCTGAGAGGTGAACTGCTCGTGCGTCTGCGTAACCGGATAGGAAACCCAGACTTTACCTGATGCCATCTCTGGCGAGGCGGCTGCAGCTTCAAGCGGCATCGGCGACTGCAGCGGATAGCGCTCATCGCGATAGCGACGGCGGCGCTGACCACTGACGCGCAGATGACGCGGAGAACGACGTGAACGGCGTGGCATGTTCGCGCCTTCACGGTTCTCGTTATCATCCTGCTCATCACTCATTTCCGGCTGCTCAGCGGTGTTAACCGGCGGTGCAATCTCCGCTGCTGCCTCTGGCTGCGCTGCGGCTGGTGATGCTTCCATAACCTCGCCACTGCGGATACGCTGAGTCAGCTGACGCGGCTTGCGACGTGGCATGACCTGAACGCGCTCTTCTTCCTGTACCGCTGCGTCAACTGCAGGGATCTCTTCGGTTGTAACGGACTCAACGGCTTTCTCTTCCTGCTGCTGAGCACGCTTCTCTTCCTGACGACGACGCTGACGCTCGGCACGCTGTTCGCGACGTTGCTGCTGCTGTTCATCGCGCTGCTGCTGCTGCTCTTCAGTCAGGACCGGGCGCTCGGCACGCGGCTCGTTCGGACGCTTGTTGCGACGATTCTCCTGATTGTCACGCGGTTCACGATTTTCACGTGGCTCACGGGCTTCACGCGGCTCGCGCGCTTCACGGGGCTCACGGGCTTCCCGTGGCTCGCGCGCTTCACGCGGCTCACGGTTCTGAGCCTGCTCGCCATTACGCGGCGTGCGATCGCGACGATTATTGTTGCGACGGTTACGGCGTTCACCACGCTGCTGCGTGCTGCTCTCTTCTTCTGCCGGCTTACTCGCCTGCTGAGGCTGTGCTTCCGCCGGGGCTGCTGCCGGAGTATCATCTGCAAACAGCTTTTTCAGACCGTTAAGCAGACGACCCACCAGACCCGTACTGACGGTGGCAGCCGCAGCCGCAGGACGCGCTGTAGCCTGTGCGGTTGGCTCGCTTTTCGCTGCAGGTTTTTCGGCAGTGACTTCAACCGGTGCAGGCGGGGCATCTGGCATCACAAAGGCGGCCAGTGCAGGCTGTTCCGGACGACGGCGCTCGGCGTGATCCTCTTCTGATGGCAGCGCCATTTCAGCTTCGTGCAGCTTCGGCAGATGATAAGAGAGCGTTTGTGTCTCTTCACCTTTGCGCACGCGCAGCACGGAGTAGTGCGGCGTTTCCATTTGATCGTTAGGCACGATAATGGCGCGTACGCCACCCTGACGCTTCTCGATCGCACTCACCGCTTCACGTTTTTCGTTCAGCAGGTAGGAGGCAACCGGCACCGGCACAATGGCGTGTACTTCTTTGGTGTTATCTTTCAGCGCTTCTTCTTCAATCAGACGCAGAATAGAGAGTGACAGTGATTCGTTATCGCGGATGGTACCCGTACCACTACAGCGCGGGCAGACGTGATGGCTCGACTCACCCAGTGACGGGCTGAGACGCTGACGCGACATCTCCAGCAGACCAAAACGGGAGATATGGCTAATCTGAATGCGTGCACGATCCTGACGTACCGCTTCGCGCAGCCGGTTCTCTACGGCGCGCTGATGACGGACCGGCGTCATATCGATAAAGTCGATAACGATCAGGCCACCGAGGTCGCGCAGGCGCAGCTGGCGGGCAATCTCATCGGCTGCTTCAAGGTTAGTATTGAAGGCCGTTTCTTCGATGTCGCCGCCGCGGGTTGCACGAGCGGAGTTGATATCGATCGCGGTTAACGCTTCGGTGCTGTCGATAACAATTGAGCCGCCAGAAGGCAGACGGACTTCACGCTGGAAGGCGGACTCGATCTGCGACTCAATCTGGTAGTGGCTGAACAGCGGAATTTCACCGGTGTAGAGTTTGATCTTGCTGCTAAAGTCAGGGCGGCCCAGCGCAGCGATATGCTGACGCGCCAGCTCCAGCACTTTAGGATTATCGATAAGAATTTCACCAATGTCCTGACGCAGGTAGTCGCGGAAAGCGCGCACAATGACGTTGCTTTCCTGATGGATCAGGAAGGGTGCAGGACGGCTCTCTGCCGCTTTTTTGATCGCTTCCCAGTGCTTGAGACGGAAGCTCAGATCCCACTGCAGCGACTCAGCTGATTTTCCCACGCCTGCGGTGCGTACAATCAGGCCCATGCCTTCCGGCAATTCCAGCGCGGAAAGTGCCTCTTTCAGTTCAGTGCGGTCATCGCCTTCAATCCGGCGGGAGATGCCTCCGGCGCGCGGGTTGTTAGGCATCAGAACCAGGTAGCTGCCTGCGAGAGAGATAAAGGTAGTAAGTGCAGCGCCTTTATTACCGCGCTCTTCTTTATCAATCTGAACGATCACTTCCTGGCCTTCACGCAGCACATCTTTGATGTTAGGACGGCCGTGCGCGTTGTAGTTAGCTGGGAAGTATTCGCGGGAGATTTCTTTCAGAGGGAGGAAACCGTGACGCTCAGCGCCATAATCGACAAATGCCGCTTCAAGGCTGGGTTCAACGCGGGTGATTTTACCTTTGTAGATATTGGCTTTTTTCTGCTCGTGTCCGGGGCTTTCGATATCCAGATCGTACAGACGCTGACCGTCAACAAGGGCAACGCGCAACTCCTCCTGCTGAGTTGCGTTAATTAACATTCTTTTCATCGTGACTTACTCGTTATTCTCACATGAGTGATAAAGCTGCGGGCATCGTTACCCTGGACGAGAATCAACCGATGGCCCCGTGTCTGCATGCACTGACGTCAACCTCACGGTTGTCGGCGGCTAAAGGGGCGCAAATCTTGTCGGTGGCCTGTTTTTCATAAGGAAAACCAGCGCCTGAAGGTGGAAGTGCTACAGAGTATTCAAAAATCCACACATCCCAGTCTGTCGTCCAGGCCGCAACCCGCAGCCCGCTAAGTGCCTGATTAAACATCACGTCTTACGCCATTGCTGCGTGTCCGTTTCATCCGGCAAAATACCTTAATTTCGCTCTTTTTCCTGCCTGACTCTTTCCAGGACAGAAACCTCTGCATTATTCCATTGCTTAGCAACTTATAGCAAGGCGACTTTTACCGAGCTGTGAAGTTTGTTCATCCTTAACCTGTTCATTTGCAGGGGTAATCATCGCATCGTTGAAAAAGCCAGCATTCTGGCCGCGTAACGCGGCGATAAAGTCAGAGTTAAGCACAGAAAAAGGGGTGGCGCTATCCGGGGACACTATTTAGAATCGCCGCCATGAAAACAGAGAATCCCGGCGTACAGTTTGTCGCCATCACGGCTGAAAATGCCGGTCAACGCATTGATAACTTTTTGCGCACCCAGCTGAAAGGGGTGCCGAAAAGCATGATTTACCGCATTCTGCGTAAAGGCGAGGTGCGGGTGAA
>JAAIGE0101020933.1_pt1 | contig 26844 bp, 28 predicted proteins | sample 6487951 | NCBI WGS metagenome assembly JAAIGE01 (sample SAMN13974128, study PRJNA590717) | phyllosphere metagenome | biome: tomato field; feature: multiple bacterial spot infested tomato fields; material: tomato leaves; isolation source: leaves from tomato fields | host: Solanum lycopersicum ...
GGCCGGTGCGGTCGATCCGGTCCAGCTTGGGTCCGGCCGGACGTTTGAACTGCATGCTGGACAGGAACAGCACGAAGATCAGGCTAAATAAAAGGTAGTCCGGATATTCTTTCAGCGTAAAGTTAGTCGTACCTTGCAACCTGATGAAGACCGCGCTGCCGACAAGCAAGAGCAGCAGAGCCCACCGCCAGACCTGCCCTACTTCGATCCTGACCCGCGAAAACGCAGCGCCTAGCAGCCATATCGAAAAGTAGAGCAAGATAGTGCCATGCACCAGCTGAACGATGGCGCCGATCGCCAGCACCGCCACAACGCGTGTCGCGATCGCCTTGGCCCGAAACACCAGGATCAGGAGAGGGAACAGCACGTAGTACCAGGTCTCATTGGCCAGACTCCACAGCGGGAAGTTGGCGCCGAACGGAGGCACGATGATCGTCTGCAAACCTACCATATTGCCGACGAACGCGCCTGCCGAGTACGGCTCGATGGCGGAGAACGACACCTGCTTTGTGTCGAGCTCGTCGACCACGGCACCTGCCAGCAGTACAATCACGAAAGTCGGCACAAGCACCACCCACAGCCGTGAGACCCGGTCGATGGCGTAATGCTGGAATGCGCGCTCCGAATTTAATTTGTTGAGAAAGCTTCCGCCGACGAGCCAACCACTGAGCACGAAAAAGACGATCACCGCCAGGTAGGCGAAACCACTGCTGAACGCCAGACCCAAGAACAGCAAGGGAGGCTTTTCGACTGCGGAAAAGCCTGGGTATTGCAGGGCACGTAGGTGCGCTGCGGCCACCTGAAGTGCAGCAAGGCCTCTCAGCAGCGAAATCATCATGGAATGCCAATGGTCCTCCTGCAGATTGGTTTTCTCGAGAATCGTAATCTTCGGCATGACAGCCCTCACTTTGTGAACGGATCCGGGTAACGATATAACCCGGCCGTTAAGGGCATCATGACCAGTCCCAAGCCGGATTGCAGCTACAGTACCGCTTGAGCTCGACCTGTCCGCCAAAGGCAGTGCCTTGATGCACGCTCTTGATTTGCGGTACCATATAAAGATCATGCGTTCACTCTTCCGCCTTCTCCTGTGGCTCTCGATCACGGTGCTGTCCCTTCAGGGCAGCGCCGGGATGGCCGCTGGGAAGCTTGAGCGGCCTGCGCATGAAACGATGGTCATGACCGGTCACCACCACCAAAGCGCCGGGCAGACCGACGCGGAGCATTGCAGTGAGTCCGGCTCGAAGGTGGCCTCGTCACACGCGAAGTGCGCTACTTGCGTAAGCTGCTGCGTTGGCGCCGCTGCGCCGCCAGCTCTGCTGCCGCCTCTCCATGTACCGCCACCCGCTTCTTCGATCCATGCTATTGCGGAAGCCGCGATGACCTCCATCGTCCCCTCGGCCCTCGAGAGACCGCCACGTTTCGATTTCGTCTGATTTTTCGGGCGCGCTAGCGGCGCGCATCCAGGGCTGTTGGTCCGGCCCTCAATTCAATACGAAACAATCCATGAAATTTTCACACCTGCTGCTCCTCGCGGCTGGCGTGCCGCTGCTCGCTTCCGCACAAGCGCAGCAGGCGATGCCGGCCGCAGCGGACGCGAATGCGCCTGTTGCACCCTTGCAGTACCAATCCGTCTTCGCCGGTAGCGTCGGGGCGAAGGAGGCTCCGCAGCCGCCCGAAAAAGGCTGGGTTCGCGCAAACCGCGCGCTCCTCGACGAGGAAGCGACATTCCCCATGTCGGGCGAGCAGTCCACAGCCCCCGTACCGCAGAAGACCACTAAAACGGTACCAGCGCACGACAAGCACAAACACGAAGGAGTGCACCAATGAACCCAGCTGTACGACCAGGCCTGCGCAGATTGGCCGTTGTGGTTGGCGCCACACTGCTCGCAGGCTGCGCGAGTTTTTCCCAGGATGGCGGACTCGACGACGTCGCCCGAATGACGCAAGAACGCATCGCCCAGTCGGCGCCGCTAAAACGCAACCAAGACGCGCGTGCCGAAGTATCTGCTCTGCTCTCCAAGCCGCTCTCCGCCGATGCCGCAGTACGCATCGCCCTGCTCAACAACCAGGGCTTACAGGCATCTCTGGCCGAGCTCGCAATCAGCGAAGCGGACTTCGTCCAGGCAGGCCGCCTGCCCAACCCTGGTTTCAGTTTCGGCCGAGTGAGTGGCGGCGGCGAAACAGAAATCGATCGTGGCCTGTTTTTCAACCTGGCTGCGCTCGTTACTTTGCCAGCCCGTAGCCGGATCGAGCGCCAACGCTTCGAACAAGCCAAGCTGCAGGCAGCAATGCAGGCCGTGTCATTGGCCACCGACACGCGTAAGGCGTATTACTCGGCAGTGGCGGCGGCCCAGGCATCGGCCTTCGCAGACAAGGTGCGAGGATCGGCCGAGGCGGCGGCCGAGCTTGCCGCGCGCATGCGGTCCACAGGCAACTGGAGCGCGTTGGACGCTGCGCGTGAACGCGCCTTCTACCAGGACGCGCTGACGCAGCAGGCGCAGGCGCATCTGCAGGCGACGACTGCACGCGAGGAGTTGAACCGCCTGCTGGGCCTGTGGGGGCCGTCCCTCGACTTCACCTTGCCAGATCGGCTACCCGACCTGCCTCCCCAGCCGCGCCAGCCCGCAAACGCCGAAACCGATGCGCTGTCGCAGCGTCTCGATGTCCTTATCGCGCGCCAGGATGCACGGGCAACGGCCCAGGCGCTCGGGTTGACCCGTGCGACCGGCTTCATCAATGTTTTCGATGTCGGGTATGCCAACAAGAGTACGACCGGCGCGCCGCGCGAAAAAGGTTATGAGGTTTCACTGGAGCTGCCGCTGTTCGACTGGGGCGGCGCGCGCGTGGCGCGTGCGCAGGCGTCTTACATGCAGGCGGTTCACCGTACCGGCGAAATTGCTGTCAAAGCGCGATCCGAGGTGCGTCAGGCATATGCCAGCTACCGCACCACCTACGACATCGCCCGCCATTACCGCGACGAGGTCGTCCCCTTGCGAAAGCAGATCGCCGATGAGGTACTGCTCCGGTACAACGGCATGCTTGCCAGTACTTTCGAGCTGCTCATCGAGTCACGCGAGCAGCTTGCTGCGGTCAACGCCTCGATCGCAGCGCAGCGCGATTTCTGGATCGCCGAAACTAATCTTCAGTCCGCCATGAATGCTGGCGGCAGTATTGAATCGAGGACAGCACAATGATTTCCCGTCGAGATTTTTTTAAGGGTGCCGGCGCCGTCGCGGTGAGCACCGCCGCAGTCAGCCGTGTGGGCGCAGCTTCGCTGCCCGAGGCGATGGTTATGGACAATGCGAAGACTCATGTGCCGCCATTGCCCGCGACCGGCCGCCCATTCAACCCGGTCGTGACCCTGAACGGATGGTCCCTGCCCTGGCGAATGAACAATGGCGTGAAGGAGTTCCACCTGGTGGCCGAACCGGTCGTGCGCGAGTTCGCTCCCGGCATGAAGGTCAACCTGTGGGGCTACAACGGCCAGTCTCCAGGCCCGACGATCGAAGTGGTCGAGGGTGATCGCGTACGCATTTTCGTGACAAATAAACTGCCCGAGCACACCAGCGTGCACTGGCATGGGCAACGCCTGCCGAATGGCATGGATGGTGTGACCGGGCTCACCCAGCCAGGTATCCCGCCAGGCAAGACCTTCGTCTACGAGTTCGTGGCGAAACGTCCAGGCACCTTCATGTACCACCCGCACGCCGATGAGATGACCCAGATGGCGATGGGCATGATGGGCTTTTGGGTGACCCACCCGAAAGACATCGCGCGCTTTGCCGTCGACCGCGACTTCGTGTTCCTGCTCAGCGCCTACGACGTCGAACCCGGCAGCTATACGCCAAAGGTCAACACCATGCTGGATTTTAATCTCTGGACGTTCAACAGCCGGGTATTTCCAGGCATTGACACCATGCCGGTTCGCCAGGGCGACCGCGTGCGTATCCGGGTGGGAAACCTGACGATGACGAACCATCCTATCCACCTCCACGGCCACGAGTTCGAAGTCACGGGTACCGACGGCGGCTGGACGGCGCCCGGATCACGCTGGCCAGAGGTCACGACCGATGTGGCGGTCGGCCAGATGCGGGCAATCGAGTTTATCGCTACCGATCCTGGCGACTGGGCTTTCCATTGCCACAAGTCGCACCATACGATGAATGCGATGGGCCACAACGTGCCGACGTTGATCGGCGTCGACCATCGCGGCATCGCCGAAAAGATCAACAAGATCGTGCCGGACTATATGGTTATGGGTGACAAGGGCGGCTCGATGGGCGGTATGGAAATGCCGATCCCGGAGAATACCTTACCGATGATGACGGGTGACGGTCCGTTCGGCGGCGTCGAGATGGGCGGCATGTTCACCGTGCTGAAGGTGCGCAAGGACCAGAAGCGTGGTGATTACACCGATCCCGGCTGGTACAAGCACCCGGCTGGAACGGTCGCCTACGAATGGACTGGTCAGCTGCCCGAGCCTGTGCGCAGCAGCAATGCCGGACGCAGTCTGATGCCAGCGACAAGCAAGCCTAACATTGAACTGCAGGTGCGCAAACCCTCTGGGAATATGGAGCACTAAGCAGCACGACGTTGTTTTCGCATGTACTAGCGGCGTTCCAGTTCCATGGAACGCCTCGTGCTGCGGCGCTATTTAGCCAATTGTTTTACGGCCAAAAGTGGATCTTTGGACGTGTTTTTGTTGCAGAGCGACGAATTTCCTTCGCGTCCTTGAGCGTCTCAGGTTTTGTTCTGGACTCGACTTCGTCTTTGCCGAGCGAGAATCGGCGGTACACTTAGAGCGTGTAGACAAAATCAACTCTGATAAGCGAGTCTGTTGAGTAGCATGCGCGCCTCTGCCAGCCAAACCCAAGCGGCCGAGACAGCGAGTTTGCAATCGTGATGCATCACCGTACGACGCCAGCGTTCAGTCCACGCGTGGGTTCGTTCGACGACCCAGCACATGGACAGGACCATGAACCCGACTTTGATAACCGCAGTTGGCTCAGGTGCCGTCTTGGGATCATGCAGCGTTCCGATCGCGCTGTTATCTAAGAACCTTCCATGATCCACAGCGAGCGGTTATAACGGCCGTCCAAAATAATGCGGTGTCGCTGATCCAGCCAAAGAGATGGGTCAAGGTCGTTCAGGACAACAGCTACTTTGGCCGCTTCTTCGCTATCGGCCGTACACCTTTTACACGCTTAGTGGCGTTGCGAGACTTGCGCTTTCTCTCCCGTCGAAGCCACAAAAGAAAAATAAGCACCGTCGACAAAACGCAAGCTGACACAGCTAGTCCAAGAAGAATCGTTAGATTGTCGAAATCCTCCGGCGAGTGCATACTGGTCTCCCTTCTACTTACTTCCACTGCACTTTACAGCGTCGATCGGACGTGATGTAGGGTCACGTCACCAAATGACCTGCGCTGGCACCTAGGCTGCCCCAGTCAAACGATTGTCAGGTCGGCAGCTGCAATTCGAAGGCGGTTTCACCGTCAGCCGACTTGACGCTTGTGCCCCCGCCGTGGGCACGCATGATCGAACGCGTGATCGCCAGTCCCAGTCCGGCCCCTTCCGCGTCCCGCTTACGGGAGGCATCGGCACGGTAAAAGCGTTCAAAGAGGTGTGGCAGATGCTCCGACGGAATGGTCTCGCCGGTATTGCGGACGATAATGCTTGCCACACCTGCTTTCGGCCCAGCCAGTTCAATGGTAACGCGCCCTCCTGCCGGAGTGTGGCGACAAGCATTCGACAACAGGTTGCCGATCGCTCTCCTGAGCATGAGGCGGTCACAGGTCGCGTGCGCTGTTCCTTCCACCTGGAGTGTGATTGACTTTTCCTCCGCCAGCGCCCCGTAAAACTCGGCGAGCGCCTCCGTCTCCGCACGTAGGTCTACGCGCTCTCGTTCGGGAACCAGCAGGTCGTTGTCGGCCTTTGCCAGGAACAGCATGTCGGCAATTGTGCGTGACAGCCGTTCATACTCTTCAGCGTTAGAAGCGAGAACGTCTCGGTAATCGTCACCGCTCCTCGGCTGCGCGAGAACCACCTGGGTCTGGGTTAGGAGATTGCTGACCGGGGTGCGCAGTTCGTGTGCAAGGTCCGATGAGAACTCGGTCAAACGGCGGAAGGAATCTTGTAGCCGCTCCAACATCTGGTTCACTGCTTGTGCGACTTCCGCCAGCTCTACCGGAATAGCGGCGACCGGCACGCGACGGTCCAGGCGCTCCGCCGTAATCTTCGCCGCATCACGACTGATCCTGCGCAGCGGCGCCAGCCCGCTGCGCGCGGCAGCCCAGCCCAGGACGCCGCTGGCAAATGCCGCGATGCCGACTGTGATCCACAGAGCGTCTTGGAATGAAGCCATGAACGCCTGATGGTGGTGCAGGCTGGTAGCGACCTCCACGACGACGCTTGGCCCACCTGCCCCTCCGAGAGCAGCGTGACCTGATAACAGGCGCAAAGAGCGTCCATCGCTCCCCGTCACCAGCCGCAGCGCATCCGGCATGGCGCCGACCGTTCGTTGCCCAAGCAAATCGGCCTCGTCGCTCCCATACAGGAGCTGGCCATCGGCACTGCTGAGACGGACAATCAGTTCATGCTCCCCGATCAACGCCGCGTCGAGCCGCTGCCGTAGTCCATTCACCTCGGCCGGAGAGCGTATCTCGGCCAGCGCGTGTCTTACAAGTTCAAGTTTCCCGTTGAGCTGTTCCTTGTCCAGCTCAACGAAGTGCTGCTCGACCAAATGGCCAACGACGACGCCGAGGACCAGTAGGACCGCGCCGGAAACGGTCGCGAATAGAAGCGTCAAGCGGAGAGTAAGCGACTTGCTTGCCAAGAGCGTCACGCGTTTGTCTCCAGCACATACCCCATGCCGCGCACAGTACGAATCAGCTTGAGCTCGAACCCATCGTCGACCTTTGCTCGCAGGCGTCGTATCGCGACCTCGATCACGTTGGTGTCGCTGTCGAAGTTCATGTCCCAAACTTGGGAAGCGATCAAGGAACGGGGCAATACTTCGCCCTGCCTGCGCAGCAGCAGCTCGAGGAGCGAAAACTCTTTCGAAGTGAGGTCGATCTTCTGCCCCGCACGCGTGGCGCGCCGGCGCAACAAATCCAGCTCGAGGTCGGCCGCGCGCAGCGCTTCCGCTTCCTTGCCTTTTGCACCGCGCCGAAGCAGCGTGCGGACGCGCGCCAGCAGTTCTGAAAAAGCGAAAGGCTTGACCAGGTAGTCATCGGCGCCCAGCTCGAGCCCCTTGACGCGATCCTCGACGTCGTCCTTTGCGGTTAGGAAGAGCACGGGCATCTCTTTGCCCGCCTGGCGAATGCCATGAATGATCTGCCACCCGTTCATCCTGGGCAGCATCACGTCGAGGATCGCCAGGTCATACGGCTGCGTGAGCGCCAGATGCAGGCCATCCGTTCCGTCTCGCGCAAGGTCAACGACAAAGCCCGCTTCGGTCAGGCCCTGCCGAAGGTAGTCTCCCATTTTCAGCTCGTCTTCGACGATCAAAAGCTTCATTTGAATACCGCATCAGTTAAAGGGAATGGCAGTACATTTTGCCTCCGGCGCGGCGGCCCCTCTGATCCTGACAAAAATGTAATCCGAGTGTCAGGATCAGGTTAGGGGCGCCCCACCCCTTGGATTATGGCGCGTCCATTACGAAACTGTAAGGATCCGGTCACCTTGGCGTTGGGTAGGGGGCGATACGATGGCTGCATCTGTTGACGAACCTGGACTTAAACAAAAGGAGTTTGAAATGAAGAAGTTGATCGCCACCGCTGTTCTTGCCACCGTGTCGGCCACGGTTTTCGCATTTGGTCTCGACGGGGTTAAACAGTCAATTCCGCTGAAAGAAGGTTCCACCGTGCACGTCTTTGAGAACGGTAAGATGGCGATGGAGGACAAGTTTGGCCGCGCAGTCTATATGGCGGATGGAGAAGTCATGGAAACCAACGATGGCCAGAAGATTACCATGCACGGCAATGAAGTGGCGCGCCTGTACCTGCTGCTGAATGACGACTACCACAATTAAGGGCGGGTTGCCGTCCACATCAGTAATCCGTTGATCGATTTTTTTAAGGAGCTGGAAATGACTCGCTATTTCAATTTGCTTGCTTCGGTTGCCGTTTCTTCGGCGCTCTTCATGGCCGGAGCCAACGTCAACGCCCAAACGCAAGAACATGCCGGCCACGACATGGCAAGCGCTACCCCGGATTCCGCCGATACGGCGTTGTCCGCTGGCGAGATCAAGAAAGTCGACAGGGACACCGGGAAACTAACGATCAAGCACGGGGCGTTGACCAACCTGAACATGCCTGGAATGACAATGGCGTTCAAGGTCCAGAACCCCTCGATGCTCGATCAGGTCAAGGCCGGTGACAACATCCACTTCCGTGTAGAAAATCTGAACGGAAGCCTGACCGTAACCAAGCTCGAGACCGCTAAGTAAATCCGGCTAACGCCGCGGCGGCCCCGCCCCAACCACCGGGGCCGCCTCTCAATAACTCACTTCTTTCGATCGATACCTAAATGCCCATCAAACATATCCTGCTTGCCAGTACCTTCGCGATCGCTGCCGCAACCGCCGCCGGCGCCCAGGCGCACGCGAAACTTGAATCCTCTGAGCCGCAAGCGGCCGCCACGCTGGACAATGCGCCGAAAGAGATTAGGCTCAAGTTCAACGAGGTACTTGAGCCCGCGTTCAGCAAGATCAAGCTGACCGACGCCAGCAATACTGAGGTGCCTTTGGCGGCCGCGAAGGTCGACGGGGCCGATGCCAGAACGATGAAGGTCCCGGCGCCGGCCCTGCGTGCCGGCGTGTACCACGTCCAATGGTCGACCATGACCCATGACGGTCACAAGGCAAAAGGCGAGTTCGCCTTTACCGTCAAATAACGCTTGCGCTTGACCCGAAATTCTACATAGACCTGTATTGTTGGGTCAGGCGAGGCAATTTTGCCTCGCCTTTTTTGACTCTTCGCCGCGTCTTACTGAAAGTCCGACCGCATAACGCTTGAACTGACCAAGCGCTCCCACTGAGGGGGATTCTACGGTTCGTCGGGCGGCACGAAAACGTTCATTGTGGCGAAAGTTCTGCCGAAGATATAACCGCGTTCCAGTTCCCGCCGCACCGCCTGCTTCGCGACCAGCGGCTACTTGCTCGGGTGCTTCTGAAGCCAGGAGTCGAACTTCTGGATGTCCTTCTGTTGCGATGCGATGATTTTCTTCGCTTCCTTGACCATCTCTGGGTTTTTGCCGGATTCAGCTTCGACTTTTGCCATGTCGATGCCAGCCTGATGGTGGGCACGCATCATCATCGCGAAATCGCGGTCGATGTCGCCAGACATCTGCATGTCGTTCATCTTCTTTTGGTTTTCTTGCATAGCCATATGCATTTTCATGGAACTATCAGAAGCCGTCGACTTCATATCGTGTTGCATGCCTGCCATCGATTGAGCAGACGCTGCTGTCGCGCCAGCTAAAGCAGCCGAGGCTACCAGGATGCCGGTAACCAGTGAGCCAATGAGGGAGTTTGTGCGGGAAACGGGTTTAGTTTTCATGTTGCCTCCGAAGGTTGATAAGGAATGGTGCACTACAAACAGAACACGATAGTCCGCGAACTTACCGGCGTACCTAACACAAATCACAACGTGCAATGTCTACAGGATATGTTTACTTGGGCTTTTCGTCTGTGCGCTAGCAACCAGAACCCGAAATGACACGGTGCCGAGTTTCCTATGTCTCCACAACATCTCAAGACCATGCCGCCGCAAGCAGTACCGTTTGCCGTTACCGGTGCCTCGTTTTCTCAGGGGTAAAACTTGCGACAACGACGTTGCAGAGGAGGATATTTAACCAGTGGAACTTATCTCGCCTGAAGTTTTAGAAATGCCACTCCCGCAGAAAAAGCACTAGTAGGCCGCCAGCGTCTTAGTGCGACATTGTGAGCATCCTCAAATGAAGCAGTCGCTGAAGAATTTACAATTTCCTACGCAGCGACGAGTAGATTATTGCAGTTTTCGCGCGCAAAGCGCCGATCCCGACCATCGGTTTAGATGTGATTCGTAAATCACGCGCTCTTGTCAGACGCGGAGACCATTAGGACACTGGATATGAAGGGCCGGTTCGCCAGCTTTTTGCTTTTCTCACAGTGGACAAGTGCCATCATTGCGTTAACATATCACGTCAGGTTTCTGCTGTTTGTCCCGTATGATGCCGTGGAGGCCAAAAACGTTCTCTCAAAGGCCTTTTATTTCATTACTGGGCTAGGTCATGAATCGTTTGCGGTTTTTTTTGTTGTCGATGGAATCGTGACCGGACTCATCATGCTCGATAACCGATCAGAGAAAATAATAAACCACGTAGTCATTCCACACCGGTTAGCTGAAATCTATCGGATTGCCCTACCGGGCATCATGCTTGGAGCGGTCTTGGACGTAATTGGCGTTCGTTTCTTTAATTGTTCCGCCGTGTACACGAGCTTTCCTCAATTAAGCAAACTTTCGCTGACCTACTCTTCAATGCTTGGAAACCTGTTCCTGCTACAACCCTTTATTGTTCCAACCTTTGGAAGCAACAGCATGCTCTACCTGCTGTCCTACCTTTTTTGGTTCATTGTTTTGTTCGTCATTTTTTTATATACAGCACGGCTTCGCAGGCCGTACGCACAATACACGCGCGGATTGCTGTTCATTGCGACGGTCGCGGTCATGTCCAACAAATTTCTAATCTGGTTTTCTATTTGGCTGCTTGGTATTGCAATTGTCGTGCTAAGCGGGGTGCGTCGCGCAAAACCGTCTGTCCTTGGATCGATTGCTTTGTTTCTCGGTGCATTAATCACTTCAAGGCTTATCGTTTTCCATATGGATACGATTCTTCCACCCGGCGCTCACTGGGTCGTTGAATATTCGTATCTTCTTGTCGCTGTACGTTTCGCTATAGTCGCCTGTGCATTGTATCCCGTGACAAAACAGGAAGAGAATCCAGACGTTTTTTCATCACCGATCATGGCTGGCGGTATCAGCCGGGTCAGAGAAGCAGCTTCATTCACCTTTTTTTTCCATTTTCCAGTAGCCATGCTGCTTGTTGGAGCCTGTACGTCGCTATTCCATATGCCGCTCATGCAGCAGCCGAATTTGCTGCTGTATCTTGAATTCACTGGGCTCATTATTATCTGCATAGGCGTTATTACGCTAATCTCATGTGGAATATCTGTCGTCACAGCTGTACTCCCATTCAAACGTCGGCGAACGCTCGGGCCAAACTAACACGTACTGCGTCAGTTTGCCATCGACGTCATTTCGTCGTGGACCGGCTAACCTCGTGGAATCGTAATTGCGGATGACTTTTGACTCTGTTAATGTTTGAAACTCCGCCCTCGCGAATGACATGCGATAACGCCGGGCTCCGCCGTTATTTTTCCCCACCATGTTGATGCGCTGTCGACTCACCACCCGTCATTTCTTCGGTAACTGCTGAGTGTTGGGGAGGGGATTTTTTGGCGTCGTGTTCCATCGATTCCATTTCCTCATCTGGCGGGGCTTTGGCCACGATTTCGCGGTAGGCTTTCGCATCCAGGTCGGGCAATTTGGTCACAAATGCGACTATGCTCCAGATCGTCTCGTCGTCATGACCGGTACCCCAAGCTGGCATTGCACTCATCTTGATCCCATGCTTGGTTACCCAAAAAGCGACGCGTGGATCGATACGGACCTTGGAAAGGTCGGGCGGACGAGGATACAGTCCGGGCCTGATCTCAGAACTGCTATTGCCAGGTGCGAGATGGCACTGCGTGCACATGGCCGCGTACTGACCAGCGCCTTTTAGAATCAGCTGCTGATCGGTAAGGTTGGGCACCTTTATCTCGGTCGCACGCCGCTCGATAGAACGTTCACGCAAAGTTTCGATGACTGCCGTGGTCAAGCTCCAGTGCGGGCGATCGGCACCGATGTTATACCAGCCAGCGTAGATATAGATTGCTGCGATCATGAGGCCGAATACTGCAGCGCCAACCAACAATGCAATGGGTCGGGCTAAACTTTTCATAATAATCATAAGTCGATCAGGTATGCTCAATTGCGTTACTTCTGCAATTTTTCAGGTTAAGGATAATTACAAATATGGCGCCGGTTTCTAGTCAAACGGCGCCACACGCCTCGCTACTACAGGCTTGGCGGATCAGAAGTCCTGGTCCTTGCGCTTGTCCCCGGTGGCCGGCACGAAGCCGCAGTCCGAATATTTTTTACAGAGCATTTCACGCATGTCATTGATACCATTCTTCTGGGTCACGACGATGTCCTCGCAATAGCGCTGCAGCTCTCCGTGTGAGATGTCGCTCTTCACCTGGCAGGACAAGCTCGGCGACAGCGCGCTAAGGTGATGGTTGCTGAACGAGCGCAGGAAAGTCTGATTGAACTGGGCGCCGGCCGGAGTACTTTCGAGCATCGCAATCATGCGCTGACCGTCAGGTGTCAGCTGAGGCTCGTGCTGCATTCCGTACCACTCGCGCAGCATGCGCTGCGCTTTCATGATCTCTTCCCGCTGGGTACGATTCGCTTGGCGCGACATCGAGCGGATCTGATCGTCGCTAGCCTTGGCCATGGTTGCGGCGTAGCCCGGAGTCGGCGACGTGCCCTCGCCCGGATTGTTGACTGGCGCGTTACGTTGCGTGTCCGTCCCGGCCGCCAGTTCGGTCATCCGCAGTGCCGAGTAATGGTGATCGATGATGAAAACGAGATAATTCTTTTCAAACGTGGCGGTCGCGCCGCGGCCCGGGCCGTTGGCGGATGCCGCGCCAGCGATCGCTGCCAGCGCCAAACCGGCGACGGCGCGCGTGGCGAAGGTTCGGAAGCGCGAGGCCGGCGCTGCGGCTTGGGTGAAATCCAGATCGTTTCGGTTCATTTTTCTCTCCTGTTTGGTTGTCATGCCAGTTTTACGCCACAGTCGTCGTCTGCCGCGACCGCCCCTTGCGTCGCCGTGCCAGCACCGCGATCCCAAGTCCCCCCACCAGCATCGACCAGGTTGCCGGCTCGGGCACCGCAAGTACGACGTTGTTGGCGGTTGCCCAGTACACAGTGCCGTCGTTTTCCATGTTCTGGAAAGACACCGAGGTGAGCGGGTGGTCGGACAGAAACGCGACGAACGAGTCCTGTGAAGCATTCGACAGCGTAAACGTCTCGCTGTCGGCACCCGACACGGCACTCAGCACGACGGTGCGGTCCGGCATGAAGGAGCCGAACGAGTCGGTCCCGAAGAAGTTGCCGCCGAAGCCGAAGACGCCGGACGAGAACCCGTTGAAGGTGATGACGTCGCTGGACATCGTCCCGCTCAGCCAGATGTCACTACCAGCTCCCGACGGATAGAAGCCACCATCGCTGGGAGCCGCGCTTACTTGGTAGCCGTTGGCACCCGCCATGCGCTTCAAGGGGCCGGCCGTTTCCGCCATCGTCAGGTCGTCGAAGGTGTCAGTGGCGGAGCCCGACACCGCCTTAAGAAAGGCCGCCCGGTCCGTAAAGACCGTGATGTCTGCGTGTGCGGCGGTTGCCGCCATCGTGACGGCACAACTGGCAACCAGCTTACGTGTGAAGGCTAGTGTGGATTTCATGTTGCAGTTCCTTTCGTATTCGCCATATCCGCTTCCTGCGGGACTGGCGTTGTTATTGCGAACGCAAACTCAACGAGGTTCCTGCCGCGAATGTTCAGGCTGCGGTACCCGCCCCCATTTTCCGGCACTCTTCCGCACAGCGCCGGCATGCGGCGGCACAGTCCTGGCAATGCTGCATCTGGTGTTTGGCGCACTCGTCGCCGCATGCCTGGCAGACTTGGGCGCAGAGCTGGCAAAGTGCGCCGGCAAATTCACTGCCCCGTGCCATGAAGGCGGCAGCCAGACGGCAGATCTGGGCACAGTCCATATCGAGCGCTATGCAGCGTGCCATCATCTTGACGTCGTCTTCCTGCAGGCAGGCCGTGGAACACATATCGCAGGCGTCGGCGCAGGCATTACAGGCTTCGATACACGATTGATACTGTTGTTGCATGATGTTCTCCTTGAATGGTTTGGAATTGCCCCTTGAAGACACCCTTTGGAAAGCGCAGGACGGATCATGGCCACCCTGCTTTTTGATCAGAACCAGGCGCGTACGCCAGCGACGATCTGCGTGCTCTTGTTTCGCTCTCCTTGCGCCCGTGCGTAATCAGCGGTGCCGCCGAAATTGCGGGACCAGGTCACGCCAATGTACGGCGCGAACTGGCGCCGGATCTCGTAGCGCAGGCGCAGTCCAAGCTCCATATCGGACAGGCCGCTGCCCAGTCCTCTGGCTGGGTCCGCCTTGCTGTAAAGGTTGGCCTCGATCTCGGGCTCGAGAATCAGCCGTTGTGTGAACAACAGTTCGTATCGAACATCGAAGCGTGCGGCGAGTCTTCCACCGGACCAGTAGGCGGTGGCCGTCGTGTCGAACCAGTAAGGCGCCAGGCCACGTACACCGAAGGCCAGCCAGTTGCGTGAATCGCCGCCGCCAGTGTCATGGCGAACCCCAAGCTGGGTGCTCCAGAAGGTGGCGAAGGTACGGTCCCACAGGGCCTCCGTGCGCATGGACTGCAGCTGGCCGCCGCGCCGCTCGCCTTCAGCTTTGAACCATGCCTTGTTATAGTCGTTCCCATACCATGCTTCGGCGTCGAGGTTCTGGCCCTGCTCGCCGTCGCCCTTGGCGTATTCGAACTTGTCGAGCAGGACTCGGCCGAAGGGCATCTCGTCGTGCATCTCGTTGCCGGGCAGGTTCCTGAAGGTCGTTCCTTCGGCATAGGTGTCTGGGTCACGTGCGTCCGGCGGCGGACTGCCTCCCTGCATCGGGCCCATCTTCATGCCCTGATCCGTGCCGCTCATCGAATGCGCCATGCCGGCCATACCCTGTTGAGGCGACGGTGTTGCGCTTTGGGTCGGCTGACCGCTCGCATGATTCATCTGAGAGTGGTCCATCTGCGACATGTCCATTTGGGGCGGCCCTGCCTTGGGCTGGTTCGTTTGGGTCTGGCCCATCTTCGAGTGGTCCATTTGCGAATGGCCCATCTGCGACATGTCCATTTGGGCATGCTCCGCCTTGGGCTGCTCCGCTTTGGATTTCGCCTTCTTCGGTTTTTTCGTCTTAGCCTTCTTTGTCTTAGGCTTATCGATCTGGGACTGGTCCATTTGTGAATGTCCCATCTGCGAATGATCCATTCCCTCCATTGACCCGGACTGACTCGTGCTCGATGTTTGGCCAGTCCCAGCATTTTTCGATGGGTCGCTTGCCTGAGCAGACGCAATGCCTCCCGTCGCGAGGCTCAGGATTAGCAGGGCGCCGATTGAATGTCTTTTTTTCATTCCGGTTTTCATGAGACGACTACCTCCCTGAACATGCCTGCTTCCATGTGGTACAGCAGATGGCAGTGATACGCCCAGTGACCAGGGGCGTCGGCCGTCACGCGATAGGTAACGCGCTGGGCTGGCTGCACGTTAATGGTGTGCTTGCGGACCAGGAACTCGCCGGTTGGAGATTCGAGCTCGCTCCACATGCCATGGAGATGGATCGGGTGGGTCATCATCGTATCGTTCACCAGCACGATGCGCAGCCGCTCGCCCTGCCGAAAGTGGATGGGCTTCGATTCCGAAAACTTCTGGCCGTCGAACGACCACATGAAACGGTCCATGTTGCCCGTCAGGTGCAGTTCGATGTCGCGCGTCGGCGCCCGGTCGTCGATCGGCCCCCCGATGGTGCGAAGGTCGGCATAGGTGAGCACCCGCCTGCCGTTATTCCGAAGGTTGACCCCTGGATCGTCCAGGTTGGTCCTCGGCATGTCGACGTGCATGTCAACGCCGGGCCCATATTCGGTACGCGCGTGCGTGACCTTGGGCGGCATGCCTTGCGCCATCGGCATAGTACCGGCATCCCCGTGACCAGCGTGCTGCATCGGCATTTGCATTTGTCCACCGTTCATCGAGCCATGGGACATTCCCCGCATGTTCTTCATGCCATCCATCGACTGCATGTCGTGTTGTGACTTAGATTCCTTTCCCTGACCAGATACGGCTGCGCTTTGGTCCATACCGGACATCTGTCCCATGCCCTGCGTATGGCCCATACCCTGCATGTCACCCTGTCCCTGCATTTGGCTCATGTCCATGCCGCCCATGCCCGGCATCGACATCGCGCCCATCATGTCCTGCATGGCCAGCCATTGCGGCGGATCCATTTCCGGCACCGGGGCCGACATGCCCGATCGCGGCGCCAGCGTCGCCCGCACGAAGCCGGAGCGCCCGATCGATTGGGCGAAAATGGTGTACGCCTGGTCCATGGATGGCTCGACCAATACATCGTAGGTCTCGGCGACAGAAATCCGGAACTCGTCCACCGCCACCGGCTCGACGTCCTGTCCGTCCGCCGAAATGACCGTCATCTTCAGACCTGGAATCCGCACGTCGAAGATTGTCGTTGCCGCTCCGTTGATGAAGCGAAGCCTGACCTTCTCGCCTGGCCGGAACAGCGCGGTCCAGTTCTTGTCGGCAGGCGCCCCGTTGATCAGGTAAGCCATCGACACGCCCAGGTTGCGGCTTGCGGCGACATCGCTGAAGTCGGTTGGCAACATCCGCATCCGGTTCCACATCTTCCGCTTGTCGACAGCAGCTGCCAGGCCGTTCTGGCGAACGTCGCTGAGGAACTGGTCAACGGTCGGCTGATTGGTGTTGAAGAAGTCGCTCATCTTCTTGAGCTTACGGAAGACCTTGGCTGGGTCGCCATCGACCCAGTCTGACAGCATAACGACGTATTCTCGGTCGGCCTTGACCCGCTCACCATTTTTCGGCTCGATCACAATCGCCCCATACAGGCCGCTCTGCTCCTGGAAGCCGGAATGACTGTGGTACCAGTAAGTGCCGCTCTGCTTCACCGGGAAGCGGTAGACAAAAGTCTGCCCAGGAGGAATGCCAGCGAAGTTGATGCCGGGCACCCCGTCCATTTCGTTCGGCACCAGAATACCGTGCCAATGGATCGAACTCGTGACCGGTAATCGGTTCGTCACGCGCAGCGTGACCGTGTCGCCCTCGCGCCAGTACAGGATAGGCGCTGGTACCTGGCCGTTGACGGCGGTAGCGACCTGGTCCGAACCTGTGAAATTGACCGGTGTGGGCCCGATTTCCAGGTCGAATTCGGTGCCGCGTAAAATCGGCTGTGGCGTCTGGCTAGCGGCCAGTAGCCTCGCAGGCGCTAGGCCGCCCAGTGCTGCGGCGGCCCCTGCACCCTGCAGGATCCGCCGTCGCCAGCGATTCACAGCGTTCTCCCCAACAACATATTGCTGCATGAAGTTTCCCCTTTAATGATGTGACGAATTCGTTGCTGCCCTGGTTCGCATGTCAGCTTCCATGCCAACCATAGGGCGTTCTTTTGATGCCTCATTGTCCATTGTTCCCGCGCTCATGGAAAAATCCCCGTAGACGGCGGCGATCAGGATGCCGATGGCCAGCACCAGCAAACTCAAAATGGACGCGATGACTTTGCTGCTGGCAGGCACTGGGGGCTGGTGTTCCGACCCACGACCGCTTCCGTGCGTGGGTCCCATGCCTGTATTGCCCGGCGACGTACCCATGCGATGACCCATTGGCATCTGGTCCACGGACGCCTTGTGTTGCGCATGTCCGGCGTGCACCATATCTCGCTCGGGCCCTTCCGGCTCTGGCACAGGTGCGCCGCCGCGGCCGAGTACTTGCTCGGTGCCCATGCCATGTTTTAACCCTTTGCTGACCAGCCACCAGTTGATTGGATAGGCCGGGATCGCGCCGACCAAGGTCGCGAGCGACATGATTCCCCAGAAGCGAATGGAGGTTGGATGCATCGCGGCCATGTCGTGCGACATGAGGATGACCATGGTGGGAATCATCCCCGCCATCACACCGTTCATCGACAGCCATTCCGGCAGCACAGTCGCACGCACGGCTCCCCAGTAACTTCCACCCAGCATGTCCTTCATGAACAGCGCCTGGAAAATAAACAGACCGAAGAAAAAGCCGGCCAGATATTCAACCAGGGAGTCCAGCCACATCGGCGTATGCAGCAGACTCGTGAGGGCCGCGGCGATGATGACGCCGGTCGCGTCTCCCGCCATACAGTGGATGGTTGAACCCACGGTCTGCTTCCACTGCGGCGACACGAATTTTTCATGTGTACCTGGTTCCGGCTCGCGGCAGGAGAACCAATAAACAATAAAGGCGACAGGACCGGTATAAACGGCGACCAGCAGCCAGCCCCACTTCATGACTTTCATCGCTGGCGTGCGGGTGAACAGATCCCACGCGAGGTATGCCATGGTCAGGCCAGTCAGTACGAACCACACGACGAGTAGCTTGTCGACCCCGTCTGAAGATGGGGACTGCATCGTGGCCTCTGCCTGAGCGAACGCAGAAGGGGCAAACGCCGCAAGCATAAAGCCTGATACCGCCAGCGCCCGCCCGGCGGATACTAGGGAAGTGCCGGCATCCTGCAGGCGCCTCTGTCTGTCGGCGGTGTGCGTTGAAAAAACACGCTGGTACATGAAATCTTCCTCAATGTTGCGACGAAATCCTTACTGTCCACGGATGGCGCGGACCGGGAACCCGTCAGGCGGTCGGTACGCCGCTTGGCTTAGGCGCGTTCGCGTTCCAGGCAGCGCTTTCAATTCCCGGCGCATGCACGCGACCAAAAGCGAGCCGAGTGACCGGCCAGCCCGCATGCACTGCGCTGACGTTAGATTAGATGGAGCGGCTAGCTGGCTTCGCCGACCGCCGACCGCAGCGGCGACGTACCTCAGCCGACGCGAGGAAAGGCGTTTGGTTCAGCCAGCCTGAGGGTCACAGGCGTGGTGGTCGATCTAGGCGAGACGGAATCCAGCCCGTAATGGAAGGGGGTAGGGAAATATAAGCGTACTCGAAGTGCTCCATTGCAGGAGCGGGCACCTCGAACGGCGGCGGCGCTGACGCTCCTACGCAGCACGCACTGCAGGCCCGGCACGACGGGTGTTTCTGATGCGAGCCCTGATCGCAGGGCATATCCTGATGGGCAACAGCGTTGCTGGCATGCTGGGATGCCCTCACCATCATCATTGCGGGCTCATCGCAATCGTCCATCACATCGGCGTTCTGACTTGTGATGGAGCTATGCGCCATCGTGCATGGCAATTTGACCGAGGCAGCGCTGCCTTGTAGGGGCAGCGATACGATCAGTATCCACAGCATGATGAGTCGGGCTAGAGGGCGCATGTTGACGAATCTAACATATTCAAATAAGGCATGTGCACACGATACAGCTATGCAATACGCTTCGACCCTTAATGCTTAGGTCACAACAACGCCGAGACTTATTTAAGTCTTAAAGAGGCTTGTCGGGTATGCTCACGGAAACCGTTGCACATGCTAAAATCAGAGTGTGAAAGCCATTCTGAAAGTCCTGATCGTCTGGATCACGTTGCTAGCGGTGCCGCTCCACGGTTTCGCTTCCTCAACGATGTCCGCATGCGCGCCGCTGCCGGCTGCGGCGCTGCACGATCATGACCACGATGGGATGACCGACAATGGGGGCTCGGCCAATGTCGACGCACATAATGGTCACGCTGCACCGGACGCGCATTCCGACCATGCCCCCTCGGCTCATCATCACGCCGGCAAATGTGCTGCCTGCGCGACATGCGGCTCCTGCGTCGCCATGGCGCCGTCGTTCATTGCCGTGCTGCCGGTATCCGCAGCCCCCTCCATCACCGTGCCGTTCAACCAGCATCTCCTGCAGTCGGTCGATCTTGCGCTGCCAGAGCGACCTCCCCGCGCCTGACCTTCCACACCGCTGAACGCATCGTTCGTGCCTGGCGCGAACATGTCCGGCCATGCCTTGGCCGCTACCAGTTCCGCGCGTGCTGCTAAACGTACCCGTAAATGAAACGGACCGCGACAGGCCGACAAGCTGCGTCGCGCGTCCAAAGCAATCAACAATCCTTGATTTTTCTGGAGCTCGAAATGACTCGTTTTTCCACTTTGTTCAGTACCCTCATCGTTTCCGCTGGTCTTTCGCTGGCAGCCGTCAATGCATTCGCACAGACGCACGACCACAGCCACCAGCACGACGCAATGCCTGCGACTTCGCAGGATGACGCCAATGCCCTGGCCGAGGGCGAGGTCAAGAAGGTCGACAAGGAGGCAGGCAAACTGACCGTTCAGCACGGCCCGCTGGTCAACCTCAACATGGCCGGGATGACCATGTCCTTCAAGGTGCAGGATCCGGCGATGCTCGACCAGGTGAAAGCCGGGGACAAGATCCGTCTGCGTGTCGAGCGCGTCAACGGCGCATTTACCGTGACTAAGCTGCAAGCGGCCAACTAAATTGCGGTCGATCCGCACCTTTACCAATCAAGCAAATCAGGAGTAAAAATATGTCCATCAAACGCGTTCTGGCCGTAGCCACCTTTGCCCTCGCAAGTGCCGTCACCTCGTCCGCCTTCGCGCATGCCAAGCTGCAGTCGTCCGACCCCCAAGCCGGCAGCACGCTCGACACTGCACCGAAACAGGTTCGCCTCAAATTCAACGAAGCGCTTGAGCCGGCCTTCAGCAAGATCAAGCTCACCGGTCCGACGAATAACGAAGTTCCCGTGACTGGTACCGCCGTCGACAAGGCAGACTCCACCGTCATAACTGCCCAGCTGCCTCCTCTGCAAGCAGGGGAATATCACGTGGAGTGGTCGACAATGACCCACGATGGGCACAAGGCGAAAGGTGCGTTCTCGTTCAAGGTCAAGTAATGGGCATGGAACTGCAATCGGCCCAGCACCTTGTCACGGCACTTCTGAACTTGGCAGTGGCTGTTCTTACAGGTTCAAGCATGGGTCGACTGTGGCTCGGCCGCGAGCTTTCGGATTGGTCCGAGACACGCCGAGGGCCTGCGCTCCGGATCGCGCGCGCAGGAGCCATGGTCGCGCTGGCTGCGAATCTCGTGGTCCTGTGGCTTGAGTCCGCCGCGATGGCCGAGGTTCCGTTCATTGAAGCTGGCGGCGCAGTCTTCTCGATGCTGACCTCAACGCATCTTGGATTCGCGTGGATGATCGGGATGGCCGGGTTGATCGTGGCAACCTTCGCTGTCTTCCTGGACATGGACCGAAGTGCGGCCCCCCCAATACTGACCTTGATTTCGCTCGCCGTGTTCTGGTACACGCGTAGTATGGTCAGCCACGCGGCAAGCGACGGCGATTTCAGCGTACGCCTGGTGGCTGACTGGGTCCACCTGGGCCTGATCAGCCTGTGGGTCGGCGAAGTGATTTTGGCGGGTGTCGTCACACTAAAAACGTCGGCCAACATGAATGCCCTGGACCGGCGCGCCAGGGCAGCGTATGTCGAATCACTGTCCAGTTCCGCAACCATTGCACTAACTGGGATTTTTATCACCGGTGCCTACGCCGTGTGGCGTAGTCTGGGAAGCCTCGAAAACGTTTTTGGCAATCCATATGGGAACACCTTGATGGCGAAGCTGCTACTTGTAGGCGTCGCTGCTGCACTGGGTGGATACAACCGGTTTTTGGTGATGCCGCCATGGCTGACCTTGGAACGTTCTGGTAATGCTGCCCCTGCAGTCCTGCCAGAGCGTTTCAGGCGCATATTGTGGGTCGAAGCTTTGGTCCTGCTGGTTGTCGTGATGCTTGCCGCGATACTGGCTTCGACGTCGCCACCTGGTGCGGAAATGTGACCGACGTGCTCTGCTGAAATGTTTAATGCCGGGCGATTGACGTTATTGTGAACTGCTCGGCTATTCTAAAGAAGGTAAGCTGGCGAGGTTGTATAAGTATGTTCACAATGATCGCCATGGAAATACCGTTGAGTCGGTACACAGCGTTAAGTGCCGGTTCCTTCAGCTAGAAATAGGAAATGAAAGGAAACAAACATGGAAAATGTGAGACGCCCTTCGCTAACCGTAACAGAAGGCTCTAACCTCCAGCCATCAAAGTCGAGCGCGAGTACGTTAGATAGCCGGGCAGCATTTGAAAACGTACTTAATAACCTACCGCCAGCCAAGAACGCTCCTGTGTCGACTAGTCAAGTCACGCCGGCCTCGCGTATTGCCGGGCCAGCAGGGGGATTGTTTGACCTTTTTTCTGGTCAGGCAAAACCCCGTTTCCATGAGCGTGCATTGGGTTTAAGGGCATATCGTCAGGAGTTGCTTGCATCGAACATTGCGAACGCGGATACACCAGGGTACAAGGCCGTAGACATCGATATTAACGGTGCTATCAAGAACGGGGCTAACGTGGACTCCGGCGTTGAACTCAAATATGAGGTGCAATCGCAAGGCAACATTGACGGCAATACGGTTGATATGGATATCGCAAGGCAGAAATTCGCAGAGAATGCGCTGCTGTACGAGTTTGAAGTGGATCGGGTCAAGGGATTCTACAAGAGTATGGACGATCTATTGAAGAATACGCCGTATTGATGACATCACAAGTTTCTATGCCAATTGAAGGAACCGTGCTTTTCTTCATAGACCGTCTACTTATTTGGAGACGACTTTAATTTGATGCATAGAAGCCTGCGGGTGAAAGCTGTAGTGAATTACTCCTCAACCTTTTGGAATCGAAAATGTTTAATAAGGCAACTAAAAGACTGGTTTCCGGTGCCCTTCTGATTTTTCCAATGCTCGCCAGCGCCGCAACCCAAGCCGTCGAGGTCTACAAGACAGCCACCTGCGGCTGCTGTGAAGAGTGGGTCAAGCACCTTCAAGCCAAGGGATTCAAGGTCAATGCGCACAATGTCGCCAACCCGTCCGACACGCGCGAGAAAATGGGCATTCCCGACCGGCTCGGTTCATGCCACACCGCGGTCGTCGGCGGCTATGCGCTCGAGGGGCACGTACCTGCCGCCGAGATCAAGCGCCTCCTCACTGAGAAGCCCAAGGCAAAAGGTTTGGCTGTGCCTGCCATGCCGCCCGGCTCCCCGGGGATGGAGGGGCCGACGCACATGCCGTACGATGTGCTGCTGGTCCGCAATGACGGAAGTACAGTAGTCTACAAGCACTACAAGTAAGCAATCGAATCAATCTCGCCATTCTTGAATCGTTCAGGTGAAACCTTTCGCAATAGGGAGCGAACGAGGCGAAGTACCAATTTTCTGCTTTCCTCAAGCAACAGGACCGAGGCGCAACCGTTCCTGACACTGGCGAGCACGGCAATCATGCGGTCGGCCGGACGGTGTCATGGGTCGTCAATGACAATTCCGCATGAAGGCTACTTCCCTGTGCCCCGTAGCCGAAGCGCGTTGGTGATGACAGATACGGAACTCAGACTCATCGCCAGCGCCGCAATCATCGGTGACAGGAGCCGACCCGAGAACGGATAAAGTAGTCCCGCAGCCAGCGGGATCCCAAGTGCGTTGTAGACAAAGGCAAAGCCGAGGTTCTGCCGCATATTGCGCACCGTTTCCAGCGACAACAGGCGCGCCCGGGCGATGCCGCGCAGGTCGCCCTTGACCAGGGTAACGTGTGCCGAGTTGATAGCGACATCGGTGCCGGTCCCCATCGCGATGCCGACATTGGCTTTGGCCAGCGCCGGCGAGTCATTGATACCGTCACCGGCCATCGCCACCGTCTTGCCTTGCGCCTGCAGGCGTTCGACCAATGCCAGCTTGTCCTGCGGCTTGACCTCGCCGTAGACCTCCGCGATGCCGAGCTTTGCACCAACCGATTTCGCGGTGGTGAGACCGTCGCCGGTCGCCATCACGACCGTGATGCCGGCCTCCTTCAATGTAGCTAACGCTTCCGGGGTGGTCTGCTTGACCGGGTCGGATACCGCGACAAGGCCCAGGAGCTGGCGGTCGGCTGCCAGGTACATGACACTTGCGCCTTCGAGACGCAAGCTTTCCGCCTGTCTTGCAAGCGGCTTCCAGTCGACCTTTTCCATATCCATGAGTGCGGTGTTGCCAAGGGCAATATGCTTGCCATCGACGATGCCGCGCACACCGATACCGCTGGACGACTCGAAGGTCTCGGGCCTGGCCAGGGGCAGACCGCGGCTGCGCGCCTCGGCGACGATCGCGTGGGCCAGCGGGTGCTCGCTGCCCTGGTCGATACTGGCGGCAACTCGCAATACTTCCTGTTCGCTCCCACCCACCGCCGCCGCGGCAGCCGAATGGAAGGCGGGCTTGCCTTCGGTGAGGGTACCGGTCTTGTCGACGATCAGGGTATCGATCTTGCGCATACCCTCGATGGCCGCTGCATCGCGGAACAGGATCCCCTGCGTGGCGCCACGGCCGGTGGCTGCCATGATGGACATCGGCGTGGCCAGCCCCAGCGCGCACGGACAGGCAATGATCAGTACGGACACGGCATTGACGAATCCGTACACCCAGCTCGGCTCCGGGCCAAGGAAGCCCCAGCCGAGCAGCGTCAGCAATGCGATAGCCACCACGATCGTCACGAAGTAACCGGCAACCACGTCAGCCAGGCGCTGCATCGGCGCACGCGATCGCTGTGCCTGCGCGACCATCTGGACGATCTGCGACAGCATGGTCTGCGCGCCAACCTTTTCCGACCGGACGATCAGGCTGCCGCTGGAATTGATGGTGGCGCCAATGACCTTGTCGCCCGGACGCTTGGTCACGGGAACCGGCTCGCCGGTCAGCATGGATTCGTCCACCGCGCTCTCTCCTTCCAGGACGATGCCGTCGACCGGCACCTTTTCACCGGGGCGCACACGCAGCGCATCGCCGACGTGAACATGGGTCAGCTGGATGTCTTCTTCCGTGCCATCGGCATTGATCCGACGCGCCGTCTTCGGCGCCAGGCCCAACAGCGATTTGATGGCAGCGGATGTCTGTGAGCGGGCACGCAGTTCCAGGATCTGGCCCAGTAGGGTCAGCGAAATGATGACGGCGGCCGCCTCGTAGTACACCCCGATGCGCCCGTGCATGAGAAAGGCTTGCGGAAAGAGGCTGGGCGTAACGGTCGCAACCACGCTGTAGCCGTAGGCTGCGGCGACGCCGAGTCCGATCAGCGTCCACATGTTCGGGCTACGATTCCTGATCGATTGCACGCCGCGTGTGAAGAAAGGCCACCCGGCCCACAATACGACCGGAGTGCTCAGCACGAGCTCGATCCAGCTCTGCCTTGGCAAGCCGCCTGCGAAAATCCGATGCCCTGCCATTGCCAGAACGGTGACGATGACCGTCAAAGGTAGGGTCCACCAGAAACGGCGTTTGAAATCGACCAGTTCCGGGTTTTCCTCTTCTTCCAGCGACGGCAGCATGGGCTCGAGCGTCATCCCGCAGATCGGGCAGTTGCCGGGCTGCGGCTGCCGGATTTCAGGGTGCATCGGGCAGGTGTAGATCGCCCCTTCCGGTGCAGCTGGTGCTGGCTCGGGTTTGCCGCTGCCGACGTACTGCTCGGGTGCCACCCGGAACTTGTCCATGCACTTTGTGCTGCAGAAGTGATAGATCTCCCCTGCGTACCGGATTTCCTTGGCGGAGTCGGCGCCAACCTTCATTCCACAGACCGGATCGGTGAAGGGCTTGTCGCCGCCCCCGCCCTCTTGATGATGGCCGTGGCCGGTTCCATGGTCGTGATGACGTTCGTGTCCGTCGTGATCGTGATGCGACAGGTCGTTCATATCGGAACCTTTCCTGGACTCGTGAATGGCAGTTTACGTTCATTATCGTACGCCCGAAGTTCGCGATCGATCCGGAACCGTCCTGCCTGGACAAACGCGCCGTCGGCGTGTGCCGGCCCTTCTCCGGCACACGCCCTGGTTTAGACTTGCGTTGCCTGTGTCGCCGGATACCCAGCAGACGTGATCGCGTGAGCGATCGCATCCGGTGCTTCCGCACTCTCCACTTTGACCAGACGGTCTTTCAACAGCACCTCTACTTTTGCCTGCGCATCCACTGTCTGGACGGCACGGGTAACCCGGGCGGCACAACCGCCGCAGGACATTTTTTCTACCTTGAGCGTGTACATCGCGTACCTCCTGTTTGATTGCTCTGACGGTACTCTAGCCCTTCCCACTATTGGAAGGTCAAGCCTTGTCTGTGGTGAGTGGGGTAAGCAATTCATGGCCAGCCAGATGGCGATTGCCGACAGCTGAAGAGGCGGCTACACTTATCTTTCCATAAAGATATGTGCAGCGTATGAACTCTTTTTCAGCGGCAGTTGTCACCGGCAGCCTGTCCGATCTTATTTCCCAGTACAAGCAGGACGCCGAGTCAGTCTACAACACCTGGTTTATCGGCAGCGACGAGCGCATGAAGGCCTTCCGGTCGATCCGGCGCGGCGTGGGCCACACGGTCAAGGCGATCTCCGATGGCACTTTCGGGAACGATTTCCGGGGCTCGCCTCTTGAAGACGTGCTGTACGCAATCACCGAGCAGAAGCAGATGTTCGAAGGCGCAGCCCATCCGTTCTACTGGAAGCCCAAGCTGCGCATTCCCGACATCTATGAGAGCGAAGCGAACCAGCGCAAGTTCGGCAGCTTCCTGTCGGCCTGCCTGAACGCGACTCGAGAGGAACAGCTGCTTGCCGAGATGAGCCGGCTCGCCGAAGCGGGCATCAAGGGGCTCGGCCCCGCGGCGGCCACGATCCTCTACTTTCTCCACCCTACCGTGGTTCCGCCCTTCAACACGGCGATCATCAACGGGTTCAACGCGCTGTTTGGCACAAAGCTCAAGCTGGGCTGCTGGCACAGCTACCTGGCCATGCGGGAATCGATCGTCCAGGCCAATAATCAGCACCGTTCCTTGCTGTCGAAGGACTTGGGTGCATTTGCCGGGCTCCTGTTCGAGATAGGTTCCGGACGAATCACCACGACCGGCAACGCCGAC
>JAAIGE0100014470.1_pt1 | contig 26834 bp, 21 predicted proteins | sample 6487951 | NCBI WGS metagenome assembly JAAIGE01 (sample SAMN13974128, study PRJNA590717) | phyllosphere metagenome | biome: tomato field; feature: multiple bacterial spot infested tomato fields; material: tomato leaves; isolation source: leaves from tomato fields | host: Solanum lycopersicum ...
ATTTACGAAGAAGTGGTGGAAGTGAGCGTCAGCCTGAAGAGTCATCAGGGGAAGAAATGACAGCCTTATGCCAACCTTGGCGCTGGAGGCCACGTAGATAGATGCATGGATGCGGGTTCAAATCCCCCCGGCTCCACCAAACATACATCTAAAGACGTCCACGGACGTCTTTTTTTGTGCCTGAAATCCAGATTTCACAGGGCTTTCAGCGCTATCAGGATCCATTAGCGTCCAAAGACATCTATGCGAACGTGTATTCCAAGTGGTATTCCAAGCCTGCACCTGCTATTTTTTGGAATACATAAACAGCACTGGAATACACCATGGGGGCCCAAGCCACGCGCCTTTCAGACGTAAAAGTCAGAGCCGCGAAGCCAAAGGAAAAGGACTACATACTCACCGATGGCAACGGCCTTCAGATGCGAGTGAGAATCAATGGCTCAAAACTATGGAATTTCAACTATATCCATCCTGTGACCAAAAAACGGATCAACATGGGATTAGGTACCTTTCCTGAAGTTAGTCTGGCCCAAGCGCGCAAACGGACTGTTGAGGCCAGGGAGCTTGTCGCTCAGGGACTAGATCCGAAAGAGCAGCGCGATGCTGATCGCCACGTAAAAAAAGCCGCGACAGAGCACACGTTTCAAAACGTGGCAACGGCGTGGTTTGAACTGAAGAAAGACTCTGTGACAACTGCCTATGCTGAAGATATTTGGCGCTCGCTCACGCTCCACATCTTCCCGGACCTGGGCTCGACCCCAATTTCTGTAATCAGCGCCCCTAAGGTCATCAATTTGCTAAGGCCTCTTGAGACCAAAGGAAGCCTGGAGACTGTTAAACGGCTGACCCAGCGCCTCAACGAGATCATGACTTACGGTGTGAATTACGGGCTTATTCCTGCCAATCCCCTTAGCGGGATTCGCTCGGTCTTTAAGAAACCAAAAAAGAAAAATATGGCGGCACTGCCTCCCGATGAGCTAAATGAGCTCATGGTGGCAATTGCCAATGCCAGCATCAAAAGAACTACCCGTTGCCTAATCGAGTGGCAGCTCCACACCATGACCCGACCAGCTGAGGCTGCCACCACCCGCTGGACTGACATCGACTTCGAGAAGAAGATCTGGACGATCCCGGCGGAGCGCATGAAGAAACGTCGCACACACTTTATCCCGCTCACGGAGCAAGCTCTAGCACTCCTTGAGGCTATCAAGCCCTACAGCGGAAATAGGGAGTATGTGTTTCCTGCTGACCGGAATCCTCGAACCCACTGCAATAGCCAGACCGCCAACATGGCGCTGAAGCGCATGGGCTTCGAAGGGCGCTTGGTAAGTCATGGCATGCGCTCTATGGCGAGCACCACCCTCAACGAGCGCGGCTTTGATCCTGAATTGATTGAGGTTGCGCTTGCTCACGTCGATAAAGACGAGGTGCGCAGCGCCTACAACCGAGCGGACTACATCGAGCGCAGACGCCCAATGATGAACTGGTGGAGCGAACATATTCAACAAGCCGCCACGGGTAGCCTCTCCATATCGGCGGTTCAAGCAACTCGAGACTTGAAAGTCGTATCGATACGCTAGCCAATCGATATTTAGTATTAACCGCAAAGGGATGTTTTCAACCTTTGATGGCGAGCAGAAAACAGCCCCAACCGTCTAGTCGCGGCGCCTAAAAATTGGGGGTGACGTTCAAAATAGGCTGGGCTATATGCGGCGTGCTCTTCTACCTTGCCGTAGTTCTTCTCGGCCAAGCGTTCCATGCACCCGGTAGCAGTGGTCAAGTTGCCTCTGAATAAAGATTGCGTCCGCCCTTGGAAGATAAAAGTCCCCACCCAACTGGGGGCACTGCCAATTGGGCAATGATTAACGAAACCTTAGACTTTTAGCCGCGAAAATTTTCTTGTTTTTGGTATCACTCTCGCTTTTGATGGCAGGGTTTGCAGCACGCGGCCGTCTTGCGTGGAATCGGATTTGGACGAGAGAAGACCTTATTGCAGTGGACGCACTTGTACACATTCGTCCCTTGCATGACCTTGTCCGCATTTTGCTCCAAGTAAAAAGGAGGTATCGAGTAGTCGAAATCAGCTAATGCATAGGACGTTTGCCGGGAGTCAGCCCTCAACTGATCAGGGTGGGTTGTTGCAACGAGCACGTTGTCGGAGTACTCGGGGTACGCGACTCTAATAGCAGGAAGTATGTCAGAATCCCCGGTGATAATGACGTGGACATCATCAGGGCACGTAATCGCATATTTCACGAGTAAAGCAACGACCGTTGCGTCCACTTGCTTTTCTTGAAACCTGTGCTCGCGCAATTTTCCGAGCATCCAGCCCTTCAACCTTGGCCGGAATATGGCTGCGTCTGAATACCCTGCCTGAACGGCGCCCTGAGAGAATTTCTCTCTGGCTGCTGTGCCTCGCTGGACGAACTCCACATCCGCGACAGTCACATCTTCGCGCTCATTCGGCCACTCAACCAAATCCTCTGGTAGATCAAACACACTGGTGGCGAAATACATGCTGCCAATGGAGTCGCATTCAGGGATATGCTGCTGGGCGTGTGCCAGTAGCTCCTGGACGAGTTTTGTATGATCGAGTTGGAACCTGCGATCCGAATACTCCAGCCGATTAGCAAGAGCCCTATCGGCACCGCATGCGTTGAAAAGCCAGGTGCCATCAACAAATACATTCAGCTTAGCCATATTTACTTCTCCTGAGCGCCAAGGCGCGCGTAGCTGTCCTATTACATGATGCTGGTGAGCAAGGCATAGTGCCACTCCTCGATAAGACAGCCCAGCCTTACACGCCTCCTACGGATAAATAGACCAAGTACACTGAATCCCCTTTGATTCATCGATGTATAAGAATCGACCAAAAACAGTCACTTGACCACGTTCAGCGTGCACCTAGACTGTGCGTACCGATCCAATGCCGGACCTGCCGCCCCTCCACATTCAGGCGCGGTTACCAACCGCTACCAAGCTGCCGCTTCAAGCGATTGCGCTATCTAACAGAGCTACTGTCAGTTGATACCGCGAGGAAAGGACTCACGTAAATGACGCAGAATATCGCTTGGTTGCAGCGCAGGAAGCTTCGCTGTACCTGTATTGGACAGCTGAATGGCGACGGTCTTGTCAAAATCGGTGAATTTTACTTGTACTTTTTCCAGCACATGCTTCCGGCCGGCCAGCAGGATATCAGTGGCTTCGCGCACATCTTTCACACCTTTGAGCAAGATTTTCCCCGTCACCCCTTCGTCTATTTCGACGCCCGAGACCTGGAGCGAGTCGACAGTGATTTCATGATCCACGGCGTCCTGCAGAGCCGAGACCCACTCGATCAGGTTGACCGCAGGGGCTGTCACTACCAGATTGAAACTGCAGGCCTCAAGCAGCCGGCTAATCAGCTCCTTGAGACTCCGTTGGTAATTTCTGAGCTCGATGTGGGGTGGCGAATCGAAAAGGGTGAACTCCGTTGTACGGTACCCAATCCGATCAAGCACCTCTTCACTACCAAAAGGAGTCGAGATCACCTCTTGGTAATTGTACTTTTCGATGTAACGCCCTTCGATGAAGTCATCCCGGATTCGCTCAATAGCGAAGCCATCCATTCTTTCTTCCGTGAATGGCATGTCGATAAGCTTCTTCCCTACCGATCGAATCGACGAGGGCCATTGGGCATTCAGCCATCTCACCCTGTTCATACCGGTCCTCCTTGCGACTCAGTGCCCGCTTGAGCTTGTACTCTGAGTTCCCCAATAACCTTCGCAGCGGTTTCTTCGATGATGCCCAGATAGTTTTCTTTGTCTTCGGCGCTGACAGGTCGGATCGTCTTGGTGTACTGAAGCTCAACCACCCGGTAGGCACCTCGGACGAAGTACTTGAAGCCTTTCCCTTGTACCGGATCCTCAAAGGCGGCCTCAAATTCCACCATCGGCTGTGGCGCCTTGTTTAGCACCGAGCGCCAGATAATCGAAGTGATGAAGAAGCCCTTCCGGGTCAGACTCTGGTACTCCTCGGACGCCAGCAGCGTCTCGCCTTTTAGCGCGACATTCTTGACCAGCGCCAAGGCTTCTTCTTTGGCCACCTCAGCTTCCTGGTCATCGTCTAGGTCCAGCTCGCCCTCCTCAAGCTCTTGGGGCAAGCGCTCAACCTTCACGCTGGTGACGTTCCTTAGGGAGAAGCCCGCGAGATTGCTGATTAGGGACGTAAAGAACTCTGTGCGCAGGGCAGGGGACTGGAACTCACCAAGCTCGATGCGGATGGTGGGGATCACACCCTTTGCCTTGGCGTCCAGTCTGTCCTTCAGCCTGGAGTAGATGGTCTTCACACGGTCATTAGCAGGCATCCGAATCACCGTCTTGTCCGCCGAGACGTGGAACTCGATCGCGGCTTCTTTGGGTGTGCGCTGGACGAGCCGCGTCTTACCGTAGTCGATGTCCGAGTACTTGATGTTGGCAATCACTTGATTGCCATCCTTGATCTGCTGAGTGACCTTCTCGTCCTCAGGAGACTCTTCGATGTATTCCCGGAGCACCTCCCGGATCCCTTCCACGGTCAGAGCGGTAGGCAGCGTCACCGAGGTGAGCTTTTCCTGCCGGCCGGAGTGCTCCCGCTGTTCCAGCAGAGTATTAAGATCATGGTAGTCATGCGGGAGGATAGAGATGGCACTGACCAGGTCATCCCGGCTGTCTTTCGCTGAGTAGAAAATCCCTCTGTCTTTCGCGAGCTCAAGCAGAACTTTTTCGTTGATTTTCTGCTTGGCCGACATTAAGGCGTCGTAAATTTCCTTGTCCGTCGCACAATACTGAAGCGCGTTTTTGCTCATTGCCGGGACAACTCCAGTTCACAGAAGGTGGTGCGTACGTGTTCAAGCCTACCGAAGTCAATGGCGTCCAGGATCTGCCTAAGGTCGTCCCCGCCCTGGTAGTCAGCGATGTACTGGTCTTTTGCCTTTGCGAAATTGGCCGAAGCGTTGTGATGAGGGTCGACCAGACGAATCGTGACCTCCGTTTCGGCCTTGATTACCTGGTAGTGCATCAGGTACTCGATGAGGTACAGAAACTCATCAGTCGTGATTCCTCGCTTGCGCATGAAGATCACGAACCCCTGCTTGCTCCCTTTCCTGGAGTTCACGTAGGACAAGATGATCCAGGGAGCGGTCAGCATATCCAGCGTCGCAGCCTTAGCGTGTTCGAGTTGGACGTTCTTCTTGCGAACCAGATGGGGGTAGTAGAACTTGCAGCAATCCCGGTCTGGCAGTAGGCCCGCACCTCCGCGCAGATGGATGATCTCGTGGTGAACATTGTTCAGCCAGTAGATATCCTCTGGGCCCATCACAACGATCTTGGAACCCTTCGGGATGTCCAGGTCGTCGCATTTCACCTTTTCAAGGATCTTAGCGAAATCCTTGTCATACTCGTTATCGTGGTTGTAGACGAAAAGCAGACCCTGGATATTTGCCGACACATCCGGATGGACGTAGGTGTCGCTGAACTCTTGGCTGATCTCGGCGCACCGCAGGCTCTTGGCTAGGCTTTCAATCGCCTCCCGAATGGCCTGTGTTTTTATGGTGCCCTTCGCGTAGCTCTTGAGGTCGCAGTTTACATAGGTGCGGGACTGGGAGTACGGTTCGTTGTACCAAAAGACGACATCAGAGGGATGGGTCTTTACCTTGTGTGCATCCTGATTTTCGCACGGCCAATTGATATTGGTGTGCTCCATGCGTCCCCAGAGAAACTCGTTGAAAATCCCCTTCGACAGCTTCTCCGCCATCTTCGCGATGTTTATCGTCTCGGCCATGATTCCCTGGGCTCTGTATGTTGGGCAAAGCGGCGCTAGCGCCATGATGGCACTGCCAATGGCACAGTAAACACGATGGATGAGCCGGCTACAAGGTGATCACCTTTCTGACCTTTACACTGTGCCGACGCACGGGGACATGGCTGGAACGAAGCGACTACAACATGGATGCGGCTGCTCAGACGAAATAGGAACCACCGAGAACCGCCAAAGGTTGCGGGCAGCCGTTGAGCCTGGTGCGAGGGTTTTCTTTCGCAAGCGTTCACTTCTGGCCGATTGCTGAACTTGGTCGTCATAGAGCCCGTTTACCATTCGACTTAAAAAAAATTCAGTCCTACATCACTGCCATGACATCCACCCCATGGAACTCAGAACCATGTCATTGCAATGTCCTCGGTGTAATTCCCCCAAGATCGCATCTTTACAAACGGCCATGAAGATTGGCGCAGCTGTTGGAGCCGTCGGCGGAGCCGCTCGTGGTGCGAGCTCCGCCCTGGCAGTAGGACAGGTAGGCGCCTCTGTCGGCGCTATTGCCGGCCCTCTTGGCATCACCCTCGGCACAGTTTCTGGTGCCATCCTCGGCGGGCTCACTGGAGGTGCAGGCGGCTGTGCCCTCGGTGCTCAGCTTGGCGAAAAACTCGATCGCCATGTGTTCGCCAACAACCTTTGTCTCGCCTGCAATCATCGCTTCAACCTACCAGCCTAATACTCTTACAACACTCTTCGGTAAATGCTGCGCGTGCGCAGCATTTATGCCGGTACGCACCCAAAGGAATCACTCCCATGGCTCATCTCGTCGAACAAATGGCATACGTTGGCGCTACCCCTTGGCATGGTTTGGGTAACCGCCTGACGCAAAAACAACCGCTTGAGGTCTGGCAGCGAGAAGCCGGCATGAACTGGGAAATCCAGGACAGCCCAGTTCACTTCAAGGCCGACACTGTCGGCAACCTAGGCACAATTCACTCCTTTCCGGAACAAAAGGTTCTCTACCGCTCTGACACCAAGGCCCCCTTGTCGGTGGTTTCCAACCGCTACCAGGTGGTGCAACCGCGTGAGGTACTGGAGTTCTACCGGGATCTTACAGAGGTCTCCGGCTACGAGCTGGAAACCGCCGGCGTGCTTAAAGGTGGTCGTAAGTTCTGGGCTCTTGCCCGTACTGGGCAAGGTACGGCGTTGAAGTGCAACGACCAGGTCAATGGCTACCTGCTGCTGGCTACCTCCTGCGACGGCACCCTAGCCACCACTGCCACTCCGACCACCGTGCGCGTGGTGTGCAACAATACCCTGACCATTTCCCTGAACGGCGCTATCAGCGCAATCAAGGTGCCGCACAGCACACGCTTCGATCCACAGGCGGTGAAGAAACAACTGGGCATCGCTGTCTCGCAATGGGACGAGTTCATGTATCGCATGCGCGCCCTGGCGGAACGCAAGGTGCAGTGGCATGAGGCAATGGGCTTCTTCATGAATGTGCTGTGTGACGTAGCCCCCAATAGCAAACTGCCAGAAGTGCTGCCGAATGAGCGGGCACTGCGCAAAGTCCAAGGGTTGTATGAAGGCCAAGGTCGTGGAGCGACCCTTGAATCAGCCCAAGGAACTGCGTGGGGCTTGCTCAACGCCGTGACGGAGTATGTCGATCACGAGCGACGCGCCCGAAGTACTGAATACCGCATGGATTCCGCCTGGTTTGGCCAAGGTGCTGTGATCAAACAACGCGCACTGCACGCCGCCCTGCAACTCGCTGCTTAGTCTCTTCTTTATTCCCCTCTCATTTTTCTCACGGCTAAACGCCTGTCAGCTTCTGCTGGCCGGGTGTTTTTATGCCCACAGGAAATCATCATGGCAACGCAAACACTGCAAAACCCCAGCAGCAAACCCCGTCCAGCCTTGCGCCTGGTCGGCACCAAACAGCTGCCCCGAGAGGACTGGCTGGCCGTGCGTAAACGAGGTATCGGCAGTTCAGATGCGGCCGCGGCCGTAGGGCTCAATCCTTACAAGTCTCAACTGGAACTGTGGCTGGAGAAAACCGGGCGTGATGCCTCACTGCCCAAGCTCGATCCGCAGGATGAAGAGAGCCCTGCTTATTGGGGCAACATCCTCGAACCGGTTGTGGCGACCCACTACACCAAGCGCAGTGGTCACCGGGTAAGACGTATCAATGCCGTGCTGCAGCATCCTGATCCTAAATTGCCCTGGATGCTGGCTAACATTGATCGCGAGGTCATCGGCACCGACGATGTACAGATACTTGAATGCAAAACCGCTGGTATCAACGGTGCACGCCTCTGGAAAGAGGGCGTGCCGGAGTATGTGCAATTACAAGTGATGCACCAGCTCGCCGTGACTGGGAAGCAAGCGGCCGATGTCGCGGTACTGCTCGGTGGTCAGCACCTGGAGATTCATCGCATCGAAAGGGACGAGTCGATGATTGCTCTGCTGGTCGAACTTGAGCGGCTGTTCTGGGACTACGTGGTCAGTGACACCCCGCCACCGGCCGATGGTACAGCCTCGGCCGAGGCGGCGTTGCGTTGCCTTTACCCCGAAGACAACGGTCAGACTCTGGACTTCAGCCAGCACACCGAACTGGCAAGTACCTACCTGGAGCTCAAGGCTATTCGTCAGAACATTGCTCAGCAAGAGACGCGAGAGGGGCATCTCAAGCAAGTCCTGCAGCAGGCCATGGGTGCAGCCACCCGTGCGGAGTTTACCGAGGGCTATATCAGTTGGAAGAAGTCCAAGGACAGCATTGGTCTGGACGTCGAACAGATGCTCAAGGACAAACCCTACCTGCAGGCCCGCTATCCCAAGATCAAAACAGGCAGCCGCCGTTTTCTGATTGCCTGAATACCCTCTCACTAAAGCCACCGGGACCGTTTACGTCCTGGTGGCTTTTTTATTTCCAGATCAAGGATAACTGCCATGCTCCAGGGTTTAGCAATCACCCCTCCTGTACTCGGGCGTATTTCCATCGGCAAGGTCGTCGAGAAAAACGGCAAACGTCTGCCGGAGAAAGACGATCAATTCACGATCACCTCGCAGGTACAAAGCCGCGATGGCTGGCTACTGCACCCGCTCAATGAAGAACTGCGCAATGGCCAGGATGGCAAACTGCGCAGCATTCCGATCCGCTTGTTGTTCAACGAGCCGGACCTCAACTTTCGGGCTGACTACAGTCTGTTCGACCGTAACACTGGCCGGCCGGTGTGCGTCGGCAATGGTGAGACCTGCAAGCGCTTGACCAAGGACGGCATCCAGTCGTTGCCCTGCCCTTCACCAGATAGCTGCTCACTGGCCCAAGGCAATACCTGCAAGCCTTACGGCCGGCTGAACGTGGTGATTGGTGACGATGATCCACTAGGCAGTTTTGTCTTCCGAACCACCGGTTTTAACAGCATTCGCACTCTGGCGGCACGCCTGCAGTATTTCCAGGCCATCTCCGGCAACCGCCTGGCCTGCCTGCCACTGGAGCTACGCCTGCGCGGTAAGTCAACCCGCCAAAGCCGTGGCACGCCGATCTTCTATGTGGACATCACGGTGCGCAGTGGCTTGAGCATGGAGGACGTCTTGCTGGAAGCCAAGCAGCTTGATGAAGCTCGACAAATCTCTGGCTTTAACCAGACTGCCTTGGATCGCGCGGCACGACAAGGCTTTAACAATGGCGCCTTTGAAGACGGCGAGGAGGACACTGGCGACATCGTCGAGGAATTCTCCCCTGCCGTTGAAGACTCCACCCGTAACGAAGATGCCTCACCTCAACCGGCTGCGCCTGCAAAGCCTTCACTGGCCCAAAAGCTGAAGTCCCAGGCGACCCGACATAACGGCAAGCCTTCGGCCCAGTAACGCCCTCCTCGACTTCCTCAGCACTCCCCCATTCGTACAGGAATACCAGCATGAAATATCACAAGCTCATCGCCGGTGAAACGGCCGGCACTTTTGTCTTGGAATCACCAATCACCGAAGCTGACATCCTGCTGATGGCTCAACAACTCGCGATGAGTCGCTTGTCGAAAGGCCGGGCATTAACTGAGCCTAAGCACGTCTTCAGCCACCTAAAAACATTGCTGCAGTACCACGAGCATGAAGTCTTTGCGTTATTGCTGCTCGATACCAAGCACCGGGTGATCGGTTTCCGAGAGCTATTCAGAGGCGCCGTAGACGGAGCCAGCGTGCACCCGATGGAAGTGGTAAAGATATCTCTGGAACACAACGCTGCCGCCGCGATCCTTGTTCATAAGGTACATGACCATCCCGCCGGTGACCCGGAGCCCAGTCAAACCGATCGAGCACTGACCGCGCCCCTCAAAAATGCCCTCAACATGATTGGCACCCAATTATTGGATCATGTCGTCGTAGGCTATGAAGGTGGCGTATCGCTGGCAGAACGGGGACATATGTAGGGGCGCATTACCCTCAGCATGTCTAGGCAAACCGATCAGGCAGATCGCAATCAATGCATCCAGCGTAGTAGCCGACATCGCCTCAATCCAGGAGATTCCCGTGATATTGATACACTTCCTGACCGCACCTCTCACTTTCATCAGCGTACTGGCAAGCGCTTTCGCAATCGTACTGACGGTGATACTGATGCTGCGATTTCCGCCGAGATTGATCGCAGTCGGCATTGCCTGCCTGCTCTTTAACTGGGTGCTCAAGCGCATCCCCAAAATCGGATAAACGACATAAGGCAGACAGGAGGCTGAAGTGCCTCCTGTCTGCCTGAATGCTATTTTCTTTTTTGGCCTGGACTGCTGAAAGCTTAGAGCCTGGCCGAACTCAGCAGGTCTGCCCCCGGCATCCTTTTTCACCAGAACGCACTTGTCGAACGGATCAACGGAATCCTCAAAAACCGAGCTGCTGCTGAACAACCCAGAAAGTCGGGAGCAGGCGAGAAAGATGTTGATGAGCCGGTGCAGATCGACAACACGGAGCGGCCTCACATGGCTCTGATAAACAAAACGCCCGATGCGGTGCATCGGGCGTTTTGAACGCCTATCGGCCTACCTGAGCAGGTGTAAGCCTATTTCAGGACTAGACAGATTAATGTTAGCCAACTGAGAGACGATCCATCTGGGGGCTCAGGAAGTAGCGACACCAGCTCCACCTCCCATGCAACTCTCCATATTAAAGCAACGTTCGGAAACGCCTCTTGTCAGCATCCGAGGACTTGAGGATACGGTACTCCATTCCACTGGCTACGGCTATTTGCTGGGCGAAGTCCTTTTTGGCCTGCACCACGGCATCTTCGATCTGGTTGTCGGCTTTCACCTCGACGATGACGTACTTCAGGCTGCCATCTGGCTCCTCACGCTGGAAGATGAAGTCGGGATAGTAGCTGCGCACGGTGCGTGAGTCAGGGTCGATGTACTGAATGAAGAAATCGGACTGACCGTGCGTCAGCATTCCGGTGAAGTAGATTTTCCTCACTCGCTGCTCACGCATCAAGTCCCAAAATAGCCAGTTCTCTGAGCCCGAATCGAAACAGTAGGTGTCGAGGTGGAAGCTCTTGGCGCGCTCCTCATCCTTGATCTGCGAGTCGTTCATCCGGACGATCTTATCCTTCGCCGCAGAAACCTCGTAGTAGCCGTTAGCAGGCGTTTTGATCAGGTCGACCTCGTACTCGTCCTTCTTCTCATACTCGTCAAGATCAAACAGCAAACGGAACAGGCGTGGAATGATCTCGTCGTAGAGCAGTTCGTTAAACTCGTTGGTTATGGCCACCAATTCTTCAGTGCCTTCGCTGGTCGCATCGAGAAGATCCTCGATTTCCAAAGGGCTTAGATTTAGATAGCGCGACACCTCCGCCACCAGCGATAGCTGTGAAAAGGTACGCTTTTCCCGGCGTGTGGTCAGGTCGAAAGTTCGACTACCGGACGCACGCGCCGCGTCGGCGGCGGTAAAGCCGTTTTGTTGCGTTTCGATCAGGCGGTACTTCTCAACCAGCGAATTCCAGTTTGACTTATCGGTGCGGTCAAGACCCAGCTTCTGGCCGGGCACAATTGCCTTCTCACGCATCTGGTAGAGCTTGCGCACCCGCACCAGCTTGATCTTGACTGGGGGTTCGACCACGCGAACTTCTACGCGTTCTTTGTCCTTAGCGGTCTTCTGCAGCTCTTCGGCGCTGATATGGAAGTTCTGCTTTAGTTCGTCGTTTAGCGTGTTGAGGTTATCGCTCGATAGGAATACGTGACCGGTGTGCTGGGCTTCGCCGATGGCGCGCAAGCAGCGCATGGTGGCCTGTAGCACAAACACTTTCGATTTGGGCTCGCGAAACAGTCCCACGCCGAATAGTGAGCGGCAGTTCCAGCCTTCGCGGCCTTTGTTGACCAGCAGGATGAATTGCTTTTCCGAGCCTTCAGTGTCCAACCGATTGAACTCGCGGATGTCGTCGTTGTTGGTGATTGTGCTGTCACCCACGTTGACCAAGATACGTGAGATCGGGATACCGTATTTGAGTAGTGCCCGCTCTACGGCGGGCTTGAGCTCACTAGTCAACTCTTCGACGGTGGCCGCAAAAAAAGCCAGCTTTGGTAGTAAGCCTTCCGGGCGCAGCTCGCCAGACTCCCTCAGGAAGTTTTCAATGGCGATGTCGACAAACTCGTCGGTGCGCGTGTTGCCATAGCCGTGCAGCGTTACTTTTTTGAGGAAACCCTTGTCGATGGCCTCCTTCAAACCATATGCGTAGACCACTTCTGGCAACACCTGGCGCCCCACATACGGCGTACCTGTGTAGTTATAGCAGGCCACCACATGAGTGCCTGCAGCTTTCAAGCTAGCCGCTAGAACGTCGATGGTGGTGCGCAGACTGGTGTCGGCTTCCTTCGCGCCGACTCCCATGTCCTTGGCCAGCTTCTTGCCGAAGGCGTGGTGGGCCTCGTCAACGTAGATACCAAGTTGCTCCAGACGGCGTAACTTTTCGAAGCGCTGGTTGGTGGTCAGCTCTCCTTCTTCCTCCGGCTGTTCGAAGTTGTAGAGGTCGGCAGCATCGGCATAGACGCCGGTGGCAGATAGTGTTTGGCCAGTTGCGCCAAACAGCTTATCGACAGAGTTTTTTTCCTTGTGCTTACGCTTGAGGATGATTTTCTGCGTATTGGAGACGATGATGTTAAAGCGCGAGCGATCCAGCGTGTCCAGCGAGGTACCCGCTTCTTCGAGGAAGTGAAAGCGCAGATGTGTGGTCAGAAAGTTGACGTACTCCGGCGGCACCACACGGGTCAGGTTAAAGGACTCGATTTCCTTAAGCGATTGCAATACCGTCTTATCTGGTGCGAACACCAGCGCGTTGTGGCAGTAGCGCGTGTCTTTCTCGAATTTGTTGCCTAGCAGGAACTCGTAAAAGATACAGGTCGCCATCAGGATAGTTTTACCCGTGCCCATCGTCAGCGCGAAGATATAGTTCGGGTAGGCGCGCGAGTTCTTGCGCATAGCTGCGAACACGGCCTTGTACTGTTCCTGAGTGACGGCATCGAACAAACCTGCCTGCCCCCCGTTGCTCGAAACAACGCCCCCTTCAGTCCGATCAGCGAAGCGGCCTTGCTTCTCGAACCACTGCTTAAAGATTTCCTCAACCTTGGCGTTGCCGAGGAACTCCTTGAGAAATACATAGGTTTCCAGCGCCTCAAATTGCGGCTGGCGCAGGAAGGAATTCGGGTTCCTTTCGGGGTTGTTGAAGTCTAGAAACTTGCGAGTCAGCTCCTTATAGTGCGTGCGGATCGTGCCTCGGTTAGCCTGGTAGAACTGCCAGAGAAACTGGAAGAAGGCAAAGTCGAGCGACGCGTTCACCGCCTTAGCTGCGCGCTTAACCGCCATTGCTCACGCTCCCTTCCCAGGATTCCGACAATAGGTCGGTGATCTTTACGCGAATGGTGCTTGCATCTTGGGGAATCTCGTAAACGCCCTTGACTAGATCATTCTTGCCAGGGACGTCCACCACTGCCGGTTGCAGCACCGCGCCGTCGTAGTTCCAGTCGATCAACACTGACTCGACCAGCTCCTTCCAGTCGTCGACCGATTCCTTCGACAGCGAGAGTTTTTGTAAAAGGTTCATCGGGTAAAACCTCTCAATGACCAGCTCGCCGTTCTTGATGGCGACCTTGGCCTGCGAATCGCGCTTGAACTCCAGGTCGGCCTTGTCGCGCAGGATGTCCACCACGTCCACGTCAATCTTGAAAGGCTTGCCAGCGTATTCCAACTGCGCTGCCAGATCTGGCTCGTGCCCCATGCAAATGAGGGTGATTTTCTCGACCGGGCGGTTCGGAAAGTCGTTTTGCCTGTGTTCCCAGGCCTTATAGTCAAAGCCCGCAATCAGCTCGTTCAAGTCGGCGCGTGTGGTAATGCGGTTGACGGGCATGATCTTGATCATGCGCCCGTCCTTCTCACCGTCGAAAACGCTGCTGAATTTCAGTTTTTGCACTTCCAACGCTTCAGTCAGCAACTCCTTTGCCTGAACGGGATTGCGGAACACGTCGTAATGATTGACGTTGTAGATCTCAAAGCCAGGAAAATGGGAAAAGGAATTCCGAGTTCGTTGTCGCAAGTCGTTGCTTGCCTTCACCTTCAAGAGGCGCTTGGTTGTCGTCTGAACTGCACCGAGGTTGATATCAGCACCGATAAAGCGCCGACCTAGCTGCATAGCGACGGATTGAGTCGTTCCAGACCCCATGAAGCAGTCCAACACTAGGTCACCTGGGTTTGAGCAACACTTGATGACCCTTTCAAGTAGCGCTTCCGGCTTTTGCGTTGGATATCCTGTACGCTCGTCCGCCATCGGATTAATTACCGGAACTTCCCATACGTCACCCGCCTCTTTGTCAGTGCTTTCCTGGTAGAGGTAGTTGCCATCCTCATCCTTGAGCCACTCATTGATTCCAAGCTCCTTATTCCACTTGCGAACCGGCTGTGTCCTCGCTTCTTTTACGGGAATAAGATAGGGGTTATAAGTAAAGCCATTACCCTTCGAATAGAAGAAGAGCGTGTTGTGGAAACTGTCAAACGCTGAAGAATTGGCGCCGTACTTATTCGTGTAATACCAGATGATCTCGTTGACAAAGTTTTCCGCACCGAAGACTTCGTCAAGTAGGAGCCGCGCATACCCGGTGACTCGATAGTCACAGTGCAGCATGATCGTGCCGCCTGATGCGAGTAGCTCTCGAAGCATCACGAGACGTTCATAGAGAAATTGCAGGTATTCGTCATTTGTCCAAAGGTCGGAATACTGTTTTTCCTGGAAGGCAGCATGCTGGATTCCGACCTTGACCTTATCCTTCTTGCCTTTCGGTCGAATCGTCATCTTGTAGTCCGCGTCGGATGCAAACGGCGGGTCGATGTAGATCAGATCTACCTTGCCACGGAACTCCTTAAGCAGGTGACTCATCACCTGAAGGTTGTCGCCCCAAAAAATCTTGTTACGCCAGCCATCCACCTCTTCGCCGTGAACCTCCTTCAACTGTGCCGGGTAATACTGGGTCGAGGTAAACGGGCGCTTGCCGCGCCAGTTCAGCATCGGGTAGCCCTTGATCGGCTCAAACTCGTACTTCTCGACGTTAGTGGTGCCGCCATCGGGTGTGGCCACTCGCAGGCCTTCCTGTGCGGGGATGTTCTTGCTCATTAGTCGTTGTTCCTGAATTTCCAATTCTTGTTGTCGCAGTAGGCTCGCATGTCGCAGCTTTGGCACAACTTGGCCGGGCGTGCTGCAATCTGGTAATCCTGCCGTTTGATGCGCGCCACAATGTCGTCGAAGCGCGCGATAGTCTTGCCGATGGCCCGGTCGTCCTTGGTAAAGGAGACATAGGGGTTCCCACCGTCCTCCCCGGTGTAGTACAGGTGCATCCGGCTAACCTTCTGGCCAGTGCGGCCTTCCACCAGATGCGCGTACACCTCCAACTGGTGCTGATACTGGCGCAGGCGATCCCGATCCTTCTCCATATCGGGCTTTTTCTCGGACTTGAAGTCGATGATCTCGACCGTGCCATTTTCGCCCCGGATCAGGTCGACATTGCCCTTCAAGATGTAATGATCCTTGATGAGCGAGATCTCGACCTCGGCCTCCGTGATACGGTCCCAATTGCCGTTCTCGCGCTCGTAGTAACGCAGCACATGCAGTAGCGCCGCCTCTTGTGAAGAGGGTGCGAGGTAGACACGCTCCTTCTTGGAAAGCATGGTGTAGTTGGTCGAAAACCAGCCCTTAATCGCGTCAAAGGTGATGCTGCCTTCTTCTCCACGCAGCACAGTCTTGTGAATGTCCTCGATGGTCTGGTGCACTAGCGTACCGAAGAGCATCGGGCTTTCGCGGATGGGTGTGAACTCCAGTTCCTTGAAGAAGCGGTACTGCTCGGCGCAGTTCTCGAACACCGTGATGTGCGAGGTGAAGGAGTATTCGCGCTTGAGATTGATCTGCTTAACAGCCTCGAATGTCAGAGCAGACAGATTAACATCACGCCAACCGGGAAGCCCGTAGAACAGCCGCTCAAAGTACTTGGATGGCGATTTGCCGCGCCCCTGCTTTTCCTGCGCGGCCAGCACCAACAGGTTCTGGGCACGTGAGAACGCGGTATAGTACAGCCGCCAGAAGTCGAAGTTCTTGATGTGGTCGAGTGGCTCGAAACGCTCCTTGGAAAGGTAGCCGCCATCTTCCAGGAGTACATCGAGCGCGCTGTATTGCTTGCGCGGCACAGCCTCCAGCGAGCCGCACACCACCACTGGAAATTCCAGCCCCTTGGACTGGTGGATGGTCAGGAATGAGACACAGCCCTTGGGAGCGTACTCGGCCTCGTCCTCATACTCGCCGATGCCGCCATCCTGCAGGAAGCGCAGGAACTGGTTAAACAGGTCGCGCAGGTTCTTTTCCAGCCACTCGGGGTTAAGCACGCTGACAAAATGCAGGTACTCGAACTTGTTGAGCAGTTTGGAGAAGGTGCCGAGGTTGCGAGCGGCACGCCTTTTGTCCGCGCCTTGGACGGTCTCCTCACTGAGGAAACGCGAGAACAGCGGGAACTGCAGCAATTGGTAGAACAGGCCAGAGAAGGCATAGTCGGTGTTCTGCGTGAGCACGGCGTGGCGCTTGGCCAGCGGGCGCGCCCAGTCCAGCATCGCCTTGTTCTCAGGCTTACGCAGCTCGTCGATGAAGGGCTTGAAGCAGTGATGGTCGTAGAAGTCCCAAATGGGCAGCGTGACGCCTTCGGCCCACGCCCGTACCTTGGGGAACTGCGGGAACAGGAAAATCAGCGCCCCGATCATCAGGCGGATTTCCTCGCGTTCGAAGAACATATTTGAGCGGGGCGAGAACACGGGTATGCCTTGGGCTTCGAGGAAGCGCGCCAGTGCCACCACCTTGTCGCTCTTGACCGACCGGAACAGGAAAGCGACCTGATTCCAGTCCGAGAGTTGGCCGGAGTTCTTCAACCCGTTGAGGAAGGCCAGTACCTCGGAGTGCCAGTTAATGGTATTGCCGTTGTCGTCACTGGCGGTCAGTCGCACCGCTGTAGGCAGATCGGGGAAGTCATCCCCGCGCGGGACAATCTGCTTGGCGAAGCGGAACACCCGAGTGCCGTCGCCCCAAACCTGCTCCTTCATCCACTCGTTGTAAAAACGGATAATGTCCGGGTGCGAGCGGTAGTTGACGGTGAGCTTGACCTGCTTACACTGGCCGTCGTTGAACAACGCTGGGAACTCCAGAATATTGCGGATGGTGGCCCCGCGAAAGCGATACAAGCCCTGGTCGTCGTCCCCCACCACGCACAGATTTCGCCGCTCGCCCGCCAGCAACAAAAGGATGCGCTCCTGAATGGTGTTGGTGTCCTGATACTCGTCCACCATCAGGTGAGTAAGCTTGTCGCGCAGTTGCGCCAGCACCTCGGGGCGCTTTTCCAGCAGCTGCAGAGCCTCGTACTGGATGCCGGAAAAGTCCAGCGAGTTGTGCTCGTTGAGCAGCTCCTGGTACTTGGCAAAACAGGTGGCCAGGGCGCGGATTTCCAATTCCGGTGCCACCGCCAGCGTGGCTGCATCGAGCGCCTCCTCGCTGACCTTGTTGAGCCACTTGAGCAGGTTTTCCGATTGCGCCCAGCGGCCCGCCTGGTCATAGCCCATGACAAGCTGAGCGTCTGGCAGCTCGCGGAAGTCTTTGATGTGCTGGTAGAGGAAGTACTGCTGATCGAACTGGTCGAACAGTGTGAAGCTGCGCTTGAGCCGGGTGAACTCTCGGTAGTCCTCCAAGAGCCGTAGGCAGATGGAGTGGAAGGTGCCAAGGTACATCTCGTTCAGGTTGAATTGGATGTCCAGCTCGGCCAGCCGATTGGAGATGCGAGTAGTGAGCTCGCGCGCGGCCTTGTCGGTGAAGGTGACAACCAAAAGCGACTCGGGGGCAACTCCCTTGTGGGTGATGAGATAGACGATGCGCTCTACCAGCGTGAATGTCTTGCCAGACCCAGGCCCGGCAATAATGAGCACCGGACCATCGGTGGCCAGAATGGCTTCAAGCTGCTGGGGATTGGCCTTGGACTGGAGGGCGGTGGCGCTAGAGGTCATTCAGCCCCCTCGTCATAATCCACTGTCGCTTTGCCAATGCGGCTGGCAATCCACTTGTCCAGGTCGCTGCGCCGAAAGCGCCACGTGCCACCGAGCTTGAAGGCCGGGAGCTTACCACTGGCGGCCAGGCGATAGACCGTGCGCTTACCTGCCTTCAAAAAGGCAGCAACCTCGTCAATCGTGAGGATCTCGTCTGGCTGGTCGCTCATCGGCTTTCCCATTTCATTTGCAGAGTCTTTGGTTTACTGCCACATCCTGTCATTTTATTCCCAGATTGTGCAGACTTGTGCAAACTTGGCATCGGAAAGATGCATGACCGAGAGGGAACAGCGGTGGCATCGAACTACGAGGCAATTTGCGAGGAAAACCGGGAGAGCTACGGCACCAAAGGCGCTCAAAAATCCGGGAAACTGGCCGCTGGTCTGTACGACGACCGCACGCACTTCATCTTCGAATTGCTGCAAAACGCCGAGGACGCCCTCGGCAGGCGCGGAGACTGGCGCGGGTCGCGCAAGGTTTCCTTCACTCTAAATTCGACCCGCCTAACGCTCTCCCACTTCGGCAAGCCGTTCGACGAGGCTGACGTCCGAAGCGTCTGCGACATTGCCGAGAGCACCAAGAACGAGTCCTCGATTGGCCGCTTCGGCCTTGGCTTCAAGTCCGTCTACACCGTCACCGATCTTCCGGAGATTCACTCTGGCGATGAGGACTTCGCCATTGAGAACTACGTCTTTCCCAAGCGAATGGCGCGCTTGGCGCGCGCGGCGGATGAAACTCAGATCGTCCTGCCCCTGAAACCCGAGGACACGAGCGCAGCCCAAGATATCACGGCAGGGTTTCGCCACTTGGGCCCAGGCGCGCTGCTATTCCTGCGTCACATCGACGAAATCAACTGGAGCGTCGAAGGCGGTGCCTCCGGCTTCTACCTGCGCAACAGCCCAGAAACGCTTGGGCCGAATGTTCAACGCATCACGGTAATCGGCAACGAGGATGATCGCTCCGAAGTCGATCAGAATTGGCTCGTGTTCCACCGCGACGTGATTTCTGCCGAACAGCAAAAGATCGGGCGGGTAGAAATCGCCTTCTCGCTGATCGCAGTGAAGGATGCTCCCGGCCGCTGGGCAGTGCAGCCACTCGCCAAGTCACCATTAGTGGTGTTCTTCCCGACCGTGGTAGAAAGCCATCTTGGCTTTCTCGTGCAGGGCCCGTACCGCACCACGCCCAGCCGCGACAACATCCCGCCCGGCGAGCCGTGGAACCAGCATCTGGTCAAGGAAACATCCAGCTTGCTGGTGGAAGCAATGCGCTGGATACGGGACAAGGCGATGCTGGATGTTTCGGCGCTTCGGTGTCTTCCACTTGACCGCGAGAAGTTCCCACAAGATTCGCGGTTCGCGCCAATGTTCGATGCCGTCCAGCAGGCATTTCAGAAGGAGGCGCTGCTTCCAACCTTTGACGGCGGGCACGTTAGCGCCGATCAGGCCAAGCTGGCGCGCACACAAGATCTGCGCGAGCTGTTCAGCCCGAAGCAGGTTGCGGCACTGTTCGACTCGGAGGTCGCCGCTTGGTTGTCTGGCGACATCACTCAGGACAAGGCACCCGAGATTCGCCACTACCTGATGCGCGAACTCGACATCGACGAAATCACGCCAACAAAGCTGGTGCCGAGCCTAAGCAAGTCATTCCTTGAGGCTCAACCTGATGAGTGGGTATTGCGGCTGTACGAATTCCTGAGCGGCCAGGAGAAGGCTCTGCGTCGCCACCTCGACACTGTGCCACTCATCCGCCTTGATGATGGCAGCCACGTTGTCGCCCGCGAGAACGGGAAAACCAAGGCATTCTTGCCAAGCGCCATTGCCACCAGCTTCCCGACGATGCGCCGCGCTGTGTGCGCGACACCCGAGGTGCGCCTGTTCCTAATTTCGCTAGGCATCACCGAACCCGATCCAGTGGATGACGTGATCTGGAACCTCCTGCCGAAGTACCAGCAGGAAGCAGTGGATGCAGGCGACGATGCCTACGCTGCAGACATCGAGCGCATCCGTACTGCCTTCAGCACTGACTCGGCCAGCCAGAAGGAAAAACTCCGTTCAGCCTTGCGCGATACCAACTTTGTAATGGCGGTCGACACCGGCGATGGTAAAGCGTACGTTGCCAAGCCCGGAGATATCTACATCGCCACCGACCGCTTGCAGCAGTTGTTCGCCGACGTGCCGGGCATCCTGATCGTCGACAACGAATACGACTGCTTGCGCGGTGAAGACATCCGCGACCTGCTGGTGTCGTGTGGCGCAAGCCGCTACCTCATTTCGCAAGCAATACCATCGGGGCTGGGGCATGCCGAGAAAGTGCAGATTCGCCGTGAAGCAGGCCTTGAGCGCGCGAGCTGGGAAGACCAACCAGAAGACTTCACTCTTCGCGGGCTGACGCAGCTGCTGGAGTTTTTGCCCTCGCTGAGACCAGAGGAGGCAGCAGCCAAAGTGAAGATGCTGTGGGAGGCGTTAGCTGACCTTGAGGCGCGCGGTACTGCCGCCTTCTACGGTTCCTACAAATGGCGCTATTTCCACGAGACAAAGACCGCCCGATTCGACGCCACCTTCATCCGGACGCTCAATCAGGTCGCCTGGGTGCCGGACGCCGACGGCAAGCTTGTACCTCCGGAGCTCGTAGTCTTCGACACCCTTGGCTGGAAGGCCAATCCCTTCCTACTGACTAAGATTGCCTTCAAGCCGCCGATCATCGATCAGTTGGCTAAAGAGGTAGGCATCGATCCGGCGATTCTCGATCTACTACGAAGAGACCCCGCTATCGTTGCTGAGCTGGCAAATCGATTGAGCACCACTTCAACACCGGAGCCCGAACCATCGACAGTCCCCGAGTCGGAGGCCGACGAACCATCCGACGGCAACGTGTACGACGATGCGAAAGACCTGTACGGCGACGATATGCCAGATATCCCGCCCGGCACACCTGATCCCAATGGTGGCGACGGAGTGGGGCATGGTGTGGGCCCCGGCGGCATTGGCCGTATTGGTACCGGCACACCGCGCGGCAACGGCCAAGGCAATGGAGGCGCAAATGGTGGCTCAGGTGACCACGGCGCGTCTGGCGGTAAAGGAATTGGAAATGGTGGTGGTTACGCTAAGAGGACGCCCGGCCAGACTGGGGCGCGTCCCTTCATTTCCTACGTCGGCGCACATCCGGATGATGATGGCCAAGACCCCGATGACCTCGATCAGGCGGCGCGAATGCAGATCGAAGGGAACGCCATCGACCTGATCATTCGCCTTGAGCCGAAATTGTGCCGCACACAGGACGGTAACCCCGGTTTTGACCTTTTCGAGGTCGACATCAGTGGCAGGCAGATTCGATGGGTAGAAGTGAAGTCGATGACCGGCAGCCTACGAGATCGGCCCGTGGGGTTGTCGCACACGCAATTCGACTGTGCCCGTGAAAAAGGCGATGCGTATTGGTTGTACGTGGTCGAACACGCGACCGATTCAGCACAAGCGCGCGTGCTCCGAATTCAGAACCCCGCCGCTAACGCCAAGACGTTCACGTTCGATCGTGGGTGGAGTGAAATCGCTCAAACGGGACTTCCAACTTAGACATTTCAAAATAGGGTTTGCGGGGCAGCGACTGAGCTTAAGTGCACTTTCTGTTCCGTTGCCCCGCAAACCCCATTTTCTGACGCTACGGTGTCCACCTCTACGACCTCAACCTGAAAGAAAGAGCGCTTAGCGTACGAAAATTTCCGTTTTCTCTTTTCGCCCCACAAAGGTTATGTTGGTACTGGATGTAATCAAAGTCGATGGGGTTGCGGCACTCTAAGGGTGGCAACTGTCCCATCGAGCCCCAAATGGGCCATGCGGCGCAGCCTCATCAGCCATAGCTACATGATTAAACTGGACCAGTTATGGCGCATTAACTGTTAATAGCCGCTTAGACAAGTCAGAGCCAGCAGGATGGTACTGAGATTCTGACCTGTAGCTTTTTTAAGCAGTTGCTCAGCTAATACGACCAGTGCGGTAGGTTCTCGCCCCAGCCGGTTTCATGCGCAGATACTGGTTGTCCTTGGTCAGATAACTCACGGCCTTGATGGACTTTCTACATGCGTCGCTGTCAGAACGCTTGATTACCCCGATTCCGAGCTCGTCACCATAGCCGTCCTTGTCATCGTTGCAGCTGAAAAAGTAACCCTGGCCACGAGTGATCTGTTCCCACAACTCACCGACCTTTCTCGCCCTAGCGAAGTCGCTGCGTACCTCAGCACCGTTGAAGAAGAAGGCTGCATGGATATGAAAGCCTTTATCCTCTCCGTGCTCGACTGAACAGACATAGCCTGTCTCATGCTCGAAGATGGGATTACGTTCCCGTGCACGAATGAGCTTGTCTAGGTCATTGAACACATGCTCAATGCGCAAGCGTGGACGAGCCATCGCTCGATAATGCAGATCCACACGAACGACCACCGTGCGGGAGTAACGATCAAGCACCTGGCTGACGTACTCGCTAAGCGTGGCTTGCTTGCGACTGGCTTCGTAGCGGCGGTCGTCCACCTTGCGCTTGTACCTCTTGCTGCTGATCAGCTGACGAATCCGAGCGACCAGTACGTTCATTGAATGATGGAAATCCAGATACGCCGTCTGATGTTCATTCAGGCAGGTAACGCCTGCCGGGCTACGCTCTAAGCCAATGTCCTGACAGGATTCCCAAAAGGCTTGCAGGTGCTCGCTGTAAACGTAAGGGTGACGATCATCAAAGAGGTCAACCATTTGCTGCATGGAGTCGAAGTATTTGGAGAGCCTGGTCCTATGTACACTTTCGTATCCAGATGGCGACTGAATCATCTCGAAGGCTGGCCTGTCAGTACGCTCAATGGACTGAACGAGTCGCTCAATCAGGATCGAGGCTTGAGACTGGGAGACGCGAGTGCAGGAGGTAGGGTTGAGTGAGTGCATGGTTGAGTACCTGGCTGGATGATGAACACACCAAGTACTCACTGAGTAAATTTTTACTGCTGAGACGTTCTCTGCTTGAGACCATTTGAAAGTAGTAGCGAATTTGATATAGCTAAAAGATATATCAATAAAACCAGCTTACCCAAGCAAGGCGCTGCCCAGGGAAGCGGGACAATGGCAGGCGACATGACCCCGCCTATAGATACTTTTTGCTATGAGCTTACTGCGGGAGTTGTCTGAGGTGTCGCTACGGCAACCGACTGATGCAGCATAAGGCGCCATGGCTGGGGGAAGCCCCCAGCCATGGCGTATTGAGATTGCTTGGAACAAACATCCAACGCTCACCCCGGCTGCCTACGAGTCACACGGCTCCCCCTCGGCCAAGTCACGCGCCTCAATCCTAGCCAGGATCCAGTCGTGAACTTCACTTTCCACCCAGGCAACGCACCGATCCCCCAGAGAGACCGGTTTGGGGAAGCTACCTTCTCCGATGTACTTGTAGATGGTCGACCGTGCCAGACCGGTCGAGTTGATGACTTCTTTCAGACGGATGATCCTCATGAACGGGCTCCTGTAATACGTTCAGAGGATTCGCAAAGCCTGTAAAAAATTACTTAATCACCTCGCCATTGTCTGGCCTAGAGCGCAGCCCGTAGACATAAAGCTCTTCTAGCGGCATTTCTTGCTCCCCAACAAAGCTACGAATGGACGCCTTAGCACCGCGGGTATCAATCATCAGATACCCACTCCAACACTGATCCGCTTTAGGCAGCGCGAGAAAAGCCCGGTACAAATGGCCTGGCGTAGCAGGTTGGGGGACGATTACGAATTCGAGATCACTTAAAGGAACATCCGAGGCGCTGGATAACAGAGACTTGAACCATAGGGCCATCTCATACGCAAAATTAAAAAGTTGATCGTTAAACCTTGTACGAATATCGCCGGCATCAATATCGTCAGAGCCCTGCAGGTCGGCTGGCAACCTGAAATCTTTTAGGATCTGCTGACGTAGCTGCAGGTCATCAACTCGATCCTTCAGATTCATCCAGTGCCTGGAAAGGAGCTGAGTAGCATACTCCTCCAGAAGGGCCTGAAATGTCCGATAAAATGATCTTCCTTGGCCTGCCAAAACCTTAAGAATCGGCGTCTTCTCCGCATACTCATTTTTTTCTCTATTTACAGCACTTCGGATGCCGAGCAGCAGATCTAGCCCGAGGTGGTCCTTGCCCGCGCCCGAAAACCCCAGAACAGAAGTTGCTTGGCCATTCCCCACCATCTGCTCATGATTCAGGTTGAGGTAGTAAACACTCTTCCGTTTCACAGCCAGCACCGGACTGCTTAAGCCAGGTATGTAGCTGCGGATCAAGGCTTGATCCATCAGCGTCTTGAGCCGATTCCTTAGCATCTCCTTAGTCAAGCCTGTAGCTTTGCAGATCTGTACTGTCCCGAGATTGCGCACAACGCCGAACCGATCAGCACCGCATAGCAGCACGGCCAGTAGGAGGCGATTCACTCGGTTCAGAACTCCCGGCTTTCTTCTCGCTCGAAGTTCTGCCAGAGATCCCCCTCTCTCCTCGCCCTGATCTGCAACATGCCCCACATGCACCATCAACCGTTCAATGACGACTTCGTGCATCACCCCCAACGGAACCGGCAAACGATCTAGCTGCGCTGGAAAGGTCTTGGCGATTCTATGACACCTTGCTGGACGACCTCTTTCATTGGGGATCAAGGATCGGATCAGAATCGCAGCATCCACCAAGGCGTCCAGAGCCGTCGAAACCTGGCGGTCCGTAACGCCAATACGCTTGGCAAGATCTTTAACTCCGAGGTCGACAGGATCGGCAACGCCGAAGCACTGAATGAAGCGCACCAGGAAGTACTTGGCCTCTGGCTTGAGGCCCGTGATCTCACAAAGCAAAGCTCGTAACAGCACCTAAAGTCTCCTGTTAGCGGTTAAGAACGATCAATATATCGCAATATTTACAGACTGTAGTAAATAACTATCCGTTACGCATAACGTTACGAATAACGTTACGAATAACGTAAATAGATGTACCATCCCTCCTCATTCCTAAAGAAGAAATTTGAGAGGCAGGACATGCGCCAAAGGACAAAGGGGCTTGAGTGGATCGATAAAAACGATTACCTACAGCAGAGGTGGGCCCACGAGTACCTTCAAGCGCAAGGCCGCATCGATCAGCAGCGCAGAGCTTCAACGCACGAGTACCTACTCGGCGTGGGCAGAAACCTAGAAGAGTCAGACGCTGGCCAAGGCCTAATTGGTAAAATGAAGAATGCCTGGAGACAGAAGAAATACAGGTCTCCCGACAAGGGTCGGAAGGCCTGTACCTTCAAACTCGATACAGGGGTGAAGAAAGAGCTTTCGTCACTGGCTAGGAGAAACCGAACCAATGAGACCAGCTTGCTTACCACTTTGATCTCTGACGAATCGCAAGCCCTGAAGGACCTGAAAAAAGAGTTCAAGCAAGTAAACGATCAGCACAAAGCGCAGCTATCAGCCTACAAAGAAGAAATCAACCAACACAAACAAGCCAGTAAGACCCAAATGGATTTTTTGAGGAGCAGCGTGGCAGCGCTTTGTCGATTAGAGGTTCTGCTGCAAGATGTCGCGCCTTCAATAGAACCCGTCACCCAGGATCAGCAACGCAGGATCGACAAACGGTGCAGGCAGATAATGGTCGATGCCGAAGCAATCGTAAAAGGTCAGAGCACCCAACTCCCAGGAGAGCTCTTTAGTCACGCCATGCCAGTGGGTGAGTCGCCCCTAAAAGAGGCTGCAACAGCAAGCCCATTTCGTTCGCAAAAGTCATTGACAGACAATCAATCAAGCTCAACTGACGATACGTTTAGGATTGACTCGGAGCGCCTGCCGCTGCCAGAAGACCCTTCGGAACCCAGCCTTGTGCTCGTAGCTGCCCCTCATGATCCGTCAATGAATAATTCCGCAGGCCTAGATCAAGATAAACTGCCTGGGGAGAAGAATCCCGTCCCCCTCGCACAAGATGCGCCCAACCTTAAGTCTCGATCAGTACCACAAAGCCGGCCTGGCAGCGAAGCTCTCACTGACATCTCCACTGGGCCTAAGAAAATTCCTCTTCAGAAAAAGAGGACCACTTTTCTCAGAGTTTCTCAGGGGAAGCCAGAAAAGAACTAATTCATTCGCCTTGAGCCAGGCGCAGAGCGATCTGAGCTGGGGTGTAGACATGCCCTCAAGCAAAGCGACCTCCGCCACGCGATCCTCCAGCTCGACAGAAAGCATCACCTCGGCGGACCTCATTGCTATGAGTCTCTGACGTAGGTATGCCAAAATGTATTCCAACAAAAAAACAAACAGAATATTATCCTTATAAATCAATTAATTATGAAACCTGTTCAGATCACCCCGGCCCACCAAATGATCAATCGAAGACGTCCAAGGGCGTCTTTTTTTGTGGGTGGAATTTAGTAAATACGCTGCCTCCAGCGCAAACTTCACGTACACAGCAACGGCTCGTTGCTGTGGAATTTCAACTACCGCGAGCCGGTGAC
>JAAIGE0100392278.1_pt1 | contig 26834 bp, 22 predicted proteins | sample 6487951 | NCBI WGS metagenome assembly JAAIGE01 (sample SAMN13974128, study PRJNA590717) | phyllosphere metagenome | biome: tomato field; feature: multiple bacterial spot infested tomato fields; material: tomato leaves; isolation source: leaves from tomato fields | host: Solanum lycopersicum ...
GGCACACCGAGCCTAGGCGAGGTGCCGAGTGGTGGGGCAAGAGCGTTTTGCTTACTTTTGCGCTTTTCAAAAGTGAGCCGCCGTCAGGGCGGAACCCTAAGTGGCCGTTACCGCAGGAATGGATATGTACACGGTCCAACTGTGTTGACTGTCAGGCCGCCATCGCAGGCAAGCCAGCTCCCACCTTTGGAATGCATTTCACTGTGGGAGCCGGGCTTGCCCGCGATGGCGCCGTAACGGGCGGCGTTATTTCACCTGATACACCACCGGCTTCTCACCTTCCACCAGCACCGTCACACTGCGCCCGTCATACCCCTCTTTTTCCTCTGCCGAGAAATTCGCGACCAATCGCGTCCCATCAGCGAAGGTGGTCTGCTGCACCTGCTTGTCCACTGTCAGCCAACGAAAATCAGTCATCGCCTGGGTCGCCAAGCGCTGGTGCAACGGCCGGAAAAAACGGTCCTGACGCTGAATAATCGGCAGCCGCGCCTTGAGCGTCGCCGCACTGAGGTGGTACAGCGGCGGCACGTTGTAGAGCAGTTGGGTCAGTTCATTGTCGCCCTGCACATTGCTCAGCTTGAGGCTGTCGAACAGCCAATGATGGGTGGTGATCACCGAGCCATGGAACACCGCCTGGTATAACGGCAGGCGCATCGTCGGCTCGAAATACACCGTGCGAAACGGCTCCTTCAACGGCACTGATTTGAAGAACACCGCCGGTTGCTCCGTGGGGTACCAGTTGCCGACGAAGTACGGCGACTGCGGGTCCTGGGTCATCTCGCGATCCCCCCAGCCGATCACCGGGGTCTGCATGCCGTGGGCGAACAGGATGCCCTGGGCGGTGATGGCGTTGCCGTCTTCGGAGCCGGTGACCAACTTAGGCACGGTGTTGATCCAGCGAGAGGCGTCGATATTGCCTTCGGCGTTCTGCGCCTGGGTCATGCTGGCGTCGCTGCGGTAGCTGTCGAACAGCATGCTGGTGGCGTAGGCATCGAGAAACCAGGCATTGAAGCCAGCCTTGGCGTGTACCGCCTTCACCCGCGCCTCCAGCAGCGGCCGCACACAACGCGGGTCGGTGTAATGGCCGGACTTCTGGAAGCCGGTTTTCAGCTTGCCGTCTTTCAGCACGATCGCGCAGTCACGATAGGCCTTGGCGCCCAGGTGGGCAGTGGTCCAATCGGGATTTTCGGTGGCGGACAGGGCCGTTTCATAGGAGTCGTAAGGCGCCATCAGAAAGCCGGCTTCCACCCCGGCGCGAATCGCCTCGGGATGCCACAGGCCACCCTCCCAACCTTCGCCCAAGGTCAGCAGCAGACGCTGCAGCCCAGCGTCGCGCAGGGTTTGAATGGCGCTACTGCCCCAGGTTTGCGGGCTGTCACTCAAGGCCCCCGCAAAGTCCATGGCCAGTTCACTGCGCAGCTCGCCGTAGCGGGCGGCAAGGCGGGTCATGTCCGGATCTTCGACTTGCCAGGCCTGCCGGGCCTTGGTGTTGATCGCCGCATTGAGGCCGCGCAGCAGCACGGTTTGCTCATAGCGATTCAAGGGAGTGGGCTGCGCCAGCAGCTGTGCGCTCTCTTTATCCATCAGCGTCTTGAGTTCATGGCTGCGCAGCCGTTTGATCAGTGTTGGCCAATCACGCACATCGCCCAAAGCCAGCAGGCCGTTGTCCCAGAGGTACACATGGCTGGCGCCCAGCAGCTTCTGGGCTTCGGGTGTTTGCCGCAGCTTGTCCGCCAACGGCTCATAACGGCCCTGCTCCACCAGCCACTGGCGGTAGCGCTTGGCGCCGGCCAACGGGTCGGCATCGCCCAGGTACAGGCGCAGCGTCATCGGCGCGTCAGGCGCCAGCGAGGTGAATTCATGGGACGCAGAGAGGGCCAGGCCGTTGCCGTCGGCTTGCCATTGCAGGCGGTTGTTGTAGGGGTTGGTCAATAACCAGTTCAAGGTGAAGCCAGCGTGATCCACGCCCCACAACGGCAGGCTCAGGTCCTGGGTGGTATTGAGCTCATCGCGCTCCAGCAGAAACGCATTCCAGAGGGCATTGCCGGCAGGCACGTAATGCCCCTCGGCCAAGGGCCAGATCAACCCTTGCCCCATGGCCTCGGCAGGCTGGCGCAGCAGGGCCAGCTCACCGGGCTCGCGGGCGTTGATGGTCAGGGCCAGGTCGCGCTGTTGCAGGCGGGCGCTCAGGCGATAGGCGCCGTTGTCCCATTGCCAAGTGGCCTGGTCGGGGGTGTTCTGCAATTGGCTGACGGCATGCGCAGCCACACCGCTGGAGGCCTGCACCGAGGCCTGGCCTGCGGGTGTCACGCGCAGCGCCAGGGTGGCGGGGTCGAGTTCGACGCGCCATAAGGGGTTTTCCAGTACGGTGGCGGCGAAGGCAGGCGGTGCAAGGAGCAACGCGCAAAACAGCAAGGTGAAACGCAGGCACAGCATGAGGATCGACCTGGGTCTGGAATGAGCACCAGAGGGTACAACATGCAGTAGCCAGCCAGGACGACATGGGAATTTTTCAGAAGCTTCACACAGCCTCAGTCAGTTAAGGCTCTTTTGTAGGAGCGAGCTTGCTCGCGAAAAACTCACAGGCGCCGCGTTTACTCAGGAAGCACGCGTTATCGTTGACGTTTTTCGCGAGCAAGCTCGCTCCTACAGAATTAATCCTGTTGTGGCTGATGTTCCTGTTTCGGCTCGCGGATCTTGTACCAGGCCACATACAGCGCCGGCAGAAACAGCAACGTCAGCAACGTCGCAATGATGATCCCGCCAATCATCGCGTAGGCCATCGGCCCCCAGAACACCTCTCGTGCAATCGGGATCATGCCCAGGCTCGCCGCCGCAGCCGTCAGCAGAATCGGTCGACGCCGGTGTTCGGTGGCTTCCACCACCGCATCCCACGGCGTGTAGCCGGCTTCTTCGTACTCGTGGATCTGTGTGACCAGAATCACCGAGTTGCGGATGATGATGCCGATCAACGCCAGGATCCCCAGGATCGCCACAAAGCCCATGGGCGTGCCCGTGGGGATCAACGCCAGGACCACGCCGATCAGCCCCAAGGGCGCGACGCTGGCTACCAAGAACATCTTCTGCACGCTGTGCAACTGGATCATCAGGAAGGTGGCCATCAAGAACAGCATCAACGGCACCACCTTGGCGATCGGCCCCTGGGCCTTGCCGCTTTCTTCGACGGTACCGCCGGTGGCGACTTTGTAGCCCACCGGCAAGCCTTCGCTGAATTTCTCGATGGTCGGTGCCAACTGCTTGACCAGGTCGGTCGGCTGCATCTCATCGCGCACGGCGGCCTTGATAGTGATGGTCGGCTTGCGGTCACGGCGCCACACCAGCGGCTGCTCCAGCTCGTAACGCACGGTGGCGAACGCCAGCAGCGGAATCGAGGTGCCGTTGGGCGTAACGATCTGCAAGTTTTGCAAGGTCTCCGGGGTGCCCCGCTCGGCATCTTCGGCGCGGCCGACCACATTGATCAGGTAGATATCGTCGTGCACCTGGGTCACCGCAGCACCGCTGACCACGCTGTTCATCAACTGCGCCACGTCTTCCGACGACAGCCCCAGTTGCCGCGCCTTGTCCTGGGCGATGTCCACCCGCAGGACTTTGCCCGGCTCGTTCCAGTCGTAGATGATCTCGCCCAGGTGGGTGTTCTGATCCAGCAAGGTCGCCAGCTCGATGGCGTGCTTGCGCACCTGGTCGATGTCTTTGCCAGACACACGGTACTGGATTGGCCGCCCTACCGGCGGGCCCATTTCCAGCGGCTGCACGTAGCTGCCGATACCGACAAAATCGTCACGCAGGCGCTGTTGCAGGCGCGCGATCAGGGCGCCACGCTCTTCCAGGCCCTTGCTCACAATCACCAATTGCGCGTAGTACGGGTTTTCCAACTGCTGGTCCAGCGGCAGGTAGAAACGAATGGCGCCCTGGCCGATGTAGGTGCTCCAACGGGCGATGTCCGGGTCGTCCTTGATGATCGCTTCGAGGCGGTCGACGGCCTTGCGCGTCTCGTTGATCGAGGCGTTCTGCGGCAAGTTCAGGTCGACGAGGATTTCCGGGCGGTCCGACGACGGGAAGAACTGGTTCTGCACAAACTGCATGGAAAACACCGAAGCCACGAACAGCGCCACGGTGATGCCAATCGCCCACCAGCGGTTGCGCATGGCCCACAGCATGCCGCCATTGAAGGCCCGGCCAATGCGCCCCGGCTCGGCATTGTGCGGTTTCACATTGGCGCTGAGGATATGCACGCCGATCACCGGCGCAAACAGCACCGCCACCACCCACGACACCAGCATCGCCACGGCAATCACCGCGAACAGGGTAAAGGTGTACTCGCCCGCCGAACTGGCGTTGAGACCAATCGGCACGAAGCCGGCCACGGTCACCAGCGTGCCGGTGAGCATCGGAAACGCCGTGGAGGTATAGGCGTAAGTCGCCGCCTGCTCCTTGGATTCGCCTTTTTCCAGGCGCGTGATCATCATCTCCACCGTGATCATCGCGTCATCCACCAGCAGGCCGAGGGCGATGATCAACGCGCCCAGCGACACGCGTTGCATGGTGATGCCGCTGTATTCCATGAACACAAATACCAGCGCCAGCACCAACGGGATCGAGCACGCCACCACCAACCCGGCGCGCATGCCGAGGCTGATAAAGCTCACCACCAGCACGATGATCACCGCCTCGAACAGTGCGCTGGTGAAGCCGCCGACGGCCTCTTCCACCACTTCGGCCTGGTCGGACACCTTGTGCACGCCGACGCCCACCGGCAGGTCGGCGGTCAGCTCGTCCATGCGCCCGTGCAGGGCCTTGCCGAACGACTGGATATTGCCGCCTTTCTGCATGGCGATGGCCAAGCCAATCGCCGGTTTGCCGTTGAAGCGGAACATCGGCCGCGCCGGGTCCACATAGCCACGGCTGATGTCGGCAATATCCGCCAGCCGATAGAAACGGTCATTGAGGCGCAGGTTGACGTTGGCCAGGTCTTTCTCCGAGGCGAACTGCCCGGAGGTGCGAACGGAGATGCGTTCGGGTCCTGCCTCGATCACCCCGGCCGGGGTCACGGCGTTTTGCGATTGCAGGCTTTGCACGACCTGGCGCTGATCAATGCCCAGGGCCGCGAGTTTGCGCGTGGAGAAATTCAGGTAAATCACTTCGTCTTGCTGGCCGATCATCTCGACCTTGCCCAGCCCCGGCACCGAACGGATCTCGGCGCGCACCTGCTCCACGTAGTCACGCAGTTGGCGCATCGACAGGCCATCGCCGGTAAAGGCGTACACCGAGCCGAACACGTCACCGAATTCATCGTTGAACGACGGCCCCTGCAAGCCCTGGGGGAAGGTGCCGCGAATGTCATCGATCTTCTTGCGGACCTGGTACCAGATCTCCGGAATGGCCTTGGCACTGGTGGTGTCCTTGAGGAACACGAACACCGTGGACTCGCCAGGCCGGGTGTAGCTTTTCACGTAGTCGAGGGAGTCGAGCTCTTCGAGTTTCTTCTCGATGCGGTCGGTGACCTGCTTGAGGGTTTCTTCCTGGGTCGCGCCCGGCCAGCGGGTCTGGATCACCATGGTCTTGATGGTGAACGAGGGGTCCTCTTCACGGCCCAGGTTCATGTACGAGAACACGCCCATCAGCAGCGCGACGAACATCAGGTACCAGACGAAGGACTGATGCTTGAGGGCCCAGTCGGATAAGTTGAAGCTCCCTTTCATCGCGGGCTGTCCTCGTCGATTTTGACTTTTTGACCGGGTTTCAGGCTGTTCACGCCAGCAGTGACAATGCGCTCGCCGGGTTTGACGCTGCCATTGAGCAAGGCGCTTTGAGCATCACGGCTGATGACCGTGACCTCACGCGGTTGCACGGTCTGGCTCTGGGTGTCGAGCAGCCAGATGCGGGTCTTGCCGTCCACTTCCTGCAAGGCGCTCAGGGGCAGCTCGATGCGCGGGGCGATGGCGGTGCTCAAGGTCACGCTGATGGCGGTGCCCAGGCGGAACGCGGCTGGGGTTTCGGCCAGGCTCAGGCGTGCGCGACGGGTGCGCGTGGCGCTTTGGGCCTGAGGCTCGATCTCACGCACCACGGCAGTGGTGTGCACGCTGGGGTCCAGTTGACCAGCGACCAGGAACACCACATCGGCAGGCAAGCGTTCAGCCAGGCCGGCGGGCAGGTCGATCACCGCTTCCTTGATGTCCGGACGGGCCAGGGTCACTACCTGCTGGCCGGCGCTGACCACCTGGCCGGCTTCGGCATTCCAGGCGGTGACGATACCGGCATGGTCGGTACGCAGTTCGGCGTAGTTGAGCTGATCCTTGGCCTGGTTGACCGAAGCACGGGCCTGGTCGAGGGTCGCCTGGGTGGTTTTCAGGTCGGTCTGGGCCACATCCAATTGAGCCTGGGCGCCGACGCCACGGTTGAACAGTTCCTGTTGCCGCCGAGCGTTGGCCTGGGCGTTGATGAACTGCGCCTGTACACGGGCCAGGTCGCCCTGGGCAGCGCGTAATTGGTTCTGCTGGTCGGTGGGATCAAGCACGGCGAGCAAGGCACCCTTCTCCACTTCGGCACCGACATCCACGGCGCGACGGGCGATGCGGCCAGGCACGCGGAAACCCAGGTTGCTTTCATAGCGGGCCTGGATGGTGCCGGCGAAACGACCGAGGTTTTCCTGATCTTCAGCCTTCACTTCCATGGACAGCACGGGCCGTATGGGTTCGGGCGGCGCCTCTTCCTTGGAGCAGGCCACCAGCAACAGGCTGGCGGCGACAATGAGCGTCAGTTGTTTCATGGCTGCGCTCCGGGTTGGGCGATTTCGACGACCATGCCGGGGTGCAGCAATTGCCCACCGGCTATCACGACTTTTTCACCGCCTTTGAGGCCCTCGCCGATGATCACTTTGCCGGTGAGGTAGCGCGCCACGGTGACCTTGTGCAACTGCGCCTTGCCTTCGCCGTCCACCAGCCACACGGCCGGCTCGTTGAGGTCTTTGGTCAGCGCCGACCAAGGCAGCTCGATGCTCGCCTTGGCCGGGCCATTGGCGGTGGCACTCACCACCGACCCCAGCTCCATGCCCTTGGGCAGGCTTTGCAGGGCGATCTTCACTTGGACGGTGCCGGTATTGGCGGCCACGGCGGGCGTGACTTCGCGGACTTTGCCCACGGCCTTGATGCTCGGGTTGTCCAGCAGGCTCACTGTAATCGGTGCGTCGGGCGGCGGCTCCACCAGCAGGGACTCATATACGTTGAACACGGCGTCACGTTCGCCATCGCGGGCCAGGCTGAAGATTGGCACGGTGGCCTGTACCACTTGGCCGACTTCGGCCTGGCGCGCGGTGATGATGCCCGGGGCATCGGCAATCAGCGAGGTGTAGCCCAATTGTTCGCGGGCATTGGCCAACTGCGCCTGGGCAGCGGCCAGGGCACTTTGGCTGCTGCGCAGCGCGGCCTGGGCGGCGTCGTATTCGCTGCGGCTGGTATAGCCTTTGGGCAAGAGTTTTTCCTGGCGCACGAAGGCGGCGGCGGTCTGCTTGACCCGCGCCTGTTCAGCCACAACCTGAGCCTGGGCGGAATCGACATTGGTTTGCAGGTCCTTGGGGTCGAGCTTGGCCAGCACTTGCCTGGCCGTGACGCGGTCGCCCACGTCGACCATGCGCTGGATGATCTTGCCTCCCACGCGAAAGGACAGATCGGTTTGCACCCGCGCCTGGATATCACCGGTCAGCGTCACCGCCGCGGCAAAATCCGCCGACTGCACGGTTTGCACGAACACCCGCGAATGCTGCTTGGGCTCGGCTTTGTCCTGGCCACAGCCGCTGAGCAGCGCCAGGAGGCCAAGGCTAAAAATAAATGTCGAAGTGCGACCGCCCATGCAGGCTCCTTTTGCGTGATGCCGACGTGCAAGTGTGTATGCGACTGTGAGCTTAGATCAGGGTTCCTTATCTGCATGGAGGATCCCATACTCCAATGGTTCCCATGCTGACTAAATACATATGCTTAAAACCCTCGCGGTGGCCAATTACCGCTCGATCAACAAATTGGTGGTGCCCCTGGACCGGTTGAACCTGGTGACCGGGCCCAATGGCAGCGGCAAGTCCAACCTGTATCGCGCCCTGCGCCTGCTGGCCGAAACCGCCCAGGGCGGGGTGATCAATGCGCTGGCCCGTGAAGGCGGGCTGGATTCGACCTTCTGGGCCGGGCCGGAAAACATCAGCCGGCGCATGCGCAATGGCGAAGTACCGGTGGAGGCCGTGGTTGCCCAAGGCGTCAAACGCTTGCGTCTGGGCTTTGCCGGGGAGGACTTCAGCTACGCCATCTCCCTGGGCATGCCCATCCCGGTTCCCGGCAGCGAGTTCAAACTGGACCCGGAGATTAAAAAAGAATGTATCTGGGCCGGCCCCCTCTACCGCCCGGCCAGCCTGCTGGTTCAGCGTTCGGGGCCGATGGTACGCGCCCGTGATGGCCGCGCCTGGGACGTACTGGCCCAGCACACGCCCAACTATCACAGCCTGTTCGATCAGGTCGGCAGCCTGCGCGGTTCGCCGGAAGTATTGCTGCTGCGCGAAAGCATCCGTGGCTGGCGCTTTTATGATCACTTTCGCAGCGATGTGGATGCGCCGGTACGCCAGCCGCAATTAGGCACGCGCACGCCGGTGCTGCATCACGACGGTCGGGATTTGGCGGCCGCGTTACAGACGATTCGCGAAGTGGGCGATGTCGAGGCGTTGCAGCACGCGGTCAGTGATGCCTTCCCCGGCGCACGGTTGCACATCGAACCGTTGCAGGGCGGACGCTTTGCCATCGAGTTCTATCAGGAAGGCTTGCTGCGCCCGTTGTCGGCGGCGGAACTGTCGGACGGCACCCTGCGCTACCTGCTGCTGATCGCCGCGCTGCTGACGCCCCGGCCACCGACCATGATGGTGCTGAACGAGCCTGAGACCAGCCTGCACCCGGACTTGTTGCCGGCACTGGCGCGCTTGATTATCCAGGCCTCGAAGCAGTGCCAGGTGTGGGTGGTGAGCCATGCCAGCCGGTTGATTGCGGCGTTGCAGCAGGATGAGGGGTGTAATTCGATTGTGTTGGAGAAGGTGATGGGGGAAACGCGGATTGTGGGGCAGGGCATTTTGGATGCGCCAGCGTGGCATTGGCCGGAGTAGGCGGTGACTGTACTGGCCTCTTCGCGAGCAAGCCCGCTCCCACAGGTTGGAATGCATTCCAAATGTGGGAGCGGGCTTGCTCGCGAAAGCGGTAGATCAGGCAACACAAAAACCTGGAATCAGCCCTGCCACTTACCGCCTTCAACAATCACACTCTCAGGCTTGGTGTCGTCGCTCAGCTCTTTACGCACATATTGGTCATAAAGCTTGAGCAGAAACTTCTCCTCACCCAACTTCGCCAACTCCGCATTCACCCAGTCACGCAGCTCGGTATTGCCCTTCTTCACCGCCGGGGCAATCGGCGCTTCATCCCCCAGCTTCTCTTCCAGCACGCGGTAGCCAGGGTTCTGCTTGGCCCAGCTGAACAACACCAAATTATCCTGCGCATACGCATCCCCACGGCCAGCCGACAGCGCCTGCAGCGACTCGGAGTTCTTCTCGAACTTGAGCAGCTTCCAGTCCGGGTGGTTCTTGGTCAGCCAGATATCCGCCGTGGTGCCGGTGGTGACGATGGTCGTGCGGGTTGCCAGGTCGTCCAGGCTTTTCACCGCACTGTCATTCGGCACCAGGGCCTGCACCGCGACTTTCAGGTTGGGGTTGGTGAAGTCCACCGCTTCCTTGCGTTCAGGCGTCACGGTCATGTTGGCGAGGATCAGGTCCACCTTGTCGCTTTGCAGGAAGGGGATGCGGCTGGCCGGTTCCACGGCGACAAATTCCACCTTGTTTTCGTCGCCCAGCAGGTCCTTGGCGAATTGCCGGCCAATGTCGGTATCGAAGCCGACATAACGACCGGCTTCGTCCACAAAACCGAACGGCGGCTTGTCGGTAAACACGCCGACGATCAGCTTGTCCCGCGCTTTGATTTTGTCGATGTAGCTCACAGCCGCAGGTTTTACCGGCTCTTCGGCCTTTTTATCGCAGCCGGCCAGCAAGGCGACGGCAAACAGTGGCAGCAGTAACTTTTTCATATCAGCTCCAGTTCCTTGATCTTTTTGGGCAGTGTTGAAACAAAGGAGAACTTCTCCAGGAACTGCTGCGCGCGTGCGGTCTGCGGGTTCGTAAAGAATGCCTCGGGGGTGTTGTGTTCGAGGATGCGACCGGCCTCCATGAACACCACGCGGTCAGCGACGGCGCGGGCGAAGGCCATTTCGTGGGTAACGATCAGCAGGGTCATGCCATCGCGGGCCAGGCCCTGGATCACTTCCAGCACTTCCTTGACCATCTCCGGGTCGAGGGCCGCGGTGACTTCGTCAAACAGCATGACCTGGGGGTTCATGCACAACGAACGGACGATGGCGATGCGTTGTTGCTGGCCGCCGGAAAGCTGGCGTGGGAAAGCGTCGCGCTTGTCGGCCAGGCCCACACGCTCCAGAAGTTTTTGCGCTTGCTCACGGGCCTCACGGGGGTCGCGCTTTTGCACTTTCAGCGGGCCGAGCAGGATGTTGTCGAGCACGCTCATGTGCGGGAACAGATGGTAGCTCTGGAACACCATGCCGATGTCCTGGCGTACCTGGCGCCAGTCGGTGGTTTTATCCAACAGCTCAAGGCCTGCAAACCGCAGACTGCCGCTGTGTGCCACTTCCAACCCGTTCAAACAACGCAGCAAGGTGCTTTTGCCACAGCCGCTGGGGCCGAGGATCACCACCACTTCGCCGCGTTGCACGCTCAGGTCGATACCCTTGAGCACCTGCGCCTCGCCGAAGAATTTGTTGAAACCCTGGAACTCGATCAATGCGCTCATGCTTGGGCCCAGCGCCGTTCCAGCACCTTGGAGGCGGCTGACAACGGGTAGCAGATAAAGAAGAAAAACAGGAACAGCGCACCGTAGATCAATACCGACTCATAGGTGCGCTCGATGATTTGCTGGCCGACCTTGATCACATCCACCACGCCGATCAGCACCGCCAGGGAGCTGGTCTTGATGATGCGCGTGTACACATTGATGGTCGGCGGCGTCATGCGCTTGAGGGCCTGGGGCAGCAGCACATAGCCGTACAACTGTGGGCCGGACAGGCCAATCGACAAGCCCGCTTCGCGCTGGCCACGGGGCAGCGAATGCAGCGCGCCACGCACCACTTCGCCCACCTCGCTGGCGCCCCACAACGACAGCACCAGCACCGCGCACCAGAAACTGGGGATGCTCAGGCCGAAGAAGATCGGCACGCCAAAAAACAGCAGGTACAACCACACCAGTACCGGAATGGCGCGGAACAGTTCCAGGTAGACCCGCAGCACGCCGTTGATCGCTTTGTTATTCAAAGTGCGCAGCACGCCGTAGAGCACGCCGCCCACCGTACTGAAGGCGATGCTCAAAAACGAAATCGACAGGGTTTGCGCAGCGCCCTTGCCCAGTTGCGGCAACGACACCCAGAGCAACTCAAGACCCGAACTGGCCATGCTGGAGCCTCCTTTCCAGGCGGCTGAGCAACAGCGACAACGGCAGGAACAACAGCACGCAAATCAGCGTCAGCACAGCGAGCATTTCGTAGGTTTTGTAGTAGAGGGCGATGTAGCTCTTGGTGGTGTAGAGAATCTCCGGCACCGCCACCGCCGACACCACGGTGGTTTCCTTGAGCAGGAAAATGAAATTGGCGAACAACGCCGGCAGGCTGAGGATGCCGGCCTGAGGCAGAATCACATGGCGCAGCAGCTGCCAATCGGACAGGCCAATGGACTTGCCCGACTCGATCTGCGCCAGCGGCACCGCTTCCACACCGGCACGCAGCACCTCGGTGAGGTAAGCGCCGCCCAGAAAGGTCATGGTGATAATCGCCGCCCAGAACCCGGAAATATTGAAACCCAGGGCCGGCAGCGCGAAGTAGACGAAGAACAGTTGGATCAACAGCGGCGTGTTACGCGCCAGTTCCACATACAGCGACACCAGGCGCGACAGGTACGGCGTGCGAAACACCAGCAGCGCAGCGTTGATCAGCGCCACCAGCAAGGACGTGGCAATGGCGATCAGGCCGACTTGCAGCGTCACACCCACAGCCTTGAGAAACGCCGGCAGCGTGCTGAGGATAAAAGCGAAATCGAAGGTCATGTGCAGTCCATATCGCCGCATGGGTAATGCCGCGAGCGCAGTCCGTGCCGACGTGGATAACGTCAGCTAGCGCGAACTTTAAAGGTATAAAAACCAAAGTTTAAATACCGAAATAGCATATTGATATCACTCAAAAACCTAACCTCTGTGGGAGCTGGCTTGCCTTCGATCGTTCCCACGCTCTGCGTGGGAATGCAGCCCAGGACGCTCTGCGTCTGCTCTAAAGTCGTGACGCAGAGCGTCACAGGAGACGTTCCCACGCGGAGCGTGGGAACGAGCAAAAAAACGCCGACGCTGTATTAGCCGTCGGCGTTGAAACCTTGAAGAGGGTTTTGGCTTACATCAGAACGCTGGCACCACCGCGCCGTTGTACTTCTTCTCGATGAAAGCTTTGACTTCCGGGCTGGTCAGGGCCTTGGCCAGCTTCTGGATAGCATCGCTGTCCTTGTTGTCCGGGCGCGCCACCAGGAAGTTTACGTATGGCGACTTGGCGTCTTCGATGATCAACGCGTCCTTGGCCGGGTTCAGGCCAGCTTCCAGGGCGTAGTTGGTGTTGATCAGGTCGAGGTCAACCTGGTCCAGCACCCGTGGCAACAGGGCCGACTCCAGCTCTTTGAACTTCAGGTTCTTCGGGTTTCTGGCGATGTCTTTCGGCGTAGCCAAGGCGTTGGTCGGGTCTTTAAGGGTGATCACGCCGGCCTTTTGCAGCAGCAACAAGGCGCGGCCGCTGTTGGAGCCTTCGTTCGGAATCGCCACGGTGGCGCCGTCTTTCAGATCTTCGATTTTCTTGATCTTTTTCGAGTAGCCGCCGAAGGGTTCAACGTGCACGCCCACCACGGTAACCAGGTTGGTACCTTTACCCTTGTTGAAGTTTTCCAGGTACGGCAGGGTCTGGAAATAGTTGGCGTCCAGACGTTTCTCAGCAACTTGCACGTTCGGCTGTACGTAGTCGGTAAAGACTTTGATCTGCAGGTCCACACCTTCCTTGGCCAGGGTCGGCTTGATCAGCTCGAGAATTTCGGCGTGCGGGATAGGCGTAGCGGCCACCACCAGTTTCTCATTGGCCTGGGCGAAGCCGGCAGTCAGGGCAGCCGCCAGAGCGGTAAACAACAGAACCTTTTTCATGCAATGTCCTTCTAACGACCGTTTTTATGTGAGGTGCCAGCGAAGTGCTATCGCGGCGTGGGAAGGACAATACCTAGATTTTTTATTCCCGAACAATATCTTTTATTCACGTTGATATTCCATTTTGCTCATACAGGAATTTACGCACCGATTCCTGCTCGGCTGGGCTGGCGCTGGCAAAAATTCGTCGCACTTGCTCCAGCGGTGAACCCGCCGTCGGCAAGTTCAAATGCTCGGGCAAGATTTCATCGCCACTGCTGACCAGCAAGGCAAAGTGAATGACGTTTTCCAATTCGCGGGTATTGCCCGGCCAAGTGTGGCGTTCCAGCACCTGCTGGGCGGCGTCGCTGATCAGTGGCACCGGGAGGTCCAGGCGCTGGCTGTAGATGCCGAGGAAATATTCCGCCAGGGACAAGATATCCCCCACCCGCTCGCGCAACGCCGGCAGGTCCAGCCGGCCTTCGCTCAAGTAATGAAACAGACGCTCGTGAAACTTACCGACGGCCACGGCCTGCGCCAGGTCGATGCTGGTGGCAGCCACCAGGCGCACATCCACCGGGCTGGGCTGATGGGCACCGACACGGGTGACTTCGTGGTTTTCCAGGGCCGCGAGCAACTTCACCTGGATCGGCAGCGGCAAGTCGCCAATCTCATCCAGGTACAAGGTGCCGCCATTGGCCGAGCCGAACCAGCCCGCCCGGCTGCTCGCCGCGCCACTGTGGCTACCGGCGGCATAGCCGAACAACTCGGCATCGGCATAGGTGGGGCTGATGGCGCCACAGTTGACCGAGACAAACAGGCCAGTACGGTCACTGCCACGGTGGATGTGCCGCGCCAGCAACTCTTTACCGCTGCCGGTTTCACCGCGAATCAAGACGGGTAAAGCGCGCGGCGCCAGGCTTTCCAACTCTTCACGCAGTTGGCGTGAGCGTGGGTCGACGAACACCAGCGCCTTGGCGCGGATGCTCAACGGGCTTTTTTCGGCATCAGGAAAGGTCAGCAGCGGCTGGCCGAAGGTTTCATGCAGACTCATGGCAGGCTCCCGCCCCAATCCACTCAGGGACGGGGCGTTGAAAAAATATTAGGCGCTGCGCCGGGCGTGATGCTCGAGGCGATGTTGCAGGCGATAGAGGTAGGCAAAACCTTGCTCCCAGCGCCGGTGGCCGGACTTCACATTGATATGCCCGGCACCCGAGAGGATGCCGGCTTCGGCGCCCCACTGGCGCGCCAGTTCCAGAGCCCTGGGGGCGCTCACGGCACTGTCGTTGTCGGAGCTGACCACCTGGCTGGGGAATGGCAACAAATCGGTGGGAATCGGTGCGAAGTTACGCAGGGCGGGCGCACACGCCGGGCGCTCGACATCCGCAGGGGCTACCAGCAATGCGCCGCGCACCTGCCGCAAGACCTGCACGGGAGCGGTAGCGGCCCAGTGGGCCACGGTGATGCAACCCAGGCTGTGGGCGATCAGGATGACCGGTGTACTATCGGCAGCGATGGCCTCAGCCAGCGCGGCGACCCAGTCCTCACGACGGGGCGTCAGCCAATCGGCTTGCTCCACCCGCGCGCTGTTGGGCAAGCTGTTCTGCCAATGGGTTTGCCAATGATCTTCTGGCGATCCTTGCCAGCCCGGCACGATCAGATAACGAATCGACTCGCTGTGCATGGGTGTGCCCTCCTGCAGCGTTTAACGTTGCTGACCAGTATAGGGGCCGCTCAACAACCAAATAAGGAATAAAAAGGAATTTATTAATAACCATATGGAATTTATATTTTCCGAAATCTAGGAATGCTCAACCATCGCCCCTCTTCACCAAGGTGCCAGGGGCGATAGCGGCAGCGCAGACTGTCAGCAGGTGGATTCACGCAAGCCACTGCTAGTGGCTCGCCACGCTTTGCCGACTCAACGCGAATGATGCATGGAGTGCTCTGCGCCGATGGTGACGCCAAATTTATTACTCATTGGCATATAAAAATCGTGAACTTTCATGTAGTTTTTTGCATAATCCTCAGGCAATAAAAGACGCGCACTCATGAGTTCTGTAAGCTCATTAATGATCGGAAACATCCCATATTCTTCTTGTTCCAATACATCACCAAACATTCTCGGCCCGGTGACCTCGAATATCTTCGTTTCATACGCCTTATAAGCCTGCCGTTCTGCGGCGGTCGCCCCCTCCTCAAGGAAAGGTCGATGGTTGGTAAACCAAGATTCGTTGGCTTTATACCGCTGATATGACTCTTCTAAAATCTTATCAAATAACGGATTGCCCGGATGACTTGCGAAGTTGCTGGTATTAAACCCTTCAAAGTCTGTGGCTGCATAAGTCACTGGCGAGTTCAACAGAATATCATTGGCCGTGGCCTTCAGCGTGACCTCTCCCACGTTAAATTCCAATGTATCGTCCGTATCCAGGTAAATGCCACCGTATTTCTTCATCAAGGCCACGCGCATCACGTCCGATGACGCAGATAAATTCTGCCCTTGCCCTGAACGAAAATACTGATACATCTCCCCATACTTTCCAGCATTCAATTCCTGAAAGGCTTCATCCTCCTTCAAGTTATGCACTTCAAGCCCACCGACTTTATGATCCAGCGCCGCCTTTATGCTCTGGAACGCCTCTGCATCATTGGCATCCACATGAACGATTGACTTGTAGCCAGGACTTTTTCTGGAGTTCTCGATAATATTTTCGAGCAAGTGCTCTGGCATTTCATTACCGGCCCAGAAGTAGTGGATCACCTTGGGCACTTCTGTCGCGCCGGACGGTAGCGAAGGCAGCCGCGGTATCTTGAAGGTCTTGTTTATCATTGAGGCCGGGGAGTTTTTGCTGCCTGCCAGCGCTTTGGCCTTTGAACCAACTTGCCAGTTTCCTCGACCGTCACGCCAATAAAACAGGTCATTGACCTGACCATTTTCTCTAAGCCCGCGCCAAAGGCCTGCCTGTATGTCATACGTGACTTTCGTGCCGTATTGACCCACAAAAACCATGTAGTCTTTAGAGAACATTTGATGGACACCGTCCATGGGAAGCGTGAGTTCATCAAGGATCGCCGGTGTCGAAACGGGACTCAGCGGGTACCCAATATGCCCGTTCACATGTCGAGGCGGGTTGAAGAACGGTCGGCCTTGTTCATTCACTTGAGCGGGCGCCTGGGCGGCGGCATCTACCTCTGTTGCCAGGCCACCGCCGGCCATCCGCCCGGTCACTTTCGCAAGCGGCGCCGCTGCGTGTGTGGCCAACGGCGGTACCGCGTTCAACACCCCAAAAACGATACGGTCAGAGGCTGTCGCTTTACCTTTGACGGCATCGTCAATGCCGATACCTGCCTGGGTGGCGCCGGCAGCCAGGAAGAAAACATCCAGCGCTATCGCTACCTCCGGCATCACCAATGCCAGCGGCGTCATGAACATGGCGACCTTCGTGGCTTCTTCAACAAGCTGCAGGGCTTTGTTCTTGTTGTAGTCACCGTCACTGACGATCGCATTTTGCGCATCCGAATACGACCGCGCCTTTTGTCGAACCTTGACGGCCTCAAAAGGGTCGTTGCTTATCGGCTCAACCGAAACGTAGCGCTCCGGCACCCAGCCATTGAGCGTGCCAAGGATAGACCTCCCGGCCGCCTGATGATCAGACCAGGTGCCCATCCCTACCAAGGTTTGACGTACACCGTCCGAAAAAATCCTTTCGGCCTGGTCCTCCAGCGAAAAGTGCGACAACAAGGATTCGCGCTTTGCCGGATCACTGGCTTGCTTAGCCAGCCAATTGCTTATTTGTTGCGGGTTATCAAAACGATGTATTGGCGAGGAGTTGCCTGGGATGTAAAGCAATGTCAGCTGGGTTTTCCGGTCGGTCACGCACATCAGGTCGGTCGACTCAAACCCATTGATGCTCAGCAAGCCGATGTCCAGGTCCGGGTCCTTCACGGCAGCCTCTTTAAAGTCCTGGACCGTCAGCTCGGACCAATCCTTTTGCGCCACAGGCCCCAACGCACGCTGGGCGAGTGCGGTCTCGGCAGGGCCAAGGGTCCCTTCCAGGCGTTGCAGATTGATGGCTTTGACAAAGGAGATTTTACTCAATGCCGCATAAGAGTCGGTGTGTTTGTCCCAAAACCCATCAAGGGTTTTCTTATACATGTTGGTCCGGTCTGTATCCCAGACTAATGACTTGAAGCCATCTACCGGTATGGACACGCGAGTGTCGGCATTATACGGCGCATCGCCCGGCGCACTCGGTTCCCGATAAATACCTTGGCGACTGTTTGCTTCCTGCACCCAGCCGTCGATCTTGTTGTACACATACACCACTGGCGAAAAGTATTTGCCAATTTTTACAAACCAGTTTTCATTATCTTCAATCGTTACATCTTGCCTGTTTTTCAATGCCGCTTGTGTCAGAGTGATTTTTTCCACTATTTCCTTTTCATCTTCACTGTCACTTTTAAATGTCACCAAATAGGTCTTATCAGGGTCAACATCCACGCCCCATTGCTGTTTTATCTTTTCAGTTAAAATGCTGGAAATTTCTTTTTCTGGCGTTACAAAGTCGGAGGAATGCTTGCTGATATAAGATTCCAGATCCGCATTTTTCTTCAATAGCGAACTGTCGCCGATTGGCACAGGCTTTGCCTCAGCACCCTGCAATACACTATTTTTTCTCTGATAATCAGCCAGCGAGGGCAAGATACAGGCCGATGGATGTTTGAGACCCGGCGCTCGATAGTTTGAAGATGCCATTACGGGAGGCTTTTCTTCAGGTTTTTCAACCTCTACAGGCGGATTAACGAACGTGCTCACCACTTGAACAGGAAACCGTATAGACATGTATTACTCCATTAATTAAATCACTCCATGCGCCGACCAGCATAAGCATGCTCCCGAAAATTGCACGCTCGCAAACATGTAAATTCTTTACCTATGCAACATCTGTAAATACGTAGCCCTTAAATAAAAAAAGGCCGCACCCTGCCAAGGAAAGCGGCCCAAAAACTGTCGAATTCTTTTGAAACTAACGCGCGGTGATCACCGACAACTTGGTAATCCCTGCGCGCTCGATCGAGGCCATGGCGCGCGCCACTTCGCCATAATTCACCCCGTCGTCAGCCTGCAGTTGCACCCGCACATCGGGGTCCTTGGCCTTGGCCGCCTGCAGGTTGAATTCCAGCAGGTCCGGCTCGATGGCGTCCTTGTTGATAAACACTTTGCCTGCGCCGTCGATGCTCACCACCAGCGGGTCTTTCTGCTCAACCGGCGCCACGGCCTGGGTCTTGGGCAGATTGATCGGGATGGAGTTGGTCAACAGCGGTGCAGTGACGATAAACACCACCAGCAGCACCAGCATCACGTCCACCAGCGGCGTGACGTTGATCTCGCTCAGCACCTCATCACTGTCTTGCGTAGAGAAGGCCATTCAGGACGCCTCCTTTACTTTCTGCGGGCTGCCGGCGCTGGCCTTGGCCAACGTCGGATGCAGCAGCACGCGGAACGCGTTTTTCTGCGCCAGGCTGTAGAAGTCGTGGGCAAAGTCATCCAGGTCTGCCGCCGTCAGCTTCAGGCGACGCAGGAAGTAGTTGTAGACCAGCACCGCAGGCACCGCGACGGCGATCCCCACGCCGGTCGCGACCAACGCCGCCCCGATCGGGCCTGCCACGGTTTCCAGGCTGGCGGACCCGGCGGCGCTGATCCCCTTCAGCGCCTCCATAATGCCCCACACGGTGCCGAACAGGCCGATAAACGGCGAGGTGCTGCCGATACTGGCGACTACGGCCAGGCCGGTTTCCAGAGAGCGACGCTCACGCACGATCTGCTGGCGCAGGGCGCGTTCGAGGCGGTCTTGATGGTTGATTGCCTGGCTCAAGTCCGCAACATGGGTGGCGTCTCCCACCTGGATCGCCGCGTAACCGGCCTGGGCCACACGCGCAGCGGCGCCGGGCTGGGTTTCGGCAAGTTCTGCGGCGGCATCGAGGCTCGATGCCGCCCAGAACTGTTTGTGAAACTTGCGATCCTGAGCCTTGAGGCGACCAAACTGCACGCCCTTGAGCAAGGCCAGGCCCCAGGTCGCGACCGAAAAGGCCACCAGCAGCCAGATCACCGCGCTTTCGATGGATTCAAGTGGAGATGCCAATGCCATGATGTTTTCCCTCTGCGCCGCTGAATAATTAATGAATCTTGAAATCGATGGGCACGCTGACCCAGCCGTTCTGGGCCACATCACCCTGCTTGGCCGGCACAAAACTCCAGCGCTTCACTGCCGCCAATGCCGCGTCATCCAACTGCTGGCGACCGCTGCTTTTTTGCACCTGGATCTCACCCGGTTTACCGCTGGCCAGCACCTGCACCCGCAGCAACACCGTGCCTTCCCAGCCGCGACGCTGAGCCAGTGACGGGTACTCCGGCGCCGGGTTCTTCAGGTACGCGGCGTTGGCTGACGCGGGTGTCACCGGGGCGGGCGCCACGGGCACTGGCGCAGCGGCGGGTGCTGGCGTCGGTGGTGTTGACACTGGTGGCGGCTCGACCGCTTTGGGTACAGGCTTGGGCGCAGGTTTAGGCGCAGGCTTGGGTTTGAGAACCGGTTTGGGTGGCGCCGGCTTGGCGGCCAACTCATCCACCACCGGCGGTGGTGGTGGCTCGACCACGGGCGGCGGTGCTGGCGGTGGCGGCTCAACCACCGGCGGCGCCGGCTGGGAAAACTCGATGGTCATCGGTGGAATTTCCGGCGGCACAATCGGCAGCACTGGCGTGGGCTTCTGACTTACCCAATAGATCACCGCGCCATGCAAGGCCAACACCAGCAGCCCCAGCAGAATGCCTTCGCGGCGGCTGGAGAAACGCTTCGGAGTCTTTTGCAGACGCAATTGCCCCAACGGCGCGCGGTGCGGCCGGCCAAGGTCGACCAACTCACCACTCGGTGCCTGGCGCCACTGCGCCTCGGGTGCACTGACGGCGGTCTGGACATTGCCCATTGATTCACTCCCTGCGGTTCTGAAAACCGACGGGCCTGTAAGCAGCGCCGTCTAGGGCTGAATCATCGGGGCCAGACACTTATCTCTTAAAGTAATCTTTAAAGTTATACATAGATCAAAATTGAATAATCATGACGGCCACCCGGCGCCAGCCCGCGTCCGTCGTGGCCTGGCGCCCAGCGCCTATTTTTCGATGCTTTCAAGGCATGCAAAATATTCGGCAAAGGTATCGGTCAGTGCGGGTTTCCCGCGCATAACGCGAGCAATTCGCTCAGCAATGTCTGCCCCGCCGCGCCGAGGCCACTGCGGCCATACAAGGCCAGTCGCACGCCGTGTACCGGCGGCAAGCCACTTTCCGGGCCGAGTATGCGATGGCCCGGTTGCAATACCCGTTCCGGCAATAAACTGATGCCCAAGCCTGCCGCCACCGCCGAACACACACTGGCCAGGCTGGCGCTGCAATAGCCAATGCGCCAACGCCAACCGGCTCGTTCCAGATGGTGGAGCATGTCGTTGCGATACAGGCCGCCTACCGGAAAGGCCACCAGCGGCAGCGGGTCACGACCCAGCGCCGGCGTGCTGAGGCTGTCGACCCAATACAAGGGCTCGGGCCACGACGCTACACAGTCGTCGCTGTCGCCCATCTGCTTGACCAACAACACGTCAAACTCACCGCCCCGATACTGACGCTGCAATTCGGGGCCCAGCCCGCTGGTGACTTCCAGTCGAACCCGTGGATAAGCCACGACGAACGCCGAAAGCAGCGGCATCAGGCGCTCGGCAGCAAAGTCCTCCGGCACGCCGAGGCGCAACACGCCGTCGCTTTGCTGGTTGATCAGCACATCGGCGGCTTCTTCATGCAGCGCCAGAATGCGCCGGGCATAGGCGAGCAGACGTTCACCCTCAGTGGTGGGCACCACACGGCGCTGGTCGCGATCAAGCAACTGGCACGTCACCGCGTCTTCCAGACGGCGGATCTGCTGGCTGACGGTAGACTGGGTCAAATGCAGGCGCTCGGCGGCGCGGGTGAAATTGCCGCAGTCCACCACGGCGACAAAGCTGCGCAACAACACAGGATCGAACACACTCATCACCATTGCGTTTGCCACTGGTTGGGATGGTTATATTTAATTTCAGCATACCTTGGCGCCTCGCCATACTCATCCCCCCTTTGCCCACGCGGACCCTGCCTACCATGACGCTGAACACGACACTCGCCGGACGACTTGCCGGCTGGGGCCTGCTGGTGGTGCTTGGCCTGAACCTGCGCCCGATCCTCAGCTCCATCAGCCCCTTGCTCGGTGAGATTCGCCAGGCCACCGGCTTGAGCTTTCAGAGCAGTGCCTTGCTCACCAGCCTGCCGGTGATCTGCATGGGGTTGGTGGCACTGGTGGGCGTGCGCGTGGAGGCTCGCTTGGGCGAACGGCGTGGCATCGCCCTGGGCTTGTTGATGATTCTGCTGGCGTGCCTGGCGCGCTGGTTGATGGGCCAGGCCTCGGCGCTGCTGGTCACTGCGCTGCTCGGCGGTGCAGGCGTGGCGCTGATCCAGGCGTTGGTGCCGGCGATGATCAAGCGCGAATTCCATCACCGTGTGCCCGTGGCGATGGGGGTGTACTCGGCCTCACTGATGGCCGGCGGTGGGCTGGCGGCGCTGCTCAGCCCAGTGGTGGCCACGCATTTCCAGCAATGGCAGGCGGGATTGGGTGTATGGCTCTTGCCGGCGCTGGGGGCGTTGTTGCTGTGGGCCTGGCTGCCGCTGGGCGCGGCGCGAAATCCACAGCGGGCACCTGCGTTCAAAGGGTTACGCAACCGGCGCGCCTGGCTGCTGGCGCTGTATTTCGGCCTGGTGAATTGCGGCTACATGAGCATGGTGGCGTGGCTGCCCGCCTACTATCAGCAACTGGGTTGGGGCGTGCTGCCCAGCGGTTCATTGCTGGCGTTCATGACGATTTTTCAGGTGACTGCGGCCCTGCTGATGCCGGTGCTGGCGCAACGCGGTATCGACCGTCGCCCATTGCTCAGCATCAGCCTGTTGGCGCAAACCATTGGCTACCTGGGCCTGATCATTGCGCCGCAGGAATATCCTCACCTGTGGGTGGCCTTGTGCGGCTTCGGGTTAGGGGCGTGCTTTGCCCTGAGCCTGCTGCTGACCCTCGACCACCATCGCGACCCACGCCAAGCGGGGCAACTGGCGGCGTTCGTGCAAGGCGTAGGCTTTTTGATCAATGCGATTTCGCCGTGGCTGACCGGCTGGCTGCGCGAGCTTACCGGCAATTTCGTCAGCGCCTGGGTGGTGCTGACGGTCACAGTGGTGGCGATGCTGTTGGTGACGCGGGTATTCAGCCCGGCCACCTATCGCAACGACCTAGAAGTCGTAGCGCCCAGTCACGCCTAGGGTGCGCGGCGTGCCCAGCAGGCCCTCGTAACCGCCGTTACCACCGGTCCACAGGGTGGTGTAGTAGGTTTTGTCGAAGGCGTTTTTCAGCCACAGCGACACATCCCACTGCCCCTGGTCATAGTCGCCGCGCAAACCGGTAGACAGGTTGACCACCGCATACGCCGGGATCTGCCCGTAGTCGGAATCTTCCACCGTGCCCACCGCCTTGGAACGGAACGCGTAGCTGGCGGTGACGTAGGGTTCGAAGCCGTTCGCCAGGTTCCACTTGTACTCGCCGTTGGCGTTGGCGATCCACTTGGACGCGCCCACCACCTGATGGCCGCTCAAGTCGCAGGACGCCGGCGCCCCAGGGCGCAGGCTGGTTTCCGGCGGGCACGGCGCGTCCTTGTAAGACAGGTACGTCACGTCATTGAAGGAGCCGTTGATGTTCAGGGTCAGGCCCTTGATCGGCACCAGGGTGCTTTCCACTTCCACGCCGCGCGAGCGCACCGAGCCGGCGTTGGTCAGGTACTGCACGCGGTTGTCCTGGTCGTAGGCGTTGGTCTGGTAGCCGTTGACCTGGGTCCAGAACAGGTTGGCATTGAGCTGCAGGCGGCGGTCCCACAAGGTGCTCTTGAAGCCCAGCTCGGCGTTGTTGGCGCGCTCGGTGCCGATCAGCAGCGAGTCGGCCCCGGCTGTCGGCGCAGACCCCACCGCCAGGTTCACACCGCCGGATTTCTCGCCATGGGACAGCGTCGCGTAGCCCAGCAGGTTCTCGTTGAAGTGATAACTGAGGTTGAGCAGCCCCGACGGCGTGGCGCTGTATTGCGACAGGTCGCCCGAGTCATAGGCGCCAGTACGCCCACGCCGCGCCGTGGCGGCAGCCCCGCTGACCGCCGCGCCACCAACTGGCGCATTGCGCGTGACCCAGGCGCTTTTCTCTTCATAGGTGCCGCGCACACCGGCGGTGAAATCCAGGCGCTCGGTCAGGTGCCAGGTGCCCTGGGCGAACAGCGCGAAGCTATCGGTGCGGATATGCCCGTTGCCCACACTGCTCACATTGCTCAACGCACCGGCAGGCGTACCGTTCCAGATATCGGCCTTGGGCCCGTAGTAGGCAAAGGATTTGTTATCCAGGTCGGAGCCGAAGTAGTAAGCGCCGAGCACGTAATCGAAGAAGCCACCGCTGGGCGACGCCAGGCGGAATTCCTGGGACCACTGCTTATCTTCCACCGAAACTCCGGCGTTATACGACGCCGGTACGTTGAGGCCGTCATCGTTGCGCGGGGTGAAATTCCACCAGCGGTACGAACTCACGGAGGTCAGGGTGAAGTCGCTGGGCAGCGTCCAGTTGGCTTCCAGCGACGTACCGCCCTGGAACACCGTGACGTGCTGGTCGTTGTCCAGGTTGACCTTGCGATGGGTGCCGTCCACCAAGGTTGCGCCCGCCGCGTTGGCCCGGGATTGATACAGGTTGGTGCCATTGATGGTCGGCCCGGTGCTGTACAGCACGCGGGTGCCGGCGCTGGAGTCTTATTCGTTGTAGTCGCCGATCCAGCGCAGGTTGAAGGCTTCGTTGGGCTTGTACAGCAGTTGCCCACGAAAGCCCTGGCGGGAGCCGCCGTTCAAATCATGGCCGTCGTGTTCATTCTTGATGTCGCCGTCGCTGCGCGTGCGATAGGCCGAGAAACGCCCCGCCAGGTCATCGGTCAGGGGGCCGGAAATCGTGCCCTTGGTCTGGAAATAACCGTCCTCGCCCAGGGAGGTTTCGATACTGCGCTCCGGGGTAAAACTCGGCGCACGGGTGCTGATATTGATCACGCCGGCAGTGGTGTTCTTGCCGAACAACGTGCCCTGGGGACCGCGCAAAACCTCAAGCTGCTCGATGTCCATCAGATCGAACACCGCCATGCCCGGACGCCCGAGGTAGACGTTGTCGATATACAGCCCCACGCTGCCTTCCAGGCCATCGCTGGCCGGGTTGTTGCCCAGGCCACGGATCGACACGCTGGACTGGCGCGCATGCATATAGGCGACGTTGACGCTGGGCACCAGTTGCTGCAAATCCTGGATGCGATACACCCGCTGGGTTTCCAGGGCCTGGCCGCCGACCACGCTCATGGGCGTCGGCACGGCCTGGGCACTTTCGGTCCGCCGCCGGGCAGTCACCGTGACGGTCTCCAGTTGGCCACTGGCGCTTTCGCCCTTGCCAGCAGGCGCGGGGGTTTCAGCGGCCTGGGCCGGCGACCAACTGGTACTGCCGGCCACCAACATCGCCAGGGGCAAGGACTTGAACAGACTCATAAGCGGCTCCAGAACCCCGGAATACTCGTCGCCTCATATTCCTAAAGGTTATTTATTTATGTTTTTACGAACATTTACTGCATAAGAGATAGCCTTTATAAGGAGTCGACGTAATGCATAGCCAATGCATTTCCCGGATATTTTTGATGTGAAAAATGCATATCGACTTGCGCCAGCTTCGCCACTTCATCGCCCTCGCCGAACAGCGCAGTTTCGTCGCGGCAGCCGCAGCGGTGAACCTGTCGCAGTCGGCGTTCAGCCGTAGCATCCAGGCCCTGGAACACAGTGCCGGCTGCCAACTGGTGGACCGTGGCCGCAAAGACCTGGCGCCCACCAAGCAAGGCCAGGTGCTGCTCGAACATGCACGCCGCCTGGTCAGTGGCGCACAACAACTGGCCAACGAAATCAGCCAGTTCAATGGCCTGGAAGCCGGTGAACTGCGCTTCGGTTGCGGCCCCGCGCCGGCAGCTGGGTTAGTCCCACGTGCCATTGGCAGTTTTATCGGGCGCTACCCCAAGGCCCGCGTGCAGTTCCAGGTGGACGACTGGCAAAGCCTGGCCAAACGCCTGCTCAGCGAAGAGTTCGAATTCTTCGTCGCCGACACCCGCCACTTCGAAGCCAACCCCGACTACCACACCCACCGCCTGCGCCCGCGCCGTTGGCACTTCTGCTGCCGCGCCGGCCACCCCTTGGCCGCGCGCAACAGCATCAGCGCCGCCGAGCTGATGAGCTACCCGCTGGCGGTGACCATCCGCCCACCGAACCTGCGCAAAGTCATCGTCGACCTCAGCGGCCGACCGGATTACCAGCCCAATGTGGAATGCGAAAACGGCTACAGCCTCATGGGCGTGGTACTGCGCTCGGACGCCATCGGCATCGTCAGCGCCAACAGCGACGTGCTGCACATGGCGCGGGGTGAGTTGGTGTGTTTGCAGATTGAGGGGTTGGACGAAAACCTGGAGGAGCGCTACACCCGCTACGGGATCGTCAGCCGCGCGGGGTATCGGTTGTCGCCGCTGGCGCAGGCGATGATTGAGCAGATCAAGGAGATTGATGAGAGGGACGAGGATGCTTATGCGCTGGAAAATATTGCGGTCTGACTAAGCGGCGGCCCGTCACCTGCGTGAAGTCATCATTAGATAACAAAGATCACCTACAAGAGGGCCTATGACCTTTTGACCCGCACGAGGAAGCGCGTTTGATGGACTGTATCTTTTGCAGCATTGCCCGCGGTACTGCTCCCGCCCATCTCCTATGGGAAGACCAGACCCACATGGCCTTTCTCTCCATATTTCCCAACACCCCGGGGTTCAGTGTCGTTATCCCCAAAGCCCATCACGGCAGCTATGCGTTTGCCGAGCCGGACACCGTGCTGTGCGACTTGGTCATTGCAGCCAAGAAGACGGCGACGCTTTTGGACAACGCGCTAAAGGGTGTCGCCAGAACGGGCATGATTCTGGAGGGTTACGGCGTCGACCATCTGCACGCCAAATTATTCCCGATGCACGGCACCGGGGAAGACAGCGCCTTCAAAAAAATCAGCTCAGCCCAGGACAAATATTTTGAGCGTTATGAAGGCTATGTCTCCTCCCATGACGCTGCCAGGGCAGACGATACAGCGCTGGCAGAACTGGCCGCTCACATCAGGTCCTTCGCCGAGTAAGCCAAAGGTAACCACGATGCGAAGCGAGCCGCTCTTGATCTTGATCTGCTTGTGATCTTGATCTCAGGCGCCCCGTTAAACCACGCTGGCCGGAATTCGACAGTGATTTGGGGGGTAAACCGGCAGGGATGCCGGTTTAGCCGCCCCGCGCCATGGATGGCGCGTGGCGGCGCCCCCCCAAATCACTGGCGGATTACGGGCACACCGA
>JAAIGE0100065790.1_pt1 | contig 26794 bp, 27 predicted proteins | sample 6487951 | NCBI WGS metagenome assembly JAAIGE01 (sample SAMN13974128, study PRJNA590717) | phyllosphere metagenome | biome: tomato field; feature: multiple bacterial spot infested tomato fields; material: tomato leaves; isolation source: leaves from tomato fields | host: Solanum lycopersicum ...
AAAGCCTTACTGCTACTCGCCCTGCTACCGGCTTCGCTGGCTACCTTTCCCCGCCTGCATTTCGCTGGCCTATGCGCTACAGAGTCAGCCCCGGCGCAGACCCGTCCGCGCCCCCGGCCCCATAATTATGGCGCGCGGGCTGATTCGCTCAACGGCATCTCCGGTCATGCTTTCGGTGAGCCCCGCAGCAGCTTTCCCGAACTGGCAGCCAAGGGATACCAGGACTTGGACGGCTACACGTACTACGATACTAAAGAAGGCCAGGAAACCGGCTGGTTCGGCAAAAACGCCGGGCATGTGCGCACCACCTACCGCTTCTACCAGGACAAGTTTGCGTCCTTCGATGCCTCGGCACAAGGCACTGACCGGCCATTGTTGGCCGAAGAAGCGGTATACCTGTTTGGGAAAGGACTGCCCGAGTCGCCCAAAAACCTGGCCTACGGCGAAGCAGCCGTGAACTGGGAAGGCCAGCGGGTGCGGGCGACGCTCTCCGATGGCCACAACGAATGCCGGCTGGTAATCATAAGCAAGCTCGCCGCCGCCCAAAAGGCCGCGGCCGAAGCCGCCCGGAAAAAGGCGGACGCTGCGACCCGGGCCACCAAGCTCCAGGCCGACAACGCGCCAGTTGCTCACTAAGAAAGTAAGTGTCTAAAGTTAATCTAAGTGAGAGCTAGGTCTTTTCGAGACCTACTCTCCCTGCTTCGCAGCCGCAGCTTCGCAAAAAAGCAGCATTGCCTGGCGCTGAGCAGCCTATAACTTCGGGGCTTCACGCTGCAAGCTAGGCAGCGCCGAAAATTCGCACAGATTTGCCGCTTAGCTAGCTGAAGTGAAAGGCCACTCTTGCATGCAAATAAGTAAGCCCCTAGTAGTACTACCTGCCTAAGCAGGTAGTACTACTTCAAGAGCCGTATGCTACACTTCCGGAATCGGTAAGTAACACTCTGCCGTGCTTACGGCTCATGTTCAAAAGTTACCTCTGCTTTAGGAGCCTGGCCACCGCGGGACTGGCGTACCCTGTCGGTTTCATGCACCTGATTCCCTGCTTCCTCACCTTGGCACTGGTCGAGTAGCTTGGTAAGCGTTTTTACGTCGGTGCGCTCCGTATGGTAAGCCACTTCCAGCACCAGCGCCCCGGCAGTGGTCCCAGGCATTTCTCGCACCGTGGCGCCGGTTTGCTGCAATAGTGCCGTTACTGACTCGCCGGGCGCGGCAGTATGCTGCGCCTGCGCATCCGCTAAGACCAGCGTGACCTGGGCGTACTCCCCGCGGCGCACCGGCCATTCGGCCGGGGGCTGGCCAAAACCCTTGTCCTGCTCTCGTACTAGTATATTCTTCGACTGCTGGAGAGCCTGCAACTCCTTATTTATTTCGTCCAGCTGCGCACCTTGCACGCTATGCGTGTAGGTCAGCACAACACCTCCTCCCGCCCCGGCAGCGAGGAGAGAGGTAACATTCACCTGAACACCGGCTGCTTCGAGTGCCGCTTGCACGTCTGTCGCCCGCTGTGCTGCTGTTCGCTCTGGAGAGGGTAGCACTTCAATTTGGCCCAGTACCAACTCCGCCCGGCGAGCGGCAATAACTTCATTCACTTGCGTGGTTAGGTCTTGGCCGTTTGGCCGCAACTCTGCCAGCGGAGTAAGCTGCCGACTTTGCTCGTGCAGCAGGCAGGTCCGGCCATCGAGCCCCGTCACGAACTGGTAGCTTCGCGCCTGCACCTGTGCCTCAAATTCTGGCCAAGTGGTGAAGTTCTTAGCTTTTAGCACCTGCTCTACATCCTTCGTAGGCTGCGCCTGCATTTCCTGCTGCTGCTTTTGCTGGGCCAGTACGTCGCGCACCTGCTTAGCCAGGGATGGCGCTGTCGGACCACCAGGCTGCACCTCCTTCAAGTCGAACCGCTCGCCGCTGGCCAGGTGCTCAATTTCCATGACCTGCCCGGACTGCTGGTGCAACTTGTATCCGCGTGCTTCCAGCTGCTGCTTATAGTTCTGGATGCTGGTCAAAGGTGTTTCAGGTGCATGCAGCGTCTGCTCAATGTCCCGACTGGTCTGCGTCCACGCTTCCTGCCGCCGCGTGGTCCGGCGCTCCGTGGCCCCAGTTAGCATTTCATCCAGCGAGCCGCCGCGCATTACTTCCCGTTCGAGAAAAACCTGCTTCGTTGCGTCGAGCAGAAACAGTTGACTTAGCCCGGCGGCGGGTGGGGGCAGCAGGGTAACTCCCTGCCGTTTCAACTGCGCTGCCAACTCGTCGCGGTCGAAAAACTGCTGGTCTTCCCGCACCTGCGTGGTCACGTTTTCGACCCGTGCCCGGCCTTGCGCCCAGTCCCGGCCGGCGGCCAGTTGCTGCTGCGCCGTTATCCGCTGCTGCTCGGTTTGAACGGCCGTCGTTAACTGCTCGGCCAGCGGGGGCGCACCTGCTCCGCCGGGCTGCACCTCGGCATAGGTAAACAGTTCCCCACTCTTTTGGTGGCGCACATGGGTGAGCTCACGCGTCTGCGGGTCATGCACTAGGTCGTAGGGCTGCTTTTGCAGACGGTAGTAAAACTGCTCGGGTCGGCTCAAGCCGGAGTCCCTGGTTTGCGTGAGGGCCTGCTCCGTTTCGCGGCGCGCTTCCTCGCGCCGCGCTGCCTGCCGAGCGCGCTCATCGGCTGCTTTTTCCAGTACCACCGCCTCTACCTGCTCCCAGAGCGGACATGCTGTTGCCCCCCCCGGTTGCACCTGCGTCAGGTCAAATTGCCGCGCGCTCGCCTCGTGTCGCAGTTGCGCCTCCCCAGCCGGATCGGTTACAAAGGTGTACCCCTGCACAGCTACTTGCCCTATAAACTCGGCGTGGCTAGCAAATGCTTTTTGGTCTACCAGACCCGTCAACGCCTGCTGCGCCTGCACGCGGACCCGCTCGTGCTCGCGTGCTTCCGCCTGCTGCTGCTCCTCGCGCGCGGCCTGCGCTACCCGATTAGTCGCTAGCTGCCGGTCGATACCTCCCAGGCTGTATCCCTTCGCTACCTGCGACCCACTAAACGTAAATCCATCTTTCGCAAAGGTTACCCCGCGACTGGATTCCGTAGCCGTGATATCCTTTTTCTGCAGCTCCTGCCAGAGCTGCGCCCGCTCGCACGCCGTTTGCAACCCATACGCTATGGCCTGCCGAATCTCAGCTCCAGCCTTGTCGTACGCTCCCACAATGCGCTCGGGGTGCTGCAACTCGGGGCGCTGGCCAGCGGCTGGCGTAAGGCCATGCTCCTCGCATAACTTCGCCACGGCCAGCTTGGAACGGTAGAAATTCCGGCCATCCGAAATGCTGTGCCCATCGTCGGCCACGCGATTCACCAGGATGTGCAGGTGCTGATTATCCTCCTTATCGAAATGGCGAATGATGACGCATTGCGTACCGAGCAGCCCCATTTCCTTCCGAAAATCCTGCGCCACAGCCAGCATCTTTTCGTTAGTCAGCTTCTCAGCATCACTGGGATTGAAGCTGATAGAAGTATGCCACACGGGATTACTCACGTTCGGATTTAACGTGCAGCCCCACTCAAAATCGGCCCCCATCACCTGGGCATTATCGGTACGCACCCCTTGCGCGAAGAGAATCACCGGCTGTTTATCAGAGGGGGCATTTAGACGACCAGTATACTGGTAATTTACGGCGCCCGGAAAGTTATTCCCAATTGTGGTGCGCGGTGTCATCGTTGAAAGCTGGTTAGTAGCTCCCCAAGTTGTTTCTGTAAGACTAATAGCTCTCCAGCTTTAGCTTGCTCGTTTTGACCGGGCTGCTGTTTGAGTAGCTCTGCAATTGCTTTCAGGTCATTGCTAATCTGCGGTAAACACCGCATGTTAGCGTGCTGCTCAGCCGTCAAGCCGACCGGTCTTCCATGTGACATCCACTGCTTGACAACGCCCGCCAAGGTCTGGCCTTTAACCCGGGCATGGGATTCCAGCTGAGCGAAAACCGCCGTTGAAAAACGCACTACTACCACGTTTTTCTGCTTTTCATCCTCTGTTTTTTTAGGACGCCCTCCCTTCTTCTTACCATTTGCTCCATCCTCACCAGCTGGTTCCGAGCCGGGTACTGCGTGTTCGTCGGACATAGAATAGATGTTTCTTAAGAAATGACAAGCTAAGGATGGAGTTTATAGTCACTTTTTTCCTGTCTGGCTTTGTATCTAGTGCGAATATACTCCATTCTGGCAAATCATAATCCCACTACCTACTCTATTTCTACTACCACCCTCTCAACGTCTTTTTTGAAACAAAAAAATTTTCAACCAGCAGATTTTTTAAGCACAATTATTTTCTGATTTCGATATCCGGCTTCCACCAGCAAAAAGGCTCTTTACCATCTTTATCAAATTTAGTCCAAAGCATAGCCACATTTTTGGTAAATTTAGTCTCATCAATTTATTGTGTTTAAAAAATTATGTAAACACGTTTTTTCTAAAATTACGCTGTCACCTTATAACACAAGTGAAAAAAGTCTTGATATACTCTTAGCGTTTTAATTAAATTTTTCTGGCGACACGACGCCTACATCAGCATAATCTATAGCAATACAATCCGTAAAGACCTTATATCTGGTACAGTCATTTTCAGCTAACACAACAATTTTATTGACCACTATGATGATTTTATTGAAATAAAAGAAGTCCATAAAAATAAAAATTACCTCTCTACCAAATCTACTTGTTTTGATAGTTTAACGTTTTATATCTTGTCAACCATCAAGGGTTTTTTCAGCCGGCGACTGCTTTTCACTTTTTACCAATTTCATCTTTTTACCATGTCTGAAAATCAAGACTTACCAGAAACCAACAATGCTCCTTCCAACCCACCCGCCAATACTGGAAAAGCTACCTCTGGCAAAAAGCTCAAAACGCCCAAAAGAGCGTATGGCAAAATGCGGGTTTCTCTGCTTGTTGACCATGAGCATATACTACGGATAGCTTCAGTCATTCTGGAAAGAAACGGAGAAGACATTCATACGCCTCAGCAGCTAGTAGATTTAGCCATGGACCGGTTCATGGACTACTTGAAAATCAAAAAAGGGATTGATGCGCAGGAGTTATTTTCTAAAAAACCACTACCATCCAAGTAAGCCTATCCCGCGGTCACTCATCTACTGTTCCCTAAACCGCCTGCTTTTTTGGTTTTGTTTTTTTGATTTAAAGCAGGCGGTTCAGAGGTATTCTTTGGTTGTAGTAGCTAACCATATTCTCCTCACAGGTAGCCAAAAATTTACGCTCTGGGCTTAACGCTTGGTTAGTATGCAGCCAAAACTTTAAGCCTACCTAGTGCCCAGTATTACTAAGTCGGTTCTCAGTTTTTAGCTGTACTACCAACTGGCGTATACCTTGTGCAGATAAGTAGCGCTCACCTCAAGTACCTATTAGTCCAGTAGTCAGGTAGCCTTATATCCCCCTGCCACTTCCCCGTAAATCGAGCATCGCACTGAATGGGAATCGCGTTTTTCTCTCGCTGGGAACACCACGGCTAGGATGACACATGTGCTACAATAGATGGTAAATTGCACTCATCCCCCATTTGGAATAATTGCCTGTTTATTAATTTTATCGATTCCCAGTTCTTGATTTTGGCTGTTCTTCCCACTTCCATTTTCCTCGTGACGCTTATTGTATAGCCGCTATGTTAAGATGGGTGAGTTTTTAATTAGTGCTAATAGGGATTTTCTCAACATTGAGCGCATACAAACTCGTGCGGAGCAAGCCTACGTAGCACCTATAACCGCTTGCCATGGTTGTAAACCAGCAAAGACTTTCACTGAGGTAGTTTAGTGATGATAGACACCTTATAAGTTATTCTGGCATAGTAACAAAAGCCGTTGAGTACTTACCCGATAAACTGTTCAACTATGGTGAGGCGTTTAGGGTCCGGGAATGTTTTCCAAGTCATTGCCCATTTGCTGCAATCGTTTTGCCACTTGGCCCTTCACGCTGGCATTGGTTGACAGGTCCCGAATGACGGCGCGGAGTAGGTAAAGCGTAATGAAACGCTGCTGTCCATCCAGGATATCGTGGTAAGCGTAAGGGTTGCCCCCGTTAGGCTCCACCTTGGCATTCCAAATCATGCAGCCCAGGAAGTACTCCCGGTTCTTGTCGTGGGCAAACGCGGCGGCCAGGTCCTCGCACATGGCCCCGACCTGGTCGCTCCCCACACGTAGGGCCGCTGGTATTCGGAAATGTTGTAGAAACGCTCCGGGCAGAAGATTTCCTTGATATATTTCTGACCAGTATCGAGCGTAGAATCAGCTGTAGGAGTACCAAAAGCAGCCAGCAACTCACTTAGAAGCTGTTTGAGTTAAATTCGGGTCATGCAAGATATAGCAGACCCCACGAAGAGAAAAGTTTATAGTTCAGACTTATCAGCGCACGACTGGCAGCGCTTAGAACCGCTGTTGCTAGCCCATGTACGGCGACGCAGCAAATGGCCCTTGCTCGAGTTGGTCAATGGTATCTTATACGTGCTGAAAAACGGCTGTTTGTGGCGCGATGTGCCGGGCGAGTTTTCGCCCTGGGGTACGGTGTACTGGTACTTCAGCAAGTGGCAGGCGAGTGGCGTACTCGACGAGATAAACGCTTGCTTGGTAGTTGATTGCCGGGAAAACGCCCAAAAAAAGCGCAGCCCACGTGCGTCATAATCGACACGCAAAGCGTCAAGAATGCGGCCACAGCCACAGGTAGTACTGTCGGCTTCGACGCGGGCAAGCTGGTCAAGGGTCGCAAGCGCCTAGTGCTCATCGATACGCTGGGCAACGTGCTGGCCAGCCAGCTGGTGCCCGCCAACGCCTCGGACGCGGCCACGGCAATGGCCTTCTGGGACGCGGTGGCCGTCCAACACTTGCTGCTGGGGCAGGTGCAAGTGGTCATGGGTGACAGCTCGTTTGCGGGCCTTTTTGCTGACCACCTGCGCCAACGCTACGGCCTGCGTTTCGAGAAGCCGACGCATATCGTGCTGAAAAAGAAGAATTTTTGTATTCACAAGAAGCGCTGGCTGGTCGAACGAACCTTAGCTTGGTTGAGCGCCAACCGCCGTTTGTCGAAAGAATACGACCGGCTACTAACGCACGCAAATGCCTGGCTAACATGGGCTAATATTCGGCGCATTCTCAGGTTTTGCTAACTCAAACAGCTTCTTAGGCGCCGCTGTAACGGGCTAAGAATACAATGGCAACTTAGCCACCAATCGCTTGTTCTTGCCAGAAGTGCGCGTACATCTGCTTTTCCAGTCCCTGAGTCAGTTCTGCTTGCTGGCTAAACTCAAAAATCTGGCGGTCGGTAGCCGTCGCCCGCGCCCAATCGGCGTGGTAGCTTGGCAGCAGAAGCTCGGCTACCCCCGCCGGGGCCACCGTCAGTGCAAGCAGCTGCCCGGTTTCCTGCTCCAAGCCCACGAGCTCGCTCTTTTTCACCTGCGGATTTAACAAGTTCAGCAGTAGGGGTTGGTGTACTTGGTGCCGGGTCAGCGCGTCGTGCAATCCGGGTCGCAAGGGATGAAAAGACCAGACTACCCGCCACTCCTCCCCCAGATGACGGGCAAGTAGGGGCTGGGCTCGCGTGAGCACGAGGTGCTGCCCTTGCCAGGACAAGCCCAGTAAGGATGCGGCAGCTGGGCACTGTTCGTACAGTTGCGCTACGTGGGCCGCCGCCTGTGCTACGGCCACCTCGGTTAGGAACAGAAAGTTAAGAATGTTGAGCAGCGGCAGTACATGGTGCCGTAGCATCACGCCACCGTAGCTATGATGGTCGGGAACCCGCCCGGCCCCAGCCAATATAAGGTCGCTTAAGTCGGGCAGGTTGCGGTCTTCTGCCTAGCCTCTTCCTTCTTGCTCCATCCATCTATTCTACTAACCAGCTCTTTGAAGCAATGACCCTAGCTGGTAAGTGGTTTAGTACCAGTTGTTGGCTTCGATTTGCGGGCAGCTTGTTTTTTCGTATCCTGCTTAATCCACTCGCTGATGCGAGCAAAGTCCTGCTCAGAAGGATGCCGGCCAGTTGTGTAAAAGTCCACGTTTTTGGCTTCCTTAATCATGGCTGAAAGGTATTGCTTTTATAAAAAGTGTCGGTTAATAAGCTTCTTGGCAGCTTCTGGGTCTACTGCCATAACGCTTCTAGAGAGGGTATGCGCGCCCAGCATTTTTCGGTAGAGTACCAGGAGCATGGTTTTGCTTTCGAACAAGATGTAGCCGCCGCTGCCTTTAGCAAACAAGAGTTTGCAAGCAAAGGCTACTAGATTACCGGGTACGCCTAGCTGTACTTCCTCGGGGGTCCGATTAAAGTTAGTGCTCCCAAATAGACGCGTAAACATCTGGTCATTATAACCGTGCAAACGCTTTAAGGACCTGGGCGCCCAACATGGCGCGCTGCAGGCCCCTGTCGGTAGAAGCCTTACCAATGGTCGCGTAGCTCAATTGCCCCACACTTTTTGATGCTTTCTACTAATCGTAGCGCGACTGGCGACCGAATGGTGCTGGTACAAGTACATTGCGTACCAACTACCTTCCTTCGGGTTCTGTTTCCAGGCTTTCACCATACCTATCTGCTTACCGCTATTTTCGCGCTCGCTTATGGCTACACTTCCTTCCGCCTTTCTCGACGCTACTCCTTTCGTGCTGCACTTGGCCCACGATGCGGCCGATTTTAAGTTGGTGCGGACGCATTGGACTAAAAACTTTCTTCGCAAATTTTCTCCACAACAACCCGTTCGTTATCTCATGGCGCGCGTGCTGCGTCAGATACGAGAAGACAGCTACCGTATCCAAGAGAGCTATACATTTCCACTGGAGGAGGTAACCACTATTACTGGGAAGGCTAGATTACTCCAAATTAGGCTCGCGCTCACTCAACTCAGTGGTGTACAGTTTTCGTTTGAAATGCCTCAGGAGGGTCGCATCTATTTCCTATCGCTGGTAAATTGGGTGCAGGAGCTTAGGACTGGTCACAGTAGTTCTTCAGTGACTGTATTATTTAACCCACAGTTATACCACTACCTGCTAAACATAGCTTGGTTAGACGATTGCCTTTCAGAGTCGGTAGCTTCCTAGGGCAAGAGCGGGGCAGATTAATAACAGAAAACCAGCAGGGGAATGTGACTAAGCATTTTTTGCGGCGCCAATTCTTGGTAACGTAAAATCTTCAACTAGTGCTTAGTCAGGGAAGTTAGTCGCCCTAACTTTCTGGTAGTGTCGGTCGAGTTTAACGCGGGCTTTGGCGAGGGTAAACTGCCAGTGGACGGTGGCCCGGTCCGCGGTGCGCTGGGCTACGCAGGCGATGAAGTTCTGCCAGGGTGGGGATACGCTGGTGCAGGCACTAGCGGGCGATGGCAGAGAGTTCGAGTTCGACCATATTGAGCCAAGAGGCATTTTTGGGGGTGTAATGCACCTCGAAGCGGGTGGCCAGCGCCCGGGCCTGAGCGGCGGGCAGGTGCTGGTAGAAAACGGCATCGGTGTGGGTGTCGAGGTTATCCTGCACCAGCACAGTTTTCTCCGCCCGTGGGTAGTGGGCACTCAGTTGCTGCATAAGGGGTCGCACGAGAGTAGGAACAGAAAACCCCGCTAAGGAATTTATGCCAGCATTAGTCGGGGAAAAGCGAGTACCTTATCTTGCTTGCGCTGGCCTCTCTGTTATGTACCACACTGCTTCCGCTGGCCCCGACCAGCCTACTTACCTCAGCGACCCGGTTCAACTACAGGGGTTGCTCCAGCAACTCGCCGCGGACTTGGCCCACCCCGCCGTTACCTATCTGCTGGGGGCCACTATTGGCCTTGGTTAAAAGTTTGGTCCAGATGTTACATCTGGTAATCATCCTACCTGACTCAGAAAGTAGCGTTCACTAACTCAGCACTTAGAGCCCACTTCTTGACCCACAAAAAGGGCCTTACTTAGCTCGTTTGGGACTACGCCAGTATAGTGCACCTTTCTGCACTGTTCACGACCCACTGCTGGCGCAATAATTAGGGAAACATGCAGTTATCCAAGATAAGCCATATCCTCCGCACTTAGCCCGATAGTAGCCGCCGCCAGGTTCTCGTGCAGGTGAGCCAGCGAGGAGGTGCCGGGTATCGGCAGTAGCAGCGGCGACTTGTGCAGCAGCCACACCAAGTTGAGTTGGGCCTTTGTCACACTGCGCTGCCAGGTCATTTCGGCTAGCTTATCGTCGGCGTCAGCCAGCCCATGGACCAATGAGAAATACGGAATAAAGGCAATACCGTGCTGCTCGCACTTTCCACGCTGGCCACTTCGCCCATTGCCAGCGCCTGGGTTAGCTCGTCGATATTCACGTTACTTACGCCCACATGCTGGATTTTACCCCCGCGCTGCAAGTCGTACAGCGCGCCTATCGACTCGGCAAACGGCACCTCTGCTTGACCCGCCATCGCGCGAAAATGCACCAGCTGAATCTGCTTCTGTCGGAGCGTGCGCAGATTATTCTCAATGCTGGTACGCAGCTCAGTGGAGGGCGCGAAAAGCTTCATGCTTTTGTCGGGCAGGCGGGTCCCGCCCACTTTAGTGCAGATAACCAAGTTTTCGGGGTAGGGATACAGCGCCTCGGCAATGAGCCGGTTGGTGACATCCAGTCCATAAAAATCGGCGGTGTCGATAAAATTAACGCCGCCTGCCACGGCCGCTTTCAGGATGGCCAGCGCTTGCGGTCGGTCGGCGGGCTCGCCCCAGTTGCCGGGGCCCGTGAGGCGCATCGCGCCGTAGCCTAGGCGGTTGACGGTGAGCAGCTGAGTTGAATTGGGAGCGAGGGTGATGGTCTCCATAAGGTGAGGGGAGAAGAGATTAGGAGGATTTGCTTTATGCCAAGACCAACAGAGCTTGACTACTGCGCCTTCCGGAAGGCGGGGGCAAACACCGTCTGAGCAAACGCTTCGAGGGTCGTGGGCGTGGTGCTGGCGGCCGTGCGCACGGCCCGCACTACTACCTTGCCTTCATTCTGGGTGTGAATTATCTCCTCCATCAGGTCGGCCATGCTGGCGCTCATGCCGGCCTTAAGCATGCCCTGGCGGGCCTGGTCGTAGGCAAGTTGGATGTAGCGCAGGTCCGGCCGGCCGATGGCGTGCCCGCAAGCGGCCGTTACCTCCTGCATCGAGTAGTTGCGCGGCCCCAGCAGGTAGTGCACCGACTGACCGGTTAACGGGCCGTTGCCAAGTAGCTCGGCCGCGTTGGCGGCAATGTCCTTCGTGGTCACCATCGGCATCGACACGTCCGGGCGCATGGTAGAGGCCACGCCACCCAGACGCTGAATCATGCCGACGTTGGAGAGGAGGTTGTCCATGAAGAATGCCGGGCGCAAATGGGCCACGGCTAACCCCGCAATGGCATTGAGACGAGCTTCCTGCTCCACGAAGAGCGGGCCGTTGTCCACGGGCTAGTCAGCGCGGGCGCTGCCCAAACTCACGGCCTGCCGCAGGCCGGAAGCTTGTACCGCCTGCGCAATAGCTTCGCCGCCCTGCCGCATATCGGCCAGCACATCTCCGCCTTACCATTAGGCGGAATCATCAGGAAAGCGGCCTCAGCCCCGCGCAGCACCTGCGTGAGAAAAGGCACATCGAGCAGGTCGCCGGCGGCGCCGGTGGCCCCGGCCTGCCCGAGGGCACTAATACGCTCGCTAGGTCAGGCTACCGCTGTGACCCGGTGGCCCTGCGCCAATAAGGCGTGGACGAGTTGGCTGCCGATGTGGCCGGTAGTGCTGGTGATAACGAGTTATTGCGAAGACATAAGCGAGGTAAATGAGGTGCGCCAACCAGCGCGCCGAAGTACTCGGCAAAGGTCCAAATGGCCGCCGGGCTTTTACTCGGACTACTCCGCGTTTTGCTGGTACATTTTACCGGCCGCCCGGCGATAGCCGACGGGCGACTGCCCGGTAGCGCGGCGGAAAAAGTGCCCGAAGTACGAGGGGTCGTCGAACCCGAGGGCGAAGCTGATTTCGGCCACGCTGCGGGACGTATGAAAGAGCTGCCGCTTGGCTTCGAGCACCAGCCGGGCGCGGATGTGGGTCAGCGCCGGCTGCCCGCTGAGTTGGCACACCCGCTCGTTGAGGTAGCCGGGGCTCAGGTGCAGCAGGGCGGCGTATTCCGCCACTTGGTGCTGGGTGGCGTGGTGGATTTCCACCAGGGCCGTAAAGCTGGCCAGCAGCGTCGGCTCGGTCGTAGGAATAGCGGCATACTGCTGCTGGTGGAGGCGGCTCAGGTGAATGAGTACCGTGCGCAGGGCGGCGCGCTGCATGTCCAGGTGCCAGGAGCGCTGGTGCACAAACTCCTCCTGCATATGAGCCAGCACCGGCTCCAAGAAAGCAAGGTCAGCGGCCTGTAGCCGGAGCGCGGGAATGGGAGTGGCGGAAGCCAGCAGCGGCAGTGGTAGCGGCACGCTACCGGCTAGTTGGTCCAGTCCTAGAAACTCGGCCGTGAACCCCACAGCAATGCTGCCCGCCGGGGGGCTTGCTCAACCAGCCGCACCTGGTGCGGAGCCGTGAAGTAAATAGTATCTGCCTGCTGGATATGCGCTTGCATATAATCCTTGCGGTGTGGCGTCAGAAACTCCGCCTGGGGCACCAGCCCACCCTTATCGCCCGCCGCGATATAGAACTGCGCGTGGCCTTGCCGATTGCACTGCGCTAGCGAGTAGGTAGGAATAAGTGAGGCAGGTAGTCCGATAGTTGACATGGCTTGCGCAGGTAGACAAAAACCAGCGAACAAAGCTATTCTTACCATTCTGGCAGCAGCCTTTACAGTTCCTATGTGAGCAGGCACACCGCTGCTGGTAGTTCCTTAAGTCTATTGGCCCACCCCTGAAATTGGTCCGCCGAATAATTCCTTAGCGGGGTTTTCTGTTCCTGCTCTCGTGCGACCCTTAATAGGGTTGCTCGTATACCGCCAGTATATCTTCCATGCGGGCTACAAACGCCGCGTTCGTCGCCCCCAAGCACCAGTGCTGCTGGCGGTGGGGCTGCAACTCGTTTTTTTGAGCACCTGGCTGACCGTCTCGTGGGAAATGGTGTCGACTAGGCCCAATTCCATGGCTTGGTCGGCCAGCAGGCGTAGGGTCCAGCAGCTGTGTACGGTGGGGCGGGTGTGCAGGCCAGCGCCGTTACGGCGGCGCGTTGCGGGCCATCGAAACGCGGGGGTGTTCCGCTACGTGGGACCTCGGTCAGCGCGGCTTGCCACCCGCCCTCTTCGTAGCGACGGCGCAGCTGACTCACGGCCTGACGGCCCAGGCCCACGGCTTTACCTGTTGCCTGCTGGCCAATACCACTGGTCAAGGTCAGCAGCGCCTGGGCGCGGCGCACGGCCCGTACCGGGCGGCAGCCCGTGCGGGTGAAGTCTTCCAGCGCGGCTTGGTCGGCGGCTGACAGCAGAAAGGAGGTGAGAGGATGGGACATACGCCCGTAACTCCAGCCTCTTTGTTTTGTTGGCTGACTTCCTTGACGCAGCACTAGTTCTGCGCAGGTTTGCGTGGGTGATTTCTCATCAGTTGCAAATTGATAGCCAGATTGGCGTCAGTAGTCGTGGACGAAAGGCGCGTGACTGCTCAATAGGTCATTCAGTACACACCCGCAACGGGTTTGCTAGACCGCCGTCACTGTGTTGAGCCGGGCTACTACAACTCAGTCTTCAACTTACAGTCGCTAGAGCAAAATCACCTGCTGGAATCAGAAGATTCTCTGCTCGTAACGGTTTAGGTGCCGTCTCTCCGCAGGTTGACATTCTTCACGGCCTATATGTCCAAATTAGGTATCTCGGCTGCGTAGCCTAGTTTGGGAGAAGTGATGTGCGCCACGTGTCGGCCTTACTTCTACCCCAGTGCCTACGCTCATCTTTTGGGAGCGCGGGTGATTAACAAATTTAGTTGCAGAGAAAGTAGTCTTTAAAAGTAGCCATCTTCGGATTGCTGACAAATGAAATAAAATAGCAAAAAAGTACAATCGCCTACCTGCGTTAGAAAGGCTCTCGGCGGGTTGTTTTTGTTTGGGCGATCTGGTTTCGCCTCCATCACTCGATGTGGATAACTGCCCTTCTAAAAGCTCTTCGCGCATACGAAACTAACTAGTAAGTACTTTTTACTTATTAGTATTTTCATCCGTTAAGAAACTAACTAGTAACTAATAAGGAATAAAATCAATAATCGGACTTCTTTAAACAAATTCGAGTCCATAACCGGACTTTTTTAAACAAGTTATTCCAGAATAAACGGACTTCTTTAAACGAGAAAAAGGACTTCTTTAAACCTAAAAAAGGTGCAACTTTTCCACAACTCCGTTTTTTATGCCTTATAATGTGGGCGACCTAGGGTTTTAATCGATGACTTCGCCCACGCTTATTTCCGGTGCTCCGGCATCACCTATTCTTAGCCCACCAGTGGCAGACTTTGCGTTAACTTACGAGCCGTCGACGAGTACTCGGGAGGTTAGACAAAGTCGTCTTATGACGTTTTCGCATCAGCGCCGTATCTCGGTGTACAGCAAACGGATTCTGGCGCGGGTCTTGGAACAGATTACTCGCGACGACCAGCAACTGCGGCCGTCTTATCAGCTGCGGGTATCGGATATAGTGGCCGACACAGAAATTACAGAAGTGTCAGCCCGCTCTTTTGCGAAGCATGCTCTGCGGGAGATGTCCCTCACTCACTGGGAATTTGAAGACCCTCAGACCAAGGCGTGGTACCTCTTGCCGCTTCTTGATTCTACTAAAGAAACGAGAGTAGGGCTTGATAGGGGGGTCATCACCATAGTGCTTAATCCGCAGCTAGCTCCTTATTTCGTGCAGATAAGTGGCCAGTATACTATTTGTAAGCTAGATGGCTACATGAATCTGCATAGCTGGTACGCTATGCGATTCTATGAGATTCTTTCCACGTTCAGAGATACGGGGTGGTGGGAAGTTTCCTTAATAGAATTCCGTCAGCTAATGGATTGTGGTCCGGAGTTGGATGAATCTGGCCAACCTATCAAAGAGGAGTCAGGTAAATTGCGAATGAAGTTGGCTGAAACTAAGGATTTGATTAAACGCACGGTGGAGTATGCGCAGCGAGAACTCGCTTCAACCCCACTAGCCTTTACGTATCAACCCATACATGCCCACCAGACAGGACCGGGGCGTAAGAAAATTGTGGGTTTGCGTTTTAACCTAATCAACATCGTACCAACTCGTATTCCTGCACACTGGTTTGACCACGAAAAGGTCGCCAAAGTCATCGCCTGGTTGCGGGACTTTAAAGTCACTGACCGTAATATTGTGACCTACCTACCAGTTCTTTTTCCATCGGGTACGCATGAGCTTATTCGGGCTTGGGAAAAGAAACAGGGTAGCAATCACCGCATTGACGACAAAGTAAAATATTGTAATCGGGTATTTGTCATCGAGGGAAAGAAGGCGCAGGAAGAACGGCGGCAAGCTGCGCTACAACTGCAAAAGGAGGCTAGTTGGGCTAAAGAATACGTTCAACAAGTTTTGTTTTCTAAATAGCAACTGTATAGGATGGCTGACCAAAGACCAATGTTAAAGCTTTGAAATTAAAATACATTTAATTTTGCTGACTACTTCTTAACCAGCCACTCTTCGCCAGCTCGTAGCTCGACTACGAAACCATCGGCCAGGTAAACCTGCTCCACATGTTGCGCGAAGGTTTCCCCTTTGCGCCTGCTCTTTAAAAAGGGGCCAGGATTATCATAGATATCCTGGACCTCGCTCATGCTGAAGGCAATCTCTGGCTCTGCAACCGGGGCTGCTGGTAGCAGCTTTTTCTTAGGCTCGGCTTGCTTCCGGTTTTCCAGATATTCTTCAAGTAAATACTTTTCTATTAGTGCTTTGTAGATAGCGCCAGCTAGCTTCTTAACTTTACCCAGGCTGTGCTGCCGTTGAATCCTCGTTAAAACGAAGTCCACGTAGCCTAGGTCGTACTCGCCCGTTTCCAACTGCCGGGCAATCTGGGTAATGCTGCGCTTACTTACTCCAACTTGCTGCAGAGAGGCCCCCCAATCCGTCGGGTTGTCACCGGGAGCGTTGTTATCTACGGCCAACGTCTTTCTTGTTGCACCCTCTGTCAGGTGCAGCAGAAATTTGATACGTTTTACCACTTGGCTCTCTCTCTCTAGTTCGAACGTGAAGGGCAGGTCGGTACCAGCTAACTCATCCTGCGCTTTGTCCAGTACCCGCGCCTTGAGTGAGCTGAATCGGGGGTACTCGTGCTCAGCGATGTTGAGCACGAAGCGTAGCTGGTCAACGCTCATCGTGCGTTTCCCAAAATCAGCGTATTCCTTTAGTAACCAATAGATGCGCAGTGAGTAGGGACTCTTGAGTTTACGCAATTGCGCCAGGGCTGCTGTCGTGAAGTTGCCACTCTGCCGCAGTTGTAGCAGGTAGGGCATAATCAGGGGGTTGAAGATGGCTAGCACCCCGCCCAAATCACCCCGGTACTCTGCCTTGGACATGAGTGGTAGGTACTGGTAGTTGGGCTTCTTACGCCGCCGCCGGGTTCCATCCTCCAGGTCTTCAATGTAGAGGGTGAACTGGGTCAGCTTTTCGCACATCTCATCCACCTGCTCATAGGCCGACCCGCCGCGCCGGTCAAACACCAGTTCGCTGACCGGCACGAAGTGTTCCTTGAAGTCCGCGTCTTCAAATTCGATGCGGGCCAGCAGCGCCAGAAAAAGTCGCATCTGCAGAGGCAGGAAGCTGAACCGCGCGTTAATGAGGGCATTGTGCTGAGCAACAATCTTATCGGGCTCTTCCATGCTTAACGTCTATTTTGTTGCACCCACGTCTTTTTTGTTGCACCCTAATGGCCAGTCAACGTCTTTATTGTTGCAGGTTAACGTCTATTGTGTTGCACCCCTACGTCTTTCTTGTTGCAGCCTCACGTCTATTGTGTTGCAGCCGGCCTCTTGGGGAAACTGTGAGTCAGTTAGTTGCGCCGGCTGTAATACTATATAATATAAGTAACAATAAAAAAAAGCTAGCTTTTAAAAGAACGTCTTTTTTGTTGCAACTTAGTTAGCCTGTAAAGTATAAAAAAGTATAAGGCGTCAGAAAAAAAATTGCGCCTTATACTTTTTTATACTAATGATTATCAGGGTTTTGTGCGGTTTATCTTCTTCAAAACTGCCACCAGTTGCTCGTCAGGTAAGGGCTGCTGCGAGTTGGGTAGCTCGGCCAGGGCCGTTGACACGACCTTGTTCACGAACTTACGAATCTCAAAGCCAGGCTCCCAGAACTCCGCCTGCTTAAGCGCCAGATACACTTGGTCATGCAGGTAGGTGCCAAAGGGAATCCAGCGGTCACCGACTATCCCTTCTTCTCCCCCACTGCCTACGTTTGCCGGTAGGATGGTAGCTGGAAGGTTCGGCAATGGAGCAGACGCAACCGGTAGCCGAGTGCCGTACAGCTTCTGGTCGTTCTCGGCCTGTATGCGCTGTTGCTCTTCTGGTGATAGCGAAGGTGCGGCCGGCTGCTCCCGCAGCAGGGCAGTCAGCGACGGGCGCTTGGGTTTGCTGTTCATAGACGGGCAAGAATTTCGCGGGTGAGGGCTTCGTAATCGTGGGCCCCATTGCTGGCCGGGGCCCAGTGGTAAATGCTTTCCTGTTGAATCTGCGCCTCGGCAAGGGAGACGTTTTCACGGATAGTGGTGTCGAGCACCAACTGCTCCGCTGCGTAGCGCTCTCCGATAAGCTCTACTATCTCGTGGTGCAGCCGCCGCCGGTACTTGGGCGAGTACTTCGTGAAGAACAGCCCACCCACCCGCAGCTGCGGATTGAAGTGCTCGCTCACGCGGGCGCAGGCGTCGAGCAGGTTCGTTAAGCCAGTATAGCCGTAGAACTCAGGCTGACACGGAATGAACACCCGGTCACTGGCCACCAGCGCAGCGTAGGTCAGCGCGGAGAGCCGAGGCGGCGTATCGAGCAGGCAGTAGTCAAACTGACTGCGCAAGGGCTCTAGCCCGGTGCGTAAGATGTGCTCGTAGCCGAACTGCTGGGCCAGTACCTTCTCCAGAAAGTCCAGCTCAGCAGTTGCCGCTACTAGGCTTAGCTTATCGTTCAAAGGAACCACTACTTCCGCTAGCGTAGCCTTCTTGCTGAGCACCAGGCCTAGGTCAGGATACGTCGCCGGTAGGCGGAGCGACTGCGTAAGATTGCCCTGGGCGTCGCAGTCAACCAGCAGGACCCGGTGGCCATCCCGCACGAGTGTTTGAGCCACATTCAAGGTTGAGGTAGTCTTACCAACTCCTCCCTTGTGATTGGCGAATGTGATAATCTTCATGGTCGGACAATTGCTTAACGATTCGCAATAGTACACAACAAATAACACTGAACTTACCAGGCTTGCCAAACAAACCAAACTTATTGAGTAAGTTAATTCAAATTTCAGAGCAATTTTATCTGTAATTATTTGACAGTCAATACTAAAATAAATAATTTTAGTCTGTTGGGTTTGTTGAGATTGCTGTATAATCATAATAAGTTAAATAAGCTAGGCTTATCCAAACCATTTCATCTGCTTTGAAGTAAGATGACTCCCCCTTCTTTATTTCCGATTATACCCACCACCACAGTGATGTGCTGGCCAGACCAGTCAGCAAAGAGCGGCGCTAGCTAGTCCGTCGCCTTTGAAGCGACTTAATAGTGAAGTACGCTGACCCAAAGGCAGTGTATGACCAATGCCAACCCGTTGCACCTACTTTAATAAGTTTAACTTATTATACTTTTGAATCAGTAATTACGGGTTCCATATAGATTTCATGGCATCTGTGATATAGCGTGTAAAGTCAAGCTGCCGAGCCAGTTAGATAAAATCGAGCGGGCTTATATAATAAGCTCAGCAAGCTTAATAAGCCCGATAAGCTTTAAAAGTGCTTCACTGTGCACCGTCTTTTCATAGCTGTTGGCGTTGCAACGAGCCGCATCCGCAACTATGCACGAACTAAACCGGGAACAACTATAGTGGTGTTCACGCAACACACCCTGCTGCGGGGATAAGTAAACAGGCGACTGATTCTGCTACGGATACACAGCAACCACTTTTACAGCCATTGCAGTGCAAAACAATCGTACAAGTGATGTTATGTTCGAGATAACAGTTTTTTAGCTTATTGAATAAGCTTGACTTGTTAAACTTACCAAACTTATTAGAACATGCACAATACATGTAACCGCCCAAAGGCCAGCATCTTAAAGGGACATGCTACCTATGCAAGACAGAGGAAATGACTCCTGGTTAGCCACTAAACCGCTGCGCCTAGCATCCCAAAAATTTGCTAACAGATGGGTGGGAGCGTCCGGAGTAAACAGACGCTGAATGTTGCTTAAGTTTCCAACTGGCAGAGGTCGTGCGTTTTGCCAGGGGCAGAAAACCCTTTCGAAGAAGGTAGCTAACCCAAGTTGCGGCGTAATGGGGGCATAAAAAAAGTCTGTTCGGCGTGAACAGACTAGGTTTGGGTCTCTGACCTCCCAACCTGACCTTGCCCATGCGCGAACAGACCGTTGCAATGTACTGCCTGCTCGATGATTTACTCCGCTTTACTCGCCCGGCTGGCACGCGGCCCCCAGCATCAGGCCGGCGCTTGACCGATGCCCAGGTGCTGACGACGGCGCTGGTAGCTACCCGCTTTTTCGGCGGCAATTTGGTGGTAGCCAAGCACTATATGGAGCAGCACTGGGGCCAGAATCGCTTGGATAAGAGTGGTTTTACTCGCCGCCTGCATGCGCTCACCGACACGCTGCTGGCCCTCTTCGCCCTGGTGGGCGAGGTGCTTAAACAGCTGCACACCGAAGCCCGTTACGTGCTGGACTCCTTTCCGGTGGCCGTGTGCCACAATACCCGCATTCCGCGCTGTAGGCTGCTGACGGGCAAGGCCTACCACGGCCGCTGCGCCAGCAAGCGCAGCTGGTTTTATGGCCTCAAGGTGCAGGTAGTCGCTACCAGCGACGGTCTGCCCGTCGAGTTCTATATTCATGCCGGGGCCGAGTCAGAGCAGACTGGCCGGCGCGGCCTGGCCCTGGATTTGCCCGCCGGCAGCGTCCTCTACACCGATGCCGGCTATACGGACTACGCGGCCGAAGACCTGTTCAACGAAGCCAGTGGGAGCCAGCAGCAAAGCGCCCGCCGTAAGGACAGCAAACGGCCCCATCATCCGGCGCAACGCTTTCTGATACAGTATTTTCGCAAGGGTATCGAAACCTGTTTCAGTCAGCTCACCGCCCGCTTTCCCAAGCAAATTCACGCCGTAACGGCTGCGGGCTTTGCCTTAAAAATTGCCCTTTTCATCTTTGCCCACGTTCTGGACCAAGTCGGCTTATAGGCCGCAACTTGGGTTAGCTAGTGAAGCAACGGGTACTTGTAGTGAACTGGAAGAAGTAGCTACCTTACCTGCTCGCGTTAGCTTCCCCAGTATGTACACTAATTCCAATCAGACCGCTGCTAACGTTGACCTTGACTCGCTAAAAACCAGCTTTTTAGTGTCTCGATGGGGGAAGGGAAGAGTAGCAGGATTGCGCACCTTTCTGGACCATCAAGTAGGCAAGCTGAGGTGGTCGAGTAAAAACAGGCAGGGCCAAGTCTTTCCTTCCACTGCTCATGCTCGACAAAAGCACTCACAATGACTCGCCGCTGACCCGCAAAAAATGTACACCCGCTTTCAAGGCCGAGAGCGTGCGCTAGGTGGCCGCTGGGGCCCGACAAACCGCCGTAAGCCCGTGCCCAGGGCCTGTCACCCGCCTTGCTCGGCCGCTGACAGCGTCAGGCGTTAGCTGAGGCCATACCTAGCAGCGCGGAACGTAACGAGATTAAGCGGCTCTATACTCACGTAGTCGCCATCGCCTTCAAGAATGCATAGGCCGTTTCGGGATGACAGATATCGGAATGTCCGTGGATGTACGCGTCTGCTTTTAAATTATGGACCTGGCCTGCTGCAAAAGCGTAGGGAAAACCCACGGCCTCCAGTTGGCCCGTGACTGCCTCCGGAGTTTTCTGGGCACCGTTGCTGCCCAGTCCACCAAACTTGTCATGGGCGTCGCCAATGGCGCTGGCGGCCTGACCGGCCAAGCGCGATGCCAAGGCGTACATCGTCCCCACCGCCCTGTCGTTGCGGGTATGGCTGACCACAAGGGGCCCGCTGACAGTACGGTTGCTGAGTACCCGGCGGAAGAAGCCGGCATGACCGCTGTCATCATAGTTGTCGGCGAAGCCATAGTGCGAAAAAGCCCCTTGCAACAAGGTCATGGAGTCGAGTCTGACACTATGCTGGGCATCGGGTCCGGCAGTGGCCGCCGTGAGCAGGCGGCAGCCGAAGCTGTGCCCCACCGCGTGGATTTTGAGATTGCTTAGTGACTGGTCGCCTCTAATGCGCCGGAGCAGTTCATTAACGCCAATCTGGCCTATGCTGCCCGCCCGCTCCTTCATCTGATAGTAGGTAGTCAGGTTCAGAATATTCATCGCCGCTGCTTTTATGCCCCCCAAGAAGCTACCCCCGATGCCGGCCGCGTGTCCTGCTACCGGGGGTGAGGCGGCCCCGGCAGGCAGTGCCGTCGTGGGCACGGGCTGCTTGTAAAGGTCGAATAGCTTTTCCCCACTTAGGGTCCAGAATGTTTCGGCCGCGTCGATATCCGCTAGCTGACCCTGCGTGGGCAGGAGACTACGCAACAGGTCCACAAATTGCTGGCGGGCGGTGGGGCTGCTTTCCAGTTGTGGCACCAACTGCTGAACTTGGGTGAGGCGCTCGTCGGCATCGTCGGCAGCGAAAGTACCCTTAAGATTAGGGTCCAGTGCGCTGTTGTCCGCCGTGCTTTTGAGGCGCTCCAGTTCGGCCACCAGCATGGCATTGCTGATGGGCGAATTGAGGCCGGCCGCGGCACTAGGCATTAGTTGCGCATCGGCAAATTTCTTTGAGGGCCACTGCACCCCCATCACCACCAGGCGGCGAGCAGTGAGGTTCAGCTGTGCCTGGGGCATGTGCAGCACGGCCCGTACCTGGTCCAGAAAAGCTTTGTACAGTGCTTGAGCTTCGGCCATATCGTTGTTCCAACCGTGTGAAATCACCAGTAAATCGGTGGCCTGGGCGGCGTGCAAGCCACTGAGCAAAGCCGTCGCCTGCGCTACGTTGAAGAGCGTACCATCCTTGGCAAATTCGACAAGAAAGAGCGGGGGATCCTGCGAACCGTCCATGATAAATAGCTGAAAAATAGCGCACTGAAAGCAACGTCATCGTTTGGCTCGCCTGGCAAAACGTTGCGAGATGTTGTACCTGAAAAACCGCATTATCAAGACGATGAGCGGCTAACAAAAAGGCCACGTTGTTTCGCTACAACCTGCCTGACGAACCACACTTTCCAGAAGCGGTGCTAGACCGATTGGATGGCCCGCATCAAATCTACCAGACCAGTGCCCTGGAAGTATTTTTCCCGCTTAAGGTCGGTGGCCGTGCTCATAAAAATCTCCTTTACCTGCTCGGGTCGGCCTATGAACTCGCGCCGAATGGAGAGAAAGGCTGCTACCGCCCCCGACACATGCGGGGCTGCCATACTCGTGCCGCTGTCCTCCACGTAGTCGCAGTTTTCACCTTGGTCCCGCATGGCCTGCCACATGGTGCCGGCGGCGCAGGACAGGATTTTTTCGCCGGGGGCGACCAGGTCGGGCTTGGGACGGCCATCGCCAGTAGGGCCTTTCGAGGAAAAGTAGGACACGCCATAGGTGTGCGGCCTTTCCCGGTGCGTCGAGCCCACGGTAATAGCCAGCTCCGCATTGCCAGGGTCGTTGATGGTATAGGGCAAGCCCGACGAAATCACCCCGTTGAATTGGCTCTGGGCCACGCCATACCCGGTGTTGCCAGCGGCTGCCACCACGACCACCCCCGAGCGCACCAGCCGGTCTACCTCCCTGCAGAGGGGCGTTTGCCCACAGGCAAACCATTCGGGGTCGAACCCGTAGCCCACGCTCATGTTTACCCCGTGCACGAGCAGGTGCCGACCGTGGCCATTCAGCTCCTGAATCATGCCGATGGCGGCCATTAAGTTGCTGGCTTCGCCCTCGCCGTTTTCGTCCAGTACGCGCAAGCTCAGCAGCTTGCACTTCGAGGCCATCCCGCTGATGGTGTTCGTGACCACCGGCGCCAATGTCACGTTCCCCTCCTCGTCGCGCTGCCGCGTGTAGATGGAAGGCGGCTGGTCCGGGTCATTCCACATACCCCCGATTATACCAGCCACGTGGGTACCATGACCCGCTTCGGCGCGCACAGCTGCTGACTCCCCGTTGAGGCCTGGGACCGCGTTGGTAAAGTCAGTGTGGGTGAGCGGCGCGGGCAAATCCAAATTCCGGTACTTGGCAAAATGTGGGTGGTGCTGGTCGATGCCCGAATCCATCACGCCCCATACAATGCCTTCCCCAAAGGCGGAATAGGCGGCGTGGGCCGCATCACCTTTCACCGTGGCCACGGATTTATTCAGCAGGGCCTGAATCTTGAAATCGGCCCAAACGTGGTAGATGGCCCGTGGGCTAGTGTGCAGAGTGCTGTCGGCGGTGCGCGCGCTAGCCTGGCGCTCCTGTTGGCGGTCGCGCCTCACCAACTCCCGCACCACGGCCGCTTCCAGCTTCACGAACAGGTATTGCTGCATGTAGCGGTTTTTGGGGTCGTCGGCCGCGCCCAGCCCAATCCCTTTGTGCGATTCTACCAGGGTAAGCTGGGGTACTAACTCCGCTAGAGTGGCCAGTATCCACTGCATGGCTCCCGCCCTTCCGTCGGGATATTCGAGGTTTAAGTCAATGATAATGCTGAACAGCTCGGCCGGGCCAGCGGCATAACCCGCCGTGCGCCATTTCTTTTGGATGCCCCGCATCTCCTTTTGACGAGCCCGCAACTCGACACTTGGCGTACGGTCTTTTTCAATAAGCCCATCAAGCTTGCTAATCCTTTTTATTGCAAACGCCAACTCATCCCTTTCGGCCTGTAGTTGCAACCGTGTTTGCTCATGCTGTAGCTGCTGGCGCAGGGGCATGGCGATAATGCTCTGGTCCAGGGTAGCAGGCTCGAACGGTTTGGGTCGAGAATTGGGGCGGCGCGGGGTTTCCATGAAATGGCTTAGGAAGATGACTGAGCAGGACCGGCCCAGCGTAAAGAAAATGCCTGGCAATTTATGGGACTAGCTTCAACTGCAGCGAAGACAATAATTTGCTGCGCATTATGTGGCTAGTGTAGTTGGGTGGCTACTGTTATCAAGTGGCCTTTCTACTACCAGCGCAGTTGCGACGACACTTCTGTAAAGGCGTTCTGACCTTCCAGCTGCGCTTTCACTGCCTCGTAAGAATCTGGCTGCAGGGTGGCCACAAACTGCTGGGCGCCGCTCAGCATGCGGATGTACAGGCTCGGCTCACTTTGCCGGCTCAACCGGCGCAGGGCATCCAGGTAGCTTTCGCGGGCGTGGGTGGTAACAATGATGCGGCACTGGCCGGCGCTGACCAGTTCGGCATTCATCATCAGGCGGGCCAGGCGGCCGTTGCCGTCGTCAAAGGGGTGCACCTCGCTGATGAGAAACATCATGAACAGGGCCCGCGCCAGCGGCTCGCTCAGGCTGCGGTAGAGTTTGAAGCCCTCGTGCAGGGTGCCGCGCACCAGGCCGGGGTCCACGAAGCTGGTCAGGCCGGCCTGGTTGGCGTACTCTTTCCACTGGCCGGGGCGCTTGTCGGGACGGGCGCGCATCAGCTGGGCGTGCCGCCGCTGCAGAATAGCCAGCAAGTCCTCGGCCGATTGCGGGACCACCCGCATTTCGGCCGCGTTGCTGCACAGCTGGTAGGTGCTCAGCACATCGTGCGAATCGGCGTGCCGGCCCCCGACCAACTGGCCGGTTTCTACAATGCGGTGCGCCTCATCCACCTGAAACTCGGTGCCTTCAATAAAATTGGAGAAGTAGGCCTCGAAGAACGCCACGGTATAGAACGGAGGTGCCACGGGCGCGGGGTCCGGCCGCCGCGGCAGCACCGCCGCGTGCAGCGCACTGAGCAGCGTGGTAAACAGGGCTAGCCGGCCGGCATCGAAGGGCAGCCCCAACGCCCGGGCCCGAGCCACCGGGGAAGTTAGGATTTTGCTGGATTGGGTGGTGAGCAGCGCGCCGGCAATGCGTTGCAGCAACGCCAGCTCGGTGGGCCAATCCAGAGCTGCCGCCACTTCGCGGGCTTGGTCACGCAGGGCATTCAGGCCGTCCTCCCCGCGGATGCGAAGCACCATTTCCAAGCGCTCCTCCACGTGCTGCAGGGGCAGTGCTTTGCTCACCCCGCCTTTGCGGACACGGGCCGGCTGCAGGTTTTCCAGCAGGCCCCGGGCCTCCGACGCGAAGAGTAAGCTGCCATCTCCAAAGGGCGCGTCGCTCGGCAGCGGGTCAGGCCCTTCCAGCAAGTGCACCACCAGCCCCGGCAACTCCACGTTGCGGGTGTACTTATAGGTCAAAAACAGGTGCCCCTCGGCCGTAGGCTGGCCCTCCAGCTGCGAGCGGTGGCTGATAAGCGCCCCCGGAAACAGGTGCTGCACCACCGGCAGCCAGTTCTTACGAATTAGCACTTCCGGCGCGGTAGTTAAGTCCGCCGAGTAGATGCGGGAGGCTACCTCACGCAGCTCGCCACGCTGGCGGGCATTCCGAATCTGCCGGTTCAGAGTTGGGTCAGATGTCCCGAATACCAACAGAGGCCAACGCACATTTTTTTCCATTAAGATGACCTACTTGGAGCAAAGTGTTTATTTTATGCGATTAAAACAGCTTTTTTGTTGTTTTGTTTCAATTAGCAGGCTTTCGTGCATCCGGTAGGCGAGGGTCACAATAAAGAATGTGGTTATCGTTACAGCGGGGCAGAAAATTGCCATTAGCTACAAAGCACTGTTTATTCATACACTTTGCTAGCGTCTCACCAAATGGTCGTTTTAGGAGGCAAACACTTTTCGCCTGGTTGTGACAATAACCCCTATAGCAAGTGGCTCAGCAAATACGGGTCACAAACTCAAGTACTGAAAACTTTCAGAACCCACTTCTTGACCCGCCAAAATCGCCCATTTTACCTGCCTAGGCAGAGTAGGGGAGGGGTGTTAGAATTGCGCACCTTTTTGAGCCACCTTTTACACGTCGCTACTCCTGGCAAAGACTACCAACTACTGCGCCTATGTCAGGGCTGTCTATCCCTAGCCTCTACAAAGCGCTACCACTTAGGCTGCATAGGCCGCTCCGCTGACGCTGCCCACCGGCAGCACGGCATCCAGTTCGGCTAGCTCCTGCGGACTTAGGGTAATGTCGGCCGCAGCTACGTTCTGCTCCAAGTAGGTGCGGCGCTTCGTGCCGGGAATGGGCACCACGCCCTGAGCCAGCACCCAGGCGAGGGCCAATTGAGCGGCCGTTACCTGCTTTTGGGCCGCCAGGCCCTGGACCTTCTGTACCAGCTCCAGGTTTTTCTGGAAGTTCTCGCCCTGGTAGCGAGGCAGACCCCGGCGGAAGTCGTCGGCGTCAAAGTCTTCAAACTTGGTAATCTCACCCGACAGGAAGCCCCGGCCCAGCGGCGAATACGCCACAAAGCCGATGCCCAGCTCCTGGGTGAGGTGGAGCATGCCGTCTTCCTCCACGCCCCGGTCAAAGAGCGAATATTCGGTTTGCAGGGCCGTGAGCGGGTGCACGGCGTGGGCCCGGCGCAGGACGTCGGCCGATACTTCGGATAGGCCCAGGTAGCGCACTTTGCCTTCTTCCACCAGCCGGCTCATGGCGCCCACCGTGTCCTCGATGGGCGTAGCCGGGTCGAGGCGGTGCAGGTAGTAGAGGTCCACGTAGTC
>JAAIGE0100865473.1_pt1 | contig 26786 bp, 24 predicted proteins | sample 6487951 | NCBI WGS metagenome assembly JAAIGE01 (sample SAMN13974128, study PRJNA590717) | phyllosphere metagenome | biome: tomato field; feature: multiple bacterial spot infested tomato fields; material: tomato leaves; isolation source: leaves from tomato fields | host: Solanum lycopersicum ...
GAGCCTAAGCGAGGTGCCGAGTGGTGGGGCAAGAGCGTTTTGCTTACTTTTGCGCTTCTCAAAAGTGAGCCGCCGTCAGGGCGGAACCCTAAGTGGCCGTTACCTAAATAACGGATATGTACCCGGTCCAACTGTGTTGACCGTCAGGCCGCCTTCGCGAGCAAGCCCGCTCCCACAGTTTGATCGTAGGGTGTCAGGTAGACAGATGTCGGCTGTCAGGCCGCCATCGCAGGCAAGCCAGCTCCCACAGGTTGATTGCGTTCAGTCAGTGATATAGCGAACGCCTGGCTTGGCGCGCTCGTCCACCACCAATTCAAAAATATCCGGCCGGGCATAATGCCCCACTACGTCATAGTCGTACCGTGCCCGCACCAGATCATCGGTATCGATCTGCGCCGTCAACAACCCCGCCTCGCCCACCAACGGCCCCGCCAAAATATCGCCCATGGGCCCTACAATCACGCTGCCACCGGCAATCAACGGACGGTCCGCCGGCCAGTTATCAACCTCCACACCCAAGGCTTCAGGCGATGCCTGCACCTGACAAGCGCTGACCACAAAGCAACGCCCTTCATGGGCGATATGGCGCATGCTCACCTGCCACATCTCGCGCTCGTCCACGGTGGGCGCACACCACACCTGAACGCCCTTGGCGTACATCGCGGTGCGCAGCAACGGCATCATGTTTTCCCAGCACACCGCGCCGCCGATACGCCCCACCGCAGTGTCAATCACCGGCAGTGTGGAGCCGTCGCCCTTGCCCCAGATCAACCGCTCGGTGCCGGTCGGCATCAGTTTGCGGTGCTTGGCCACCAGGCCGCCCGAGGGTTCGAAATACAACACAGTGCAATACAGCGTGCTGCCACCGCGTTCGATCACGCCCAGCACCAGGCTGGCACCGGTACGCGCCGACAACCCGGCCAGCGCCTCGGTCTCCGGCCCCGGCACGTCGATGGCGTTGGCAAAATACCGCGCAAAGGCTTCCCGGCCTTCGGGCAGGCGGTAACCCAATTGGGTGCCAAAGCTTTCGCCCTTGGGATAGCCACCCAGCAACGCCTCGGGCATGACCACCAAGTGCGCGCCACTGCGCTGGATTGGCTCCTCATAGGCCAGGATCTGCGCCAGGGTGTCAGCCTTGCCGCCAGGCAAGGCGCCGATTTGCAGGGCTGCGACAGTCGATACAGGCATCAGGCTCACTCCGATAGATAAGGGTTGCCCATTCTCCGGCCAGACTCGATCATGAATAAAGCCCACCTCAGTGCTAAATGATATGAGCCAGATGAATATCGCCCAGGTTGACCTGAACCTGCTCAAAACCTTCGAAGCCCTGCACGACGAATCCAGTGCCAGCCGTGCGGCGCTGCGCCTGGGCGTGACGCAGTCGGCGATCAGCGCGGGCTTGCGGCGTTTGCGTGAGCTGTACGGCGACCCTTTGTTCGTGCGCACCGGCCGCGGCCTGGCGCCGACGTTGCGGGCCAACCAGTTGAAACCGGTGATCAGTGAGGCATTGGATCGCTGCCGCCAGAGCCTGGCGATGATCAGCCCGCAAAACCTGCACTACGAGGGGCGCTCGGTGGTGCTGGGGCTGTCAGATGACTTCGAGATTGCCTATGGCCGAAGCCTGATGGAGGCCATCGCACTGCGCCTGCCCAAGCTACGGGTGATCTTTCGCCAGACCTACAGCCAGATCGTCGCCGCCGCCCTGCTCGACCGCACGCTGGACCTGGCCATTACCGCTGGCGGTTTTACCGAGCGCAGGCTGAGCCGGCAGGTGCTGGGGGAAGGTGACTACCGTTGCCTGGTAGACCCCCATAGCCTGGCGCCGGGCCAGGAGGCCATCGACTTGCAGGGGTTTGTCACACGCGAGCATGTACTGGTGTCGTCAGGCGGGTTTATCGGCATTACCGATGAAGGCTTGGCGGCGCACGGGCTGCGCCGCCACGTGTGCGCGTCCACCAGCCACTTTGCCGCGCTGCCGTATCTGCTCAAAGGCAGCACCGCAGTGGCAACCATTCCCGGGCATGCGGCCCACGCCATTGCGCAAATGACCGGCTTGCGCGTGCTGCCCTGCCCGCTGGCGCTACCGCATTACCCGGTGGAGTTGGGCTGGCGCACCCAGGCTCAGTTGGACCCGCTGTTGCTCAAGGTGCGCGAAGCGATTGTGGCGTGCTTTACTTCGCCGCCGCCATCAGCTTGTTGACTTCACTGCGCACCATGTTGGAAAACTCCGGCGGCGACATGCCGTCGAGTTCGGAGCGCACCCATTCGGCCCATTTGCCCTTGCGCTTGGCGCGCTCACCGAACAAGCGTGCGGCTTCGCCCTTGGCCTTGCCCAGGTTGGTTTGCCACAGGTCGTAGAGGCGCGACTTTTCATCTTCCAGCTCGGCGCGTTCGGCGAGGGTCTTGTTGGCGAGATTGAAGCTCATGTTGAATTACCTGCTGCACAAATAGGTGACATCTTACACTGTAGGCCCAACGTTCCCGATCCGGATTTTGCCTCGGATGAGCGCATGGGGAAAAAAACTGCAACTTTTGCCACCCCCCGATACTCCATTGTTCACTGCCACATCCACCTGCAAGGAGTCACTCAATGGCCCGCAAAACCGCCGCCCAAGCTGTCGAAGATCAAATCAAGGACCAAGCGTTCAGCGAACTGAGCGCGTTGATCGAAGAATCGGACAAACTGCTCAAAAGCAGCGCATCCCTGGTGGGCGAGGAAGGTGAAACCCTGCGCGAGCAGGTCGCCATCAAACTCAAGCAAGCCCTGGAATCGGTGTCCAACGTGCGCGAACGCAGCAAGCCGGTCGTGGATGCCACCGAGACTTATATCGGTGGGCACCCATGGCAGACCGTGGCCATTTCCGCAGGCTTTGGCCTGGTGGTCGGCCTGTTGCTGGGTCGCCGTAACTGATGCATTCAGGCTGCGCACCCGCGCAGCCTGTTTCACCCCGCTGCCAACGCCCTCAACTCGCGCAACGCCTGCGCATCCAGCTCTATTCCGCTTTCCTGCGACTTCGCCCGCGTACGATGGCGCCGATCCCCCGGCAAGCGCCGCAGCCCCGCCGCATGCATCTGCCGCACCAGTTCCTGGCTGCGCTGGGCGAAGCTTTGCCCTGCGGTTTTACTGGGGTCAATCACGATCAACAATTGGCCCGTCCAAGGCGTGCGCGCGCCAGGGTGGCCCGTCCAATCGAATTCGAACGAGAAGTTGCCGCCCGTCAGCGCGGCCGCCAGCAACTCCACCATCATCGACAGTGCCGAGCCCTTGTGCCCGCCAAACGGCAACAGTGCGCCGCCTTCCAGAATAGCTTTAGGGTCCTGGGTCGGCTGCCCCAGGCTATCGACGCCCATGCCTGCCGGCAGGCGCTCGCCTTTGCGCGCAGCGATCTGCACATCGCCATGGGCGATGGCGCTGGTGGCCAGGTCGAACACAATCGGCGCGCCGTCGGCCCGTGGCGCCGCAAACGCGATGGGGTTGGTGCCGAACAATGGGCGATCCGCGCCGTGGGGCACCACACAGGTCATGCTGTTGACCACACTGAGTGCCACCAGCCCCTCCTCGGCAAACGGCTCGACGTCCGGCCACAGGGCCGCAAAGTGATGGGAGTTATGGATGGCCAGCAACGCGATGCCGGCGCTGCGTGCCTTCTCCACCAGCAGCGGGCGCGCCGCCGCCAGGGCCGGTTGAGCAAAACCGTTGCCGGCGTCGACGCGCACACAGCCTGAGGCCACATCGGTCACACTGGGGACGGCGGTACCGTTGACCCAGCCACTGGCCAGCGTCGACAGGTAACCGGGGATGCGAAAAATACCGTGGCTATGGGCACCGTCACGCTCGGCGCTGGCGCAGTTGTGCGCAAGAATCGCAGCAACCTGCGGCGACGTGCCGTGCCTGACGAAGACCTGTTGAAGCAACTCCACCAGTTCGGCGAAGCCGATCGAGGCGCAAGCGGGGGCAACTGTCGGGGACTGCGCAGACATTTGAAGCTCCGTTTTTATGATTGGAAGGGGCAACGAATGGAACATCCAGACCCTCGATTAAACACCACGCACGCTCTGCGCTGTCAACGTGCGCAACGCTGATTATTTACCGCCTTGCGTCACGGGCGCTTGCCTACCCTGTGCTTTTCCTGGCACGCCGGAGACAGGCTGTGATCCGTTTAACGCCCCCGTATTTTTTCCCCGAGTTTCTCAAACCCCAAGGCAAAGCCTCGCCCACCGCCCGTGAACGCGCGCTGGGGCTCACCGCCAAAGACCGTGAATGGCTGTACAACCTCTACCTGGCCACCGACGAATCTCGGCAGGACACACGCCGGCATGATCACCCCATGCGCGTTGAAAAGGTGCTGATCAATATTTCCGGTAAGCCCCCCATCCCCCTTGCCGGCGCGTTCGCAATCAGCCCGACACCCGACGACGCCAAGGCGTTGCTCTACACCCCGGATAACGGCATCCAGGTCTATGACAGCCATGCTGAACTGCTGAGCGAATTGACCGAGCAATTGGAAGACCCACTGCAGAGCGGCCCTTTGCTCAACTACCTGTCGACGGATCAACGCAACTCGCTTGGCGCTGACACGCCCATGGTGCTGACCACTCAGATCATCGAAGGTGACGTGATGCCAGAGCAAGGGCTCATGCTGCAGGCCTGCCAGTTGGATAATGTCAAAGCCATGCTCGGCCACCTGCAAAAAACCCCGACCTTGCCGGACATGCTCGATACGCTGCTGAGCATCATGGGCCGCCAGCAGTTCAAACATCTGGATCTACGGGACACACGGGTCAATGTCTTTACCCGCGAGGCTGAGCAGGCAACGCCACGCTGGGTCAATGTGCTGACCTTGAGCGAAGCGCTGCTGCAATTTTATGTGCGCCATGGGTGGCCCAAAGGGCAAACCCGCGAATACTCGAACCCAAAACATGACACCACTGACCTGACCAGCGCCGAACGGGAAGAAGATCGCCAACGCTGGGAAGCCTTGATCGCACAGAGCTCAAGCATTTTTTCGAAACTGTTGGAAAGCCTGCTGCAGACCTACTGGAATGAAGATATCGACAGCGGCACCTCCCGCGTGGATTTTTTTGCCCAGGTCATGGCGCAGAAGTTTCGCCTCGATGTGCTGCTCAAACGCCAGAGCGACATTATCACCGCCGATGAAAGTGACGCACTTCAGGCACTGTTCCTCAGCGACCAAAGTGCCCGCAGTGCCCATGCCAAAGACCTCAATGTGGAAAAGGTACGCCTTTATGCGCCCCATCAACACTACGTTGAACCGGCGAGCACCTTGATGATCACCGAGCGCCACGCTTACCTCTACACCCAATCGCGGGGGTTACAGGTGCTGGAAAACCTCGATGACCTCAAAGACCGGTTGCTGAGCATGCTTAAGGCCCAAGGTTACGAGGACGAATGGCTCAACGCGCTCTCACTGGATGAGCGCGACACGCTGCTCGGCCTGGACCCGATCGCCATCGCGGCAAGGCCGATTCCCGGCAATGTGTTTGTAACCCTGGTGCAAGACATTGTGCGCAAGCAAACGGACAACCTTAACCATGCCCTGGCAATCTACCGACGCAGCGATGGCCAAGTGGACCTGGCGGCCCTGCTCGACAGCGCCCTGGATGTGCGTGCCCTGCTGGACAGTCAACTGGCCACGCTGGAGACCGCCGGGCGCTGGACCTTGCACCCGGTCACCCGCGGCGATGGCCGCCCTTCGACGGTCAAGGCCGAGCGTGCCCGGCTCCAGCTCCAGAGCCTGCAAACGGTTGAGCACGCACTGGCGCTGGAGCGCGCGAACCATCCGACGTTACGCAGCACCATCGCTGATACGCTCAACGCCGAACTGAAACTGCAGCAACAGGCCGTCAAGGCCAGCGAGGTGTATATCAACACCTACGCCACCCGTGCCCAGGAGCGTGAGGAACGCACGCCAGTGCAGTCATTGAGCATGCTTGAACACTTCATTGAACGCCTGGCCCAAGAGGCGCCCGCAGTGCCCTTTTCATCCCGGACGAAGTTTTATACCAAGGGCGAAGGCAATGTCTTCATGCAGTTGTCGAGCATGACGCTCAAAACGTTCAACACCATCATCGAGCGCGTCCTGCTGCTGTTCTCCAAGCAGGCCATACGCCAGCAACCCCATGATTATCTCGTCAAGACTCTCGCCAAACACGCCCACTCGATGCTGGTGGGGTTACGCAGCGAAGCCGAGCTGAGGTGGCTGGATAAAACCCTGGCGCCCGCCAGCAAGGCCATTGTCGACACGCTACTTCAGCCCGAGAGTCTGTCGCGCTTGACCCGCCATGGCCTTAACGGTTTTTTGCCGGATGCCTATGGCTTGACGCTGGACCTGAACGCCGTGGATACGCCACAACCGCTGGCCAATATTTTTGTCATCACTGAGCGCGGCGGTCTCGACCCGCAGCGCTCGGGCCAGGCGCTGCTCTGGACCCCGCGCCTGGGCTACGAAGTCTTTGCCTGCGTCAGCGACCTGCGCGATGAAATCACCCAACGCCTGGCGCACCCGCTCAACAGCTTGAGCCTGCTGGAGAACCTGCCGTTCTGCTTGCGCGAGCCCCATCAGGCCTTTCGCCAGGGGCCGCTGCAACGTATCGATCAGGACCTTTTGAATGACCGAGTAAACAGCTACAACGACGCGGTCATGGCGGGCGTTGATCACTTGCTATCCATGGGCCTTCGGGCCCGCGCCTTGCAAGACCGGTTGGACGCCGTCATCGAACAGCCGCCGCCCACCAACCTTGGCAGGGCGATCACGCTGGCCGATGCCATGGTCAACCAGCAGGCACTGCCGGTGTGGCTCGGCATGGCGCCGCCTCAGGAGCAAATCCACCAGGCCGAGCTTCTGGAGCAGTACTGCAACAACGCCGGCGAGGAGCACGACTACCTGCATGACATCCAACCCATCCGCGCGTATGCCTTAACCACGCTGACGGCGCTGCTTGAGGCGCGCTTTCCCGGCAAGGGGCTCAACCCCGATGACATCCTGATCCCCACCCATGCGGTGCTCGATGTGAATGTCGACAACCTGACCGACTTTGCCTTGCGGCACTGGCCAAACCTGACGGCGCAACACATCCGCCCGCGCTCACGCACCGCCAAGCCATTACCAAAAGCCCTGGATGCCAGTGCGGTGATACAAATGGTGCGACAGCTGGACCTCAAAAGTGCTTATCAACAACGGGTGCGAAGCCAGCTTGAAACAAAAAACGACGATGCGCGCCAACGCAGACGCCTGTTTTGCCGCCAATTGCCTTGGCAAGCGTTGCAATGCGCCCACGAACACAGCTTGCAGGAACGCCTTTCCACCCAGGCGTTGAGCCTGGTGCAACAGATTTTCGATATGCCGGACGCCGTGGCCCGCGCCTCACTCAGTGGCGCCACGGCGATGATTCGACCGCTGGAACTGATCGCCACCGAAGGCGCCAGTACCGCCAAAGTGCTGGGCGTGTACCTGATCGGCCCGCAGAGTCCCGGCGATGGACCATGGGTGCTTTACGCGCCGTACAGCGAACAACATGTGTTCAAGGAATATACGGATGAAACGGCCCTGCTCGATGAGATACAAAGGCCGGGCGCACTGCAGGACTGGGTGCTTATGCACCTAGAAGATCCGCACCAGGCCACTTACCGCCACTTGCTCAAAGACAGTCGCCATCGCCCCTCCGATATCAGCCTGGCCGCATCGCCAGTGGCGGGCAATGTGCTGCATTACCTGTTCAGTGAAAATACATTGATGTTGCTCAAGGTGCTGGGAAGCCAATTCGAAGAAGGCGCCAAGACCTTGTGGGACCATGCGACCCGCTTGTTCGGCAAGGAAATCCCCACGGCGGTACAGTTCATGGCGGGCAAACTCGCCTACCCGCTGGTGGTATGGCGCAGCTACACCTTGTTCAAACGCTCGGCCGAAGCCTTGCAGTTGCACCAGTGGACGGCTGCGCTCAAGGATTTCGTCAGGGGCGTGGCGCAGATGGCCGCCCTGCGCAGTGCGCTGGACGGCACCGCCCTTGCACCGCCCACCGAAAAGGAGCGCTCGCTGGCCGAGCTGACAGACACGTCACTGCCCGCCGCCACCACCCTCGACACTTGGCATATCACCAGCCCTTCGCGCACCCGGCTGCAGCCGTTCGAGGCACAGGATGTGGCATTGCAAGACCTGAAAAAAAGCACGCTCAGCCAGGTGTATGAAGACCGCAAAGCCTCGAAATACTACGTGCCGCTGGCCGGCAAGGTGTATAGCGTCAAGAAAGCCGCACAACGCTGGCGCCTCGCCAACGATGAGCAGGTTGGGCCGTACATCGGTCGTAATACGCAGGGCATATGGGTACTGGAGCTGGGCGACCAAGAGCCGCGCTTCGGCAGGGCTCAGTCATACCTCAAGACATGGCGAAACGAAGCACGGGATATCAATATTGAAGCGGTGGGCATCCGCGATATCGGTGCGTTGACCTACTGGAAAGCCCAAGCCATCACCGAAGCGCTGAACTTTGCGACTTATTACGCGCTGAACTGCCGCCGTAACGTCGCGCAATTCGCCACACAACGCGACCCGAACAGCCGGGTTGGGCGCTTTTTGGGAGAAATGTTCGGTGTCGTCACCCTGACTCCGGACCAGGTTTCGAAAGTCACCAAAATAATCGACGAGATAATCAATGAGCTCACCGACCCCGGCTTGACCGGTCCAAATTCCATGCGTTTTGTGGTGGGCACCAGCCGACAGGATCCTGCATCGGATTATGCGTTCATGATTCCCGCCGACAGAGAGCGAAAACTGTATCTGCTGAGCCGCTTCTTCGACCCCAATCTGGACGTTTATCAGAACCGCTTGCTGGAAAATGTGGCCTTCAACATATCGACGCACGCCAGGGCCAGTACGCTGATTCACGAATTGACGCACTTGAAGCTGGACACCGTAGACATCGCCTACCTGGACAGCATGCGGCCCTTCCCGGACTTGATCAATATCCAAAGGCCCGGCGCCGAAGTGCTTAAAACAACCCTGGAAGATCTGCGCAGCACGGCGTTATCGACGATGACGCCTGCAACCATGCTGTTCAAGACTCAAGACAGTCTCACCGAGCTGTGGGAGGATTTCCAGCCAGGTTCGGCAATTGAAAAGAAAATTTTCAAGGCGACGGGCGCCAAGACCTTGCAGGACGCAAGAGTCATCTTCATGTCGGTACCTGACAAACGCATTGATACCATCCTGGCCAACGCAGACTCAGTGACGTACCTGATCACCCACCTTGGGCGCTACCTGGAGCCGGGAGCCTGAGCGGCCCCCGGCAGGAACATCAGTCTTTCTGGTCACGCAGCACGTTGCCAGAAGCGCCATCGATGCGAGCTTCATATACGGTGCCATCGGATTTGCGGCCTTTGACTTCCCAGTAGCCATTGTCATCCGCTTCAGCGGCGTAGACTTCAACGTAGCCGGCCTTGGTTTTCGCCACCTCAATGGCTTTTTCAATGGTGATCCAGCCTGCACCCGGCTTGTCGGCCATGGCGGCGCCAGCGCTCAACAGCGTGGAAGTAGCACACAGGGCGATCAAGGTTTTCTTCAACATTTTCGTACTCCATAGTGGACGACAGGTTAATTCCTGATTTTTTAGGCGCACGCAAACAAGAATAAGTTCCAATTGATGTGCAATCGCCATGATGCGGTTCTCGCCGTCTACCTTGGGAGGTTAGAATGTGGGAAATCAGGATGAGTTAATGAGCGAAAAGCCCCTTTCAGAAACCGAATATGACGCCATCACCGACGCCGCCGCGCATTGGTGCATGCGCCTGCATGCTGCAGATTGCACGCCGGGCGAACGTCAGGCTTTTACTCAATGGCACGACGCCCATCCGCTGCACGCTTTCGAATATGCGGCCATGCTTGAGATCTGGGACGTGGCTGATCATCTGCCCCGCCATATACCAGAGGCAGTGGTGGTGCCCCTCAAGAAGCCGCGCAACCGCCTGCGTACCTACGCGGTAGCCGCAGCGGTGTGCCTGACGGCGTTGCCGCTTGCCGCCTTCACCGGCTGGGAAGCGGGCTGGTTGCCCAGCTCTTATGAACACTTCGAAGCCGCCAATGGCTTGAAAAAAGTCACTTTGGGCGATGGCAGCCAAGTGGAGTTGAACCTGGGCACCGAGTTGGTCTACAGCCATTACAAGGACCAGCGCCGGGTCACCCTGAAAAAGGGCGAAGCGTTCTTCAAAGTCGCCCACGACCGCGACCACCCGTTTATCGTGCGAGCCGGCACAGGCCAGGTGCGAGTGACCGGCACGCAGTTCAATGTCTGGGAATATGACGACCAGGTGCGGGTGACGTTACTGGAAGGCTCGGTGCAGATCTCCAGCGACGGCGAGCACGCCAGTGTGCCGCTGAGCCCGGGCATGCAAGCCAGTTTCCGTCAGGGTGACGCCACCCCGCTAGTCGCCGCGATTAATCCCGATGACACCGCGCTGGCATGGCGCCAGGGCAAATTGGTGCTCGACAACCTGACCCTGACGGACGCCCTGCCCCTGATCAACCGCTACCTTAAAAAGCCGGTGATGCTCGCCGACGCCAGTACCGGCGCGATCCGCATCGGCGGCATCTACAACATCAACGAGGTCAACAACCTCGTGCCCTCCCTGCCCAAGGTGTTGCCGGTCTACCTGACCCAAAACCAAGACGGCAACCCTGTACTCAATTCCATTCCGCGTAAAACCCCCAAGGGCTGAGCCCGCTCGCACGAACGGGTACGTTTGGGCCGCGGGTGTCCATTTTTGAAACACCTCCCTCGCCTGCATCGCCCGCCGTGCGCGGATTCATGGTTCTGTCACAGGCAGTGTTACATCGCTGAGACAGCGTGAGGCGAGCATGGGCCTATCTCACGCTTTGCGGACTGTTTCAAACCTGAAACAGGGCTGCCATCACTTTGCCTTGTCTTAATCCCAAGTCCTTGAATAACCACATCTAATAGAAAGCGGCACGCCTTCTGCTCCTTCCCTGATAACGCTGTTTAGGGTCAGCGTGAAGAATAAGGACTGCCGCCGTGAACACATTCACACACGCCTCGTCGATAAACGTACTGCTGATCAGCTGCGTGCTCAGTGCCGGTGTCAGCCTGACAAGCCAGGCGGGTGACGGCGTGATCGTGACCGGGCGCACCGTGCAGGGCCATATGTATGGGCGCACCTCGCTGCCCGACCCCTACCCCAACACCGCCAATGCCAACCCCAGCAAAGAGATCAACAACGCTTTGACCGGCGAACTCAGCGACAGGGATATCGGCGGCATCAGCAGTGGCTCCAGCCTCGCCCGCTCCCTCCAGCCCAACGGCAGCCTGTCAGGCCTGGGCGCCACCCAAAACAGCATGTCGACCCTCGGCGCTGGCGCAGCGGCCGGCCATGGTGCGGGCAGCGGCAGCAGCATGGGCGGGCAGATCAGCGACTCGATCCAGCGTGGCATGGCGCCGCTCAACAACCTCGGCAGCATGATGGGGGGCAAGTGATGAAGCGCGCCCTGTTGATAGTCGCCCTGCTGGGCAGCGCCACGGCCATGGCCGACAACACCGCCGTGATCAACAACAGCGGCCAGCAGTACGACGGTGTGCTGTCGATCAACCAGGCCGCCGGCAACCAGCAACAAATGTCCAACAGCCGCGCCATCGCGCTGGGTGGCCAGGCCACCAACGTCGACATTCAGCGCGTCGACGGCAAGGTCGACCCGTCCCTGAACGCCAAGGCAGCGATCCAGGGCAACTCATTCAGCAGTGGCAACGGTGTGCTGGGCATCAACCAGGCGGCCGGGGCTAATAACCAATCCATCAACGCTGTGCGGATCAGCCTCAACTCTGGCCCGCAGAGCATCGATGACAGCGTCCTGTTGCAACAGAACACGACGACGCTGGCAACCGACTCAGGGCTCACCCCCACCACTGGCAGCCGCCAGGTCGTGACCAGCGACCAGGCCTTCACCGGCAGCCGAGGAGTGACGCAGGTGGTCCAGAGTGCAGGGGTGGGGAACCGAGTGGCTAACACCCTGGGCATCACTATCAAGTAACCGCTTGGTAGACGTTCGTTAGACCGTACCAACACTTAACCAACTAATTAGAAGCAAGGAGAAACACCATGAAACCTCAAATGGCTCTGAAACCAATGGTTTTCGCTCTCGCCGCACTCATGGCTGCTGCTGCTCAAGCGGGTGGTTGGCATCCAGCCCCACAACCCACCGGCACTGTGGCCGCTGTCGTCACTGACGTACAAAAAAGCGAACACAACAAATTCGACGATACCAACACCGAGAACAACGCATCAGCCGACAATTCAGTAAATAGCAACAGCGGTAATGTCGGGGTCAACGCACAATCAGGTTCTGGCAACCAGGCTGACAATGCCGGCGCCATCTCCAGTGCAAAAGGCGACTTTGCCACCGTGTTTGCCGTGATCGATGTGGACCAAGGCAGCTCGCATAACAACTTCGTCAACAAAGGCACGCAAAACAACGCCTCCCTGGACGGCTCCATCACCGGCAACTCCGGCAACGTGGGCTACAACGGCCAGGCCGGCCAGGGCAACCAGGGTAAAAACAACCTGGCCATCACCACCGCTGACGGCAAGAACATCGCAGCGGCTTCCAACACCGAGCAGAACTCGCTCAACAACAGCTACCTGAACACGGCCGCCAGCAGCCATGGTTATGGCAAGCCTCAGTACGTGTCCAACAACGCAAGCCTCGACAACTCGGTTAACCACAACTCCGGCAACGTAGGCGTGAACCTGCAATCGGGTGCGGGCAACCAAGGCAGCAACAGCCTGTCGATCGGCCAAGGTTGCAGCGTCTGCGCCAGCGGCGTGCGCTTCTGATCCAACGGGGCCTTGGCAACAAGGCCCTTTTTTATTCCAGTGTCCAACAGGTCATTCGATCATGCGTATCGCGACCCTCACCCTCTTGATGTTACTCACCGGCACGAGCTGGGCAGGCACCATGGCGATTTCCGCCATGCCCGGTGGTGCGGTGATTTTCAAGAAGGTCGAGAGCATTCGCGAGCGCCGGTTCGCCAACCTGGTGGAACAGAAAACCGATTTCAGCTGCGGTGCCGCGGCACTCGCCACCATCCTGCGCCAAGCCTATTGGCTGGACGTCGACGAAGCCCACATCATCAAAGGCATGCTGGTCACCGCCGACCAGGACCTGGTACGAACCCAGGGCTTTTCCATGCTGGACATGAAGCGCTACCTCGAAAGCATCGGCATGCGCGCCCGGGGCTACAAGATCGCGCCCGAGACCCTGCTGACCGTGAAAATCCCCGTGGTGGTGCTGCTGGAAATCCGCGGCTACAAGCACTTCGTGGTGTTGCAACGGGCCGACAAGGACTGGGTGTACATCGGCGACCCCGTACTGGGCCACAAGCGCTATTCCCATGACGATTTCGTCAAAGGCTGGAATGGCATTGTCTTCGCCGTACTGGGCGAGGGTTACGACAAGGCCAACGTCTTGCTCGACCCGCCCCTGCCGCTGACCGCCAAGAGCCAGATGAATGAGTTCCGGCCCGTGGGCGATGCCGAGTTGATGGATTTCGGTTTTATCCAGAGCGACTTCTTCTAGAAGCGCAATAAGGGGCAGGACGCCCCAGGAGCAGCAGATGAACACTTCCCGTTGGCTGACGGTCTTGTGTCTGGCCGCCTCAATGCCTGCTTATGCGTCCTCGGGGTTCAAGCCCATCGAACTCAAGGACGCCGAAATGGCCGAGCTGCGTGGCCGTTACGTGATGCCGGGGCGCATCATCAGCTTTGGCATTGTCATGAGCAGCACCTGGACCAATGCCGAAGGTAGCAACATCACCGGCACGGCCAACATGCAGATCGACAAGAGCACCATTACTCCTCAGTTCTATGTGCAAACCACCGGCTCGACCGGCACTGGCACCCCTCCCAACACGGGCACCGGCAATGTGGTCGGGGGTGCCGGCCTCGGCAGCGGCCAGGGTGTGACCCAAAGTGTACGCACCGCCGGCGATGGCAACGCCGCCTACAACAATGTGGGCATCAACGTCGAGAATGGGGTTACTCCCGCCAATAACCTGCAGTCCGGCCAGGTGCTGGTGGCGGGCGGCACAGTGACCGGCGACAGCGCCGCGGGCCGTGTCAGCGTATCGGCCAACAGTGGCGGAGTGCAGATGGCCATCCAGGCCAATCACAACCAGGGCAACAGCCTGCAACAGATCGGCGCGGGGAACGTGCTGCAAGGCACGGTTTTGACCGGTGACAGCAACCTTGTCAGAAACATCACCCAGATCAACGTAGTCATGAACAATAACGGGCTGAACAACGCCGCGTTGAATTGCAACCTGGATCAACTCAAGGGCCTACGCACGCTCGGTTATTGAACTACGCTGACCCTCGACACTTACGCATTAGAAAAGGACGGCTTATTTCATGCATCGATCGTTATCGCTTCGTGCGGTGGTTTGTTTGAGTACGCTCTTGCCCGCATCCGTGCTGTATGCCGCGCCAGACGCTGACATCGAAACCCTGAAGAAGGAACTCCTGGAACTCAAACAACGTTACGACGTGCAGCAAAAAGCCTTGGCCGTGCTGGAACAACGTGTGCGCCAGGTCGAGGACCAACCGGCAACGCCTGCCCCCAGACGCCTGGCTAAATCACCTGCCGACTTCAAGAACGGCGCTAACACTGTCGCGGCCAGCGGTACGGGCGCAGCCGCAGCGTCCGGTGGGGCTGGCGGGGGTGGCAGCTCCTACGGCCAGGCCCTCAAGGACGACTCGGCCCCTGCGCAAAGTGTGAGCAACCTGTACAACGAGGCCAGCGGCTTTTTCGGCAATGGCAAGTTCAGCGTGGAAACCGGCATCACTTATGCCCGTTATGACGCGCGCCAATTGACCCTCAATGGTTTCCTGGCGCTGGACTCGATCTTCCTCGGCAACATCAACCTGGACCGGATCAAGTCCGACAGCTGGACCCTGGACCTCACCGGGCGCTACAACGTCGACAACCGCTGGCAGTTCGACCTGAACGTGCCGGTGGTATACCGCGAGTCCACCTACCAGTCGGGCGGCGCCGGCAACGACGCCACCGCCACCTCCGAAGGCTCCGTGACCCGAGACCCGACCATCGGCGATGTCAACTTTGGCGTGGCCTACAAGTTCCTCGACGAAACTTCGACCTTGCCGGATGCGGTGGTATCCGTGCGCGTCAAGGCACCGACGGGCAAGGAGCCTTTTGGCATCAAACTGGTCCAGCAACCGAACAACGACAACCTCTACGTGCCCGAAAGCCTGCCGACGGGCAACGGGGTCTGGTCTGTTACACCGGGCATCTCCCTGGTCAAGACCTTCGATCCGGCTGTGTTGTTCGGTTCATTGTCGTACACCCACAACTTTGAAGACTCTTTCGATGACATCAGCAGTCAAGTCAATCAGAAGGTAGGAGGCAAGGTGCGCCTGGGCGACAGCTTCCAGTTCGGGGTCGGCGTCGCCTTTGCCCTGAACGAGAAGATGAGCATGTCGTTCTCGGTGTCCGACCTGGTGCAACGCAAGAGTAAACTCAAGCCGGATGGCGGCGACTGGCAATCGGTGGTGTCCAGCGATGCCAATGCCGGTTATTTCAACGTGGGCATGACGATTGCCGCCTCGGATAACCTGACCATCGTGCCGAACCTGGCGATTGGCATGACCGATGATGCGCCGGACTTTACGTTCAGCCTGAAATTCCCGTATTACTTCTGATTGGCTTGCCTGCAGGCGGTGTGTCAGTTGCTGCATCTGTGACTGCACTACCGCTTTCGCAGGCAAGCCAGCTCCCACATTGGCCGTGCATTGCCCACAGAATCAGCGCCAGGCGCAGATCCCCTGTGGGAGCGGGCTTGCCCGCGATGGCGGTGTGTCAGTCACTGAAACTCTAACTGAACCACCGCTTTCGCAGGCAAGCCAGCTCCCACATTGGTCATGCATTGCCCACAGAATCAGCGCCTGGCGCAGATCCCCTGTGGGAGCGGGCTTGCCCGCGATGGCGGTGTGTCAGTCACTGAAGCTTTAGCTGAACCACCGCTTTCCCAAGCAAGCCAGCTCCCTCATTGGTCATGCATTGCCCACAGAATCAGCGCCAGGCGCAGATGCCCTGTGGGAGCGGGCTTGCTCGCGAAAGCGGTGTATCAGTCGCTGCATCTGTGACTGAACCACCGCTTTCGCAGGCAAGCCAGCTCCCACATTGGGTCTACCCGCCCTAGCGGATCTGGTGTTTGTGCAGCAACCGGTAGAACGTCGGCCGGGAAATCCCCAGCACGCGGGCTGCGACACTGAGGTTGTCGCTGTGCCGGTTGAGCACATCGCACAGCGCCTGGCGTTCGGCGCGGTGTTTGTAGTCTTCCAATGTTGCCATCGGTGCCGAAATGACTTGCTGGCCTTGCAGCCCCAGGTCAATCGCCTCGATCTGCCGCCCTTCGGCCAGCACCAGTCCTCGGCGCACGCGGTTGGCCAGTTCACGCACATTGCCCGGCCACGGGTGTTGTCCCATCGCCACCAAGGCCTCTTCGCTGAAACTGCGCGGGCGACGCCCGGTTTCCTGGCTGTAGAAACGTGAAAAGTGGTTAGCCAGCATCGCCACGTCGCCATGGCGTTCGCGCAACGGCGCGGTGACCACTTGCAGCACATTCAGGCGGTAATACAGGTCTTCGCGAAAGGCGCCCTTCTCCACCGCCGCCTCCAGGTTGACGTGGGTGGCAGCCAACACGCGCACATCCACCGGGATCGGCTGGCTGCCGCCGACCCGTTCGATGTGCTTTTCCTGAAGAAAGCGCAACAGGTTAGCTTGCAGCTCCATCGGCAGATCGCCAATTTCATCGAGGAACAGGGTGCCGCCGTTGGCCGCTTCAATACGCCCGATCTTGCGCTGATGAGCACCGGTAAACGCGCCTTTTTCGTGGCCGAACAGCTCGGACTGGATCAGGTGTTCAGGGATGGCGCCGCAATTGATCGCGACAAACGGCTTGGCGTGCCGCTGGGATTGGCGGTGCAAGGTCTTGGCCACCAACTCTTTGCCCGTGCCACTGTCACCGCGGATCAACACCGGGGATTCAGTGGGCGCCAGCTTGGACAACAACTTGCGCAACTCACGAATGGGGCGGCTCTCGCCCAGCAATTCATGAGGCTCATCCACCGGCGCGTAGCCCTTGCCACGCAGGCGCGCCATGCCGAACGCACGGCCCAGGGTCACCTGCACCCGGGACACATCGAAGGGCAAGGTATGGAAATCGAAGAACCATTCGCAGACAAAATCGCCGACGTTCTGCAAGCGCAGTACATCCTGGCTGAGCACAGCGATCCACTCGGTGCCGCTGCGGCCAATCAACTCCTTGACCGCCTCGGGACGCTCCAAGTGATCACGCTGCAAGCGCAGCAGGCCTACATCGCAGGAGCGCTCACCCACTGCCTCCAAGGCACAGCTGTCGACTTCCCAGCCGGCGGTGCGTAAACCGGGCAAAAGCCCGTGGCAGTCGTCACAGGGGTCGACCACCAGTAAGCGGCGTTGAGGGGGCGTCGCAATCATGACTGTTCCTTGGCGCCAAGATTATTAAAGTTATTTAGAAACAATAGTTTGTGGCGACTGCTGGTAACCCTAGCAAGATTTTGACGCTGACCTTGTACCCTTTCGCTATAAGTGCGGGCAAAAAGCCATGCCTGTTTCGTAGCGCGCCAGAAGTTGCTCACCAGTGAAAGGCTTATTGCGCTTTCAAAACAGCCGCTTACATGACGTCAATCAGGGAAAGTTAAAATTTCTTGCCCTAGCATGTGACCCGCACCCCACCATCGTGCATCAGTACAAGTAACCCACCGCACGGTCAGCCCAACCGCCGGTACTCACTTGAATGGGCATACAGAGAGAAGACCCAAATGAACGCTCCGCTGCGCATCAACGAAGCTCTTTTGATTGCAGACCGTGCTTTCCAGCCCTTTCAGTGCGTGGCCTGGCACGATGGCGTTGGCGCCCTCAGCCTGAGCGTCATCGACCGTACCAATACCCGCATCGGCAGCAAACAGTTGTCCTCCACTGCGTATACCGACCCGGCCCAACTTGAAAACCTGTTATTGCAGGCCCGCGCCGAGCTCGATAAAGAGGGTCACCAGTTGCAACACTGGGCAATGCCGAAGTAATTGCATGCAGCAACTTCCAGCCCAAGTAAAACTTGAGCTGGAAGTTGTGCAGTCATCCGTCAGTACTTAACGTGCGGTGAGAATAAAACGCTCGAACGCTTCGGCAGCGCCGTCTTCGACATTGCTGCCGGTGACCACATTGGCCTGGCGCTTGACGGTTTCTTCGGCCTGGCCCATGGCAATCGACAACCCCGCCACATGAAACATCGCCGGGTCATTGCCACCGTCGCCAATCGCGGCCGTTTGCGCAAGCGGCACGCCCAGGTGCTCGGCCAGGGTTTTCAAGGCTTCGCCTTTGTTGGCCAGCATCGCAGTCACGTCCAGATACACCGGTTGCGAACGCGACACCTGGGCCAACCCCTGCACTTTCGGCTGCAATTGCGCTTCCAGCTCCACCAACAACTGGGTGTTGTTGCTGGCAGCGACGATCTTGTCGACCCGGTCCAGGTACGGCTCGAAACTCTCTACCACCACCGGCCCATAGCCCAAGCCATCGGCTTCGCGCTGCACCATGGGCCCGGGCGGATCACGGCGCAGCCAGTCGCCATCGGCAAACACCCAGACTTCCACGTCCGGCTCGGCCGAAAACAGCGCCAGGGTGATTAATGCCGCTTCCGCCGGCAGATGGTGGGCAATCAGGATGCTGCCATCCGGGTTGACCAACGTGCCGCCATTGAAGCCCGCCACCGGCACATCAATACCGAAGGTTTCGATCAAATGCCGCATGGCCTTGGGCGGACGCCCGCTGGCCAGGCTGAAAAGCACCCCGGCCTCGCGCATGGCGCGGATGGCATCGGCGGTGCGTTGGCTGAGGCTGTGGTCGGGATGCAATAGCGTCCCGTCCACATCACTGAGGACAAACCGGATGGGTTGAATCGTCGCGTCACTCATCCGAGGCTATGCCAGGCGCGGCCATCGCGGGCCAGCAAGGCATCGGCCGCCGCCGGGCCATCTTCACCCGCCTTGTAGGCCTGGATACCGTCATCTTGCTTCCACGCATCCAGGAACGGCTGCACTGCACGCCAACCGTTCTCGATGTTGTCGGCACGCTGGAACAGGGTCTGGTCGCCGGTCATGCAGTCGTAGATCAGAGTTTCGTAACCCGTCGACGGCTGCATTTCGAAGAAGTCTTTGTAGTCAAAGCCCAATTCGATATTGGCCATCTCCAGGGTTGGCCCAGGCTGCTTGGCCAACAGGTCGAACCACATGCCTTCGTTCGGCTGGATCTGGATCTTCAGGTAAGTGGGCTTGAGCTCATCGACCTCGGTATCGCGAAATTGCGCATAAGGCGCCTGCTTGAAGCAGATCACAATCTCGGTGTCGCGGATGCTCATGCGCTTGCCGGTACGCAAGTAAAACGGCACACCGACCCAACGCCAGTTATCAATCATCACTTTGAGCGCCACAAACGTCTCGGTGCTGCTATCAGGCGCGACGTTGGCTTCTTCGCGATAACCGGGCAATGGCTTGCCGGCGATTTCGCCAGCGGTGTATTGGCCGCGCACGGAGTTGGCCCGCGCATCTTCCAGCGACCAGGGGCGGATCGCACCGACCACTTTGGCCTTCTCACCCCGCACCGCATCGGCGCCAAAGGCGGCCGGCGGTTCCATGGCGACCATCGCCAGCAACTGGAACAGGTGGTTGGGCACCATGTCCCGCAGTGTGCCGGTCTTCTCGAAGAAGTTGCCCCGGGTTTCCACGCCAACGGTTTCAGCGGCAGTAATTTGCACGTGATCGATGTAGTGGTTGTTCCAGAACGCTTCGAACAGCACGTTGGAGAAACGGCTGACCAGGATGTTCTGCACCGTCTCCTTGCCCAGGTAATGATCGATGCGATAGATCTGCTTCTCGCTCATCACCTTGAGCAGGCAGGCGTTGAGCGCCTCGGCGGTGGCCAGGTCGGAGCCGAACGGCTTCTCGATCACCACGCGGCGAAAGCCATCCTCCGTTTCATTCAACAAGCCGGCACTGCCTAGGCGCTGCACCACTTCACTGAAAAAGCGCGGAGCGGTGGCCAGGTAGAACACCGCGTTGGCGGTGCCGCTGTCAGCGATCTTGCTGGCGATATCGGCATAGGTGCTGTCGTCGAGGAAATCGCCCTCGACGTAGCTGATGCCCTTGGCCAGTTGCGCCCACAACGCAGGGTCGAGGGCGTTCTCGGCATTGCCCCTGACCTTGCTGGAGGCCTCGGTACGAATGAAGTCCTCGAGTTTCTTGGCAAAGTCCGCGTCGCTGATGGCGTTGTGATCAACGCCGACAATACGCAGGCCATCGCCCAGCAGCCCGTCGCGGCTCAGGTTGTACAGCGCCGGCATGAGCAGGCGCTTGACCAGGTCGCCATGGGCGCCAAACAGAAACAAGGTGGTGGGTGGAGCAGGTTCGGCCTTGGGTTTCTTGCCGTTAGCGGTCATTTTTTGGAAGTCTCCACATGGCCACCAAAGCCGAAGCGCATGGCAGACAGCATCTTGTCGCCGTAGGTGCTCTGCTGGCGGGAACGGAAACGCGCGAACAGTGAGGTCGACAACACCGGAACCGGCACGGCCTGCTCCATCGCCGCTTCGATGGTCCAACGGCCTTCACCGCTGTCGGCCACGGAGCCTGAGTAGCCGTCGAGTTTCGGGTCGGTGGCCAGGGCGTCGGCGGTCAGGTCCAGCAGCCAGGACGAAACCACGCTGCCACGGCGCCAGACTTCGGCGATGTCGGCAACGTTGAGGTCAAAGCGTTGGTCTTCCGGCAGGTTTTCCGAGTTCTTGGTCTTGAGGATGTCAAAACCTTCGGCAAACGCCTGCATCATCCCGTACTCGATGCCATTGTGGATCATCTTGACGAAGTGCCCCGAACCCGCTGGGCCGGCGTGAATGTAGCCCTGCTCGGCACGTGGGTCGGCAGAGGCCGAACGGTCCTTGGTGCGCGGGATGTTACCCAGGCCCGGCGCCAGGCTTTTGAAGATCGGGTCGAGACGATTCACGGTCTCGGTGTCGCCACCGATCATCATGCAATAGCCACGCTCCAGGCCCCAGACGCCGCCCGAGGTGCCCACGTCTACATAGTGCAGGCCCTTTTCAGCCAGGGCCTTGCCACGACGCACGTCGTCCTTGTAGTTGGTGTTGCCGCCGTCGATGATCACATCGCCGTCTTCCAGCAGTTCGCTCAGCACGTTGATGGTGTCTTCGGTGGGCGCGCCCGCCGGCAACATGACCCAGACAGCGCGAGGCTTTTGCAGGCCGGCCACCAGCGCTTTCAAGTCGGCGACGCCGGTGGCGCCCTCCTCGCTCAGGGCTTTGACGAAGGCTTCGTTACGGTCGTATACAACGGTGGTATGCCCATTGAGCATCAGGCGCCGCGCAATGTTACCGCCCATGCGGCCTAGTCCGATAATCCCCAGTTGCATGTGCTGATGCTCCTAACTTCTAAAAAATGTGTGACATAGTTTATAGCGCAATGAGGCTAATGAGGGTTAGTCCAGAGCGGATCCGTGTAGTTTCATGACAAAAAAGTTGCCATCGTTTCACCATCACCCCGGCAAAAGTCACACGACCACCAAAAATAAAAAAGTTCCCTTGGCGCGAAAAAGAATTCAAACTTGCTTCCGACTGTTGCCAAAAACCTGTTTTGGCACCGCGATCTACCGGCTATTTGCGAGGTAAGCAATGAGCACAGCACAGATGACCCGTCCGCCACAGACCCTCTATGTCACCATCCGTCGCGATGAACTGCGCCAGTTGAAAGACGAGCGTGATCAGTTGCAACAGGAAGTCCTGCGCCTGCGTTCACACCTTCAAGCCCATCTCGATCAGCCGTCGGATGCCAAGCCTGCGCTGTGCTGAAGCCCGCGCCAGTAGCCTTGTAAGGCAATACCTACAGAAAACTCACAAAGTTTTCACATTCCCCTCTTGATACTCCCGTTCCGCGATGCCGCTCACTTCCTGGGCGGCCCGATGTTGCGCGCCTGTGCGCGACAATCTTTTTCTGATGGGGCGCTGGATGGCGATGTTCAAACGCAGCACGACGACTGCGAAAGGCTTTGATTGGGCCGGCCTTGGCTGGTTATTCCTGTTTTTCTGGTATTTCTCGGGTATTACCCAACTTCTTATCCAACTGACCGGCACCTCCGGCTTCAGTGGCTTCCGCCAGGCCTTCTTCATGAGCGCGCTGTGGCTGGCGCCGATGTTGCTGTTCCCGCGTCGTACGCGCCTGCTCGCCGCCTTGATCGGCGTGGTGCTGTGGGCGTGCTCCATGGCGAGCCTGGGTTATTTCTTCATTTACCAGCAGGAATTCTCCCAGAGCGTCATCTTCATCATGTTCGAGTCGAACATCTCTGAAGCCGGCGAATACGCGACCCAATATTTTGCCTGGTGGATCGTGCTGGCGTTCATTGCCCACACCGCCTTCGCCATCTTCCTGTGGACGCGCTTGCGCCCGGTGTACCTGCCGCGCGGCCAGTCGATCGTGGCAGCCATTGCCATCGTCCTGGCAGTGGTGGGTTACCCACTGGTCAAGCAGATCGCCACCAGCGAAACCATGGAATTGGCCATCGACCGTTTCGAAACCCGCATCGAGCCTGCCGTGCCTTGGCAGATGATCGTCGCCTATCGTCGCTACACCGAGCAGTTGGACAACATGCAAGGCATGCTCACCAGTGCGAGCAAGATCCCGCCCTTGAACAACCTCAAGGACAGCATGGCCGGCCAGCCGTCCACACTGGTCCTGGTAATCGGCGAGTCGACCAACCGCCAACGCATGAGCCTCTACGGCTACCCACGCAACACCACGCCGGAGCTGGACAAGCTGCGCGACCAACTGGCCGTGTTCGATAACGTCATCACCCCGCGCCCCTACACCATTGAAGCGCTGCAACAGGTGCTGACCTTCGCCGACGAAGAAAACCCGGACCTGTACCTCAAGACGCCGTCGATTGTCAGCGTGATGAAACAGGCCGGCTACAAGACGTTCTGGATCACCAACCAGCAGACCATGACCAAGCGCAACACCATGCTCACGACCTTTTCCGAACAGGCCGACGAGCAGGTGTACCTGAACAACAACCGCAACCAGAACGCCCGTCAGTACGACGGCGACGTACTGGCGCCGTTTTCCAAGGCCCTGGCCGATACCGCCGAACGCAAGTTCATCGTGGTGCACCTGCTGGGCACCCACATGAGCTACCAGTACCGCTACCCGCAGACCTTCGACAAGTTCACCGACCGCCAGGGCGTGCCGGCGGGTGTCAGCGATGCGCAACTGCCAACCTACAACAGCTATGACAACGCGGTGCTGTACAACGACTTCGTGGTCTCCAGCCTGATCAAGGACTACGCCAAGACCGACCCCAACGGCTTCTTGCTGTACCTGTCGGATCACGGCGAAGACGTGTTCGACTCCGCCGGCCACGACACCTTGGGCCGTAACGAAGGCAAGCCGACCGCGCCGATGTACACCATCCCGTTCATGGCCTACGCCTCGCCAAAATGGCGCGAAAGCCACGACTGGAGCTTTGCCGGCGACCTGCAACGGCCGTACAGCAGCTCCCAGTTGATCCACACCTGGGCCGACATGGCAGGCTTGAGTTTCGACGAGTTGGACCACAGCAAGAGCCTGGTCAGCGACAGCTTCAAGCCACGCCCCTTGCTGATCGGCAACCCTTACGAAACCAAGCAAAAGGCACTGATCGACTTCAGCCTGATCAAGCCCAAGAAGGCCGACGGCGCCGAAGTGGTGGCCAAGTAAGCCAGGGCCTTATGACGAAAAGATAACAATCTTTCTCGTTTAACCCTGAAGTTGCGCAACTCCTTTCGTCTTTGAACCAAGCCCTCCCTGCCTGGGGAGGTATCAAAGACGACAAGGAGTCTGCAGCGGATGTCGCGCTACCAGTTCGACGAACAGGTTTCGGCGTCGGTCAACGTGAATAACCTCTTTGACAAGAAATACTACGAGCGCGTCGGTTTTTATAACGGCGTGTATTGTGGCGCGCCGCGTTCCGTCACGTTGGCATTGGATTGGATTGGAAGCTGTAGCCGCGCACGTTGAAGCTAACAAAACTGTTAACTTCAACGGCACTTTCAGTTAATTCCCACTTAATAAGATAACGCCATAGTCGCTCCATGATCTGATCACGGAGCGACCGGACACCTATCACTTTTAATGGGAATACCGCGATGAAACTGTCGACCTTGATGCTGGCCAGCCTGATGACCCTGACCTCCGCCGCCGCCTTTGCAGAGGGCGGTGCAGAGCGTTCCAAGGAGTTCTACAACAACTTCAGCTTCATTCAGGAAAAAACCCACGGCAAGGCTGAACAACAAGTTGCCAGTGCCGATGGCAAATCGGTTAAGTCTGAGACGGTTGATCAGACGCAACCGAACAGCTGAGTTAATACTTACTTAATCCGTAGCACCCTGCGCCATTCTGCTCCGTTGGCGAAGGTTTATTGGGCGCCGTTTAATGGCGCCCTTTTTTTGCCGGTTAGTTATTACAACGGTTTATGCCAGAACAGCATTCGCCCATGGGCGGGATCAAACACTGAGTCGTCAAACCCGAACTTGCGGTATGCCGACTGCGCCAGGGCATTACCTTCCAGCACTTCGAGGGTGATCTTGCAGCAACCACGCTGCCGGGCGATTTCCTCGACCTTTTGCAGCATCTTCTGACTCAAGCCCAAGCCGCGAAATTGCTCCTTCACCACCACATCGTGGACGTTGACCAAGGGTCGGCAGGCGAAGGTCGAGAAGCCTTCAAAGCAATTGACCAACCCCGCTGGCTCACCCCCGACAAACGCCAGCACGCTGAACGCGTGGGGGCGCTTGGCCAGTTCGGCGGGCAGTTGCTGCAAGAGATCGACGGGCAGGCTGTGGCCGCCGCCCATCGGATCTTCAGCGTAATGGTTGAGCAGCAGGCCAATGGCGTCGGCGTGCACGGCGTTGGTATAGCTGGCTTGCAGCACCAGGATGTCTGGGGTGTCCATGTCCTTCCTCGATAGCGACAACCAGGGAATCGTTTCCCTTTGAGAGGGGCGATTGTAAGCGTGGAGTCGGCAGTAGATGAAGGAGATAAGCGACAAATAGCTGACAGAAAGTGCGAAGGTTACGCGCATCAAAGCGCGCAATGAGCCCGCAAGCGGCGATTTTTCCTAGGTGGCGAAGCGTTGCAGTTGCATCTCCTGCAGCCGGCTCAGGGTGCGTCGGAAAGGAAATTCCAGGTAACCATCGGTGTACAGGTGCTGCAACGGCACACGGGCTTCGATAAAGAGCGGCACCTTGCGGTCGTAGCACTCGTCTACCAAGGCGATAAAGCGACGTACGCTGTCATCGTGCACCGACAACTGCGGCAACTCTCGATCCCCCGCCACCACGCGCTCGGCGCCGTCTTCAGTGCCACGGGCAATTCGGCCCGGGCGTTTCTGTGCACTAAGGTTGGGGACGTCTCCCAGCAGGATGGCGCGGAAGCGATCACACAACAGCATGAAATCCATGGCGGCCAGGGGCTGCTCGCACAGGTCCGCATAGCGACACCAAAGCACGGTGTCACTGGCCTGTACCGTCATGATGGTGCGGTGCCCTACGTTTACCGCCCCGCTGGTCACGGTTTGGCCTTGGCTCAATTGCTGGAACACCGCCGCCAGTGCCTCGGGTTGATTCACCCAATAGCGCTGCATGCCCACGCCGGGATGCAAGCGATGATCCTCGCCACCGTCCACGGCCACCACCTGCATATGCTGCTTGAGCGCATCGATGCCCGGCAGGAAACGCTCACGGTTGAAGCCATCGGCATACAACTGGTCGGGCGGCTGGTTGGACGTGCACACCATCACCACGCCTTCCTCGAACATCACCTGGAACAGGCGGCCGAGAATGATCGCGTCCCCGATATCATTCACAAACAGCTCGTCGAAGCACAGTACGCGCACGGCCTGGCTCAGCTCCCGGGCCAACGCCTGCAAGGGGTCCTGGGTGCCCGTGAGCTGGAATAAGCGCTGGTGCACCCACGCCATGAAGTGGTGAAAATGCTGGCGCCGCGCAGGCACGCGCAGGCTTTGGTAGAACTGGTCCATCAGCCAGGTCTTGCCGCGCCCCACCGGCCCCCACAGGTACACGCCAGCAATCGGTGAACGCCCTTGGTGCAAGGCCTCGTGACAGGCTTGCAGGGCTTGGACCGCCCGGCGCTGGGCGTCGTCGGCGACGAAACCCGGCTGGGTGATGGCATGTTGGTAAGCGGCGAGAGGCGAGTCGAAAGTCATGTTGGCCAGTATGACTGATAGACCGTATATGTACTCTGCTTGATCTCACATCCCGGTATAGATATCGACGCAACGTTGGTGCAACGCAGGGCCTGTGGCGAGGGAGCTTGCTCCCGTGACGGCCTGCCTACCGACGCCTATCTACCTGGCACCCCACGATCCAACTGTGGGAGCTGGCTTGCCTGCGATGACGGCCTGATAGCCGCCCCATATCTACCTGACACCCCCACGATCCAACTGTGGGAGCGGGCTTGCTCGCGAAGGCGGCCTGGCAGGCGACACAGTTGGATTGTGTACATATCCATTGCTGCGGTAACGGCTACTTGGGGTTCCGCCCTGACGGCGGGTCACTTTGGAAAAGCCCCAAAGTAACCAAAGGGCTCTTGCCCCACC
>JAAIGE0100165168.1_pt1 | contig 26734 bp, 30 predicted proteins | sample 6487951 | NCBI WGS metagenome assembly JAAIGE01 (sample SAMN13974128, study PRJNA590717) | phyllosphere metagenome | biome: tomato field; feature: multiple bacterial spot infested tomato fields; material: tomato leaves; isolation source: leaves from tomato fields | host: Solanum lycopersicum ...
CGGCGTTGACCACAGCCTATGCCGCCGGACTTCGCGTATCGGAGGTCGTGAGCCTCAAGGTCGGCGATATCGACAGCGACCGGATGCTTCTCCAGGTGCGGCATGGCAAGGGCGCCAAGGATCGCACGGTGATGCTGTCGGCCCAACTGCTCGATATCCTGCGCACCTATTGGCGCCTGACGCGGCCAACGGACTGGCTTTTCCCGGGACGGGAAGACGGGCCGATCAACGTTACCGTTCTGCATTCGGCGTGCCGATCCGCCGCCAAGGCGGCAGGCTTGACCAAGAAGGTCAGCGTGCACACGTTGCGGCACAGCTTTGCCACCCATCTTCTTGAGAGCGGCGTCGATATTCGCATCATCCAGGTTTTGCTGGGGCATAACAGCCTGTCGACGACAGCGCGCTACACGCAGGTTGCCACGACCACGATCGCTGCGGCGCAGAGCCCGCTTGATCGCTTGACCCTCGAGGTGGTGCCGCCCGCCTGACGCGCCGCCGTGCGCTCGACATTGGAGGTGGCGGATATCTTCCGCCGCCACGGCACTGCCTATGCTCAGGCTCACGACGGCCACCTCGGTCGGGTGGAACGCCGCGTCATGTCCGCGATCCAGTGTGCCGGACGGCGGCGCTCGGTGGGCACGTCGAGACCTGCGATGACTGCGCACATAGCCGGGTCGCCTACAACTCCTGCCGCAACCGGCATTGTCCCAAGTGCCAAGGCGCCGCCCGCGACCAGTGGCTTGCCGATCGCGAAGCCGACCTTCTGCCCGTTCCCTATTTCCATGTCGTATTCACCGTGCCCGGCGAGGTCGCTGCGATCGCCTACCAGAACAAGCGGCTGCTCTATGGCATCCTGTTTGAAGCCGTCGCCGCGACGCTCAAGACCATCGCCGCCGATCCTCGGCATCGTCTGGGCGGCGAGCTTGGCTTTATCGGTATCCTGCACACTTGGGGGCAGACGCTGACCCATCACCCCCATATTCATTGCCTTGTCCCCGGCGGCGTGCTTGCCGACGGTAGCTCTCGCTGGAGATCGTGCCGGCGCAGCTTCTTCCTGCCCGTCCATGTTCTCTCCAAGCTGTTCCGCAGGGTGTTCATCGAACGGCTGCTGACCGCCCATGCTGCCGGGCAGTTGCAGTTCTTCGGCAACCTGGCGTCACTCCACGATGCCGGATGCTTTGCCGAGACGATCCGCGCGCTGCGCAGGAAGCGCTGGATCACCTATGCCAAGCCGCCATTCGGCTCGCCCGCGCACGTGCTGGCCTATCTTGGCCGCTACACCCACCGCGTCGCCATCGCCAACAGCCGACTGGTGCGCGCCGACGACACCAGCGTGACCTTCCGCTGGAAGGATTATCGCCACGGCAACGCATCGCGCGACATGACCCTTGAGGCCCACGAGTTCATTCGCCGCTTCCTGCTCCACTGCTTGCCCGACGGATTTCACCGCATCCGGCATTACGGTTTCCTCGCCAACGGCATCCGCCGTGCCAGGCTCGCGCAGATCCGGCATCTACTCGCCGACACGCCAGGCGAACCCGCGGTACCTGCCAAGCCTCGAACGCAGCGGCATCCCTTCGATCCCAGCGTCTGCCCATGCTGTGGTGGCAGCTTGCAAATCACCGCGACCTTCGCCCGAGCGCGGCGATGGCCCAACACATCATGAGCATGCTTCGCGGCTCTGATCGACCACTCCGGCATCGCGGCGACATTGCTGATCGATGCGACGATGACGCGCGCCCACGCCAATCTTGGGCGCGGCGTCGGCCCCCACCAAGCGCGCCGCAACCACGCAAATCGACGCTTCCGGGCCGATACACAGGCCGGATTATTCCCCGCGGTGAACATGTCGGCGAACACGTGCAGAGCCTCGAGGTCATGCCCGGACCCACCCGCGAACAACAATATCCATAGCACAGCGCGCGCGTCAGCGGGTTCGTTCAATCCGGCTTCAATGAGGTCGCGCACACAGCGCCAGGACGCCCGCGTTGCGCCCCGCGACCTCACAGAACCCTCCAGATTCCCGCGGCGCGGATTGCGTGATTCATGGGTGGTCGGCTTTCTGGAGGGCCGGCCATGGACGAGCGCTGGAAGTCTGATCTCGAGGGCTGGCTTACGCCCTTTCTCGATGCTCTGCGGCACAAGGTGCGAGCGCGGATGTGTCCGGCCTATGTGGCGGGGCTGATTGGTGCCGGTGATCGCAAGAGCGTCCAGCCGATGGCGGCGCGCGATGGTGGCGTCGGCTACGACCAGCTTCATCACTTCATCGCCGGCGGTGTTTGGGACGCGGCACCGTTGGAGAAGGCTCTTCTCACCGAGGCGGATCGGATGGTCGGCGGCAGCGAGGCCTGGCTGATCGTCGATGACACGGCTTGCCGAACAAGGGCGAGCGCTCGGTCGGCGTCGCGCCGCAATACGCCTCGGCCCTGGGCAAGAACGCCAACTGCCAGACCTTGGTGTCGCTGACGCTGGCTTCCGGCGAAGTTCCGGTCATGGTGGGCTTGCGGCTGTTTCTGCCCGAGAGCTGGACGAGCGATCCCGCGCGACTGGCCCGAGCCGGCGTGCCGAACGATCACGCAGGCTATCGGACCAAGCCCGAGATCGCGCTCGCCGAGATCGATCGGGCGCGCACGGCCGGCCTGCGCTTCGGCTGCGTGCTGGCTGATGCCGGTTATGGCCTCTCCGCGCCATTCCGGCAGGGTTTGAGCGAGCGTGGCCTCACCTGGGCCGTCGGCATAGGAGCACGCCAGAAAGTCTATCCGGTCGACGTGGCTCTCGTCTTCCCCGTTTCCGGGCGTGGCCGCCCGCGGAAGAACCATGTGCCCGATGCGAAGTCGATATCGGCGGAGAAGATGCTGGCGACGGCGCCCTGGCGCACGCTGAGCTGGCGGCGTGGCACCAAGGGACCGCTGAAGGCTCGCTTCGCCGCCATGCGGATCAGGGTGGCAGACGGGCCGCCCCAGAGGATCGGTGACATGGGACAGCAGCATCTGCCGGGAGAAGAGGCCTGGCTGATCGGCGAACACCGCTCGAATGGAGAGCACAAATATTACCTCTCGAACCTGCCCGCCGACACGTCGCTCAAGCGCTTGGCCGGCGCCATCAAGGCACGCTGGATCTGCGAGCAGGCGCATCAGCAACTGAAGGAGGAACTCGGCCTCGATCACTTCGAGGGACGATCATGGACGGGGCTGCACCGGCACGCACTCATGACCATGATCGCCTATGCCTTCCTTCAATCCCGGCGCCTCAAGCAGGCGAAGCGGGAAAAAAAGAATCCAGGGCCCGCCGCCTCAGCCGACCTTGCCAGCGGTCCGCGCGACCATCATCACGGCCTTCGAAGAGCAACCATCAACACGATGTCCGCACTGCCGCCGCTGGTTCAGCTCTAAAATTCTGCCAAAGTAGTGCTAGATCGTATCATCGTTTCTCTGCCGTCCTGAAGGGGCGCACCTACGGCGTCCTCGAAAGGCATGGGTCTGACCGAAGACCGGCTCCGCCTCGACCATCCTCCCGCAACGTCCGTCACCGGCTTTTTTCCGCCGCGTGCGAGCACGCTTTGCATCGCGAAGCAAAAAAGCCGTCGTCGACTGCCCTCCATTTCATTCCGGCCCTGTGGGTGCGGGCTGATCGCCTCCGGTCTCACGACCGCCATCGAGGACGCGATAGGCGCGGCCCGAGCAACGGAGACACGACAATGGCGACCATCGGCACCTTCACCAAGACAGCGAACGGCGACATCACCGGCACGGTCAAGACCCTGACCCTCAACGTCAAGGCCAAGTTCGCCCCGGCGGCAGGCGAAAGCGAGCGCGGTCCCGACTATCGCATCTTCGCTGGCACCACCGAGTTCGGCGCGGCCTGGAAGAAGACCGCCCGCGAAACCGGCCGCGACTATCTCTCGGTCAAGCTGGACGATTCGAGCTTTCCAGCCCCGATCTACGCCAGCCTGGTCGAGGACGAAGGCGGCGAGGTTCACAACCTCATCTGGTCCCGCCGCAGCGCAGACTGAGCCCGGACACCTCCGAAGCCCCGCCTGAGTAGCGGGGCTTCGTCATACTTGTCTGCGCCTTCAAGAGAATACGGCAATCAGGATATGCGGATTTTAGATTCGGCGGCTTTGCACATCCTGATCCGATCTTCATGCCCGGCGCCCGCTGGCGCTCATGCCGGACGGGTGGCTTGGGGGCGCTGCCCCCTGGCGCGGCGCAAGGGATCGCTGACGCTCGGCCGGGACGGTATCCCCAGCCTTCCTCCACGTCGTTCCTCGTTCCGTGCAGGCCGGGTGATCCCCCTCCGACCCGGCCGCCCTTGCGCCTTACACCCCCCGGTCTCGCCGACGGGCAAGGGTTCAGGAGCCGCGCTTCGCTGCTCTGAACCCCAAGCCCAAGAGGATCAAGACCATGAGCTATCATACCCTTGCCACCCGGTTCGGCCGCAATTCGCATCAGATCAGCGGGCGTGAAGCCCTCGACAATGAAGCCCTGTTTCGCCACGTCCCATCCGTGTTCGCCCGCGAAGCCCATGACAGCCGGTCGGAGCGGTACGTCTATGTCCCTACCATCGAGATTCTGGAGGGGTTGCGCCGGGAAGGATGGTTCCCGTTCTTCGCCGTGCAGGCGGTTCCGCGTGATGGGAACCGTGTCGGCCATGCCAAGCACATGCTGCGCCTGCGCCGCGATGACGGCATCGGCAAGCCGGAGGCGGCGGAAGTCATCATCGTCAATTCGCATGACGGAACGTCCAGCTACCAGATGTTTGCTGGAATGCTCCGCTTCGTTTGCACAAACAGCATGATCGCGGGCGAGCGGTTCGAGGAAGTTCGCGTGCCCCACACGGGCCGCATTCAGGATCAGATTATCGAAGGCGTCTACACGGTCGCGGAGGACTTCCCGCGCCTGATCGACGCCACCGAAGGCATGAAGGAAACCCGTCTCACGCAGGCCGAACAGACCGTGTTGGCCGAGGCGAGCCTTGTCGTCCGCTACGGCGAGGACGAAAGCCCGATTCGCCCGGATCAGATCATCGCCCCACGCCGCCGCGAGGATGTTGGGCAAAGCCTCTGGCAGACCTTCAATGTCATTCAGGAAAACCTCATCCGGGGCGGGATCAGCGGACGCCGCCAGACCGCCGATGGCCGCATCCGCCGCAGCCAGACCCGCGCCATCAACGGCATCGACCAGAATGTCGGCCTCAATCGCGCGCTGTGGACGCTGGCGGAAGGAATGCAGCGCCTCAAGACCGCCTGAAACCCGCAAAGCCGTAGAGCCGCCAATCCGGTTCTACGGCTTTACATCTTTCTGCAATGTCGGATTTCAGATTTTGCGCCGATCCGCTTGTGCGGATCGGCGGAACGGCCGCGCCCAAAAATGCGGCCGCCGCTCGCCGGGCACGCCCGGCTCGCGTAGACTTGAAGAAATACTTCGGATCAGGTATAAATCATTAACCAATATTGATCGACTTGCACGATCATCGTATTATATTGCGAATACTTCAAAGCATACCCCAAGTTGTGGACACTCTATCTTTCCAGCGGCGATCATCGCCGGGGAAGAAAGGGTGACGCCATGCCGAGTTCTGATTGGCGCTCACCGGCAGCCTATGGACATGCCGAACGCATTGCCGCTGCCGGTTTTGCTTGGGAATATCTTCGCCGCCACGACGCGTATCGTCGCGATTTTCGCCGGATGAAAGCCCAGCCGCGTGGCGAGACGCCGACACGGACGGCTTTCGCCGAGCGCTGGGGGTTGCGATTTCCCGGCTGACCCGGACTTGCCTTCCACCGAGGCGCCGGTGTTCTGGTTGCCTGCCTTATCACCGCACGCTTTCGAGCTACGGACTTCACCGGCGTCCGGTGACGATCCCGCCGAAATGCTGGTGGACCTGTCGGGGTTGTCCGGCCTCGACGTTTGCATGGCGTCAGACGGCGCATCGCATGGCCTATGGCGATCTGACGACGCCGCGCACCAATTCTGGCTGGCGGAGCCGTTGCCGATCGATGCCGGCACCTTCATCGTCATCCTGCCGTTCGATCGACTGCTGGAATTGCGCGTCGCCGCCATGCTGCACTTCTGGCGCGCGTTACAGGGCCGTCCGCCCGGAGACTGGCGTTCCGAGTTGCCACAGCAGACGCGGGACCGCCATATCCTGACCTTGCGGGCGCTCGACGGTCGGTTATCCGGCGCGAGCTATCGCCAGATCGCCGAAGTCCTGCTCGGCTTTCGTGGCGCCAAGGCCGATTGGGAAACCGATCCCCGCAAGAACCGGGCGCGCCGCCTGGTTGCCGACGGCGAACGCCTCATGCGAGGCGGCTATCGCGAACTGCTGCACTATCCCGTTCACCTGCCGCGTCGGCGCTGACTACATCGCAAATCGTCTATCGAGATGTTCGTGGCGCCGGAGCTTATCGTGACGCCACGACCGCTACGCCCGCGCCGACCATGACACCGCCAGCCGTCCTGTTGACGCGACGCACAATGGTCGGCGTCCGCAGCAGCCTGCGCGCACGGCCGGCGAGCATCACATGCCCCCCGACCACGACCACCTCGACGGCCAGAATGACGGCCGCCAGAGCCGCGATGTGGCCGGGCGTGAGCGACGATCCGACCACGTTTGGCAGCAGCGCAATGTAGAATAGCGGCATCTTCGGATTGCCGAGGTTGAGGGCTACGCCCGTCGCAAAGACCGCCAGCAGGCCGCGCCGCTCGGATACAGGTCGCAGGTCAGGCACGACGGGCTCGGCCGTCCAGAGCTTGATACCCATCCAGATCAGATAGGCAGCGCCAGCGTAGCGCAGGATCGTCATCACGATCCCCATTTCGGCGGCGATGATCGACAGGCCGAACGCCGCGAGCGTCAGAAAGATGAGGATTCCGGCGACCGTTCCCGCACCATAGGCGATGCCCGAGGCTGCACCGTGCGAGATCGTGCGCGCCACGATGGTCATGTTGTCCGGGCCAGGGCTGGCGGCGAACACGAAAAAGGCCGCCGCGAAGGCGAGTAAGGTCGAAATATCCATGCCGTTCTCCCGATTGTTGTGACCTACCGAATTACAAGGTGAAGCAGCGAGCCGAGCGCATAAAGGCCGAAACCGATCAGGATCAGCCCGGACAGTCTGGACACCCAAACCGCAAAGCCTTCCGGCAAGCGCCGCCGTGCCATCGCCACCCCGCCGCTCAGGACAAACCACCAGAGCAGCGAACCAAGGAATACGCCAGCAACGACGATAACAGCATTGATCGCTCCGGGCGCATCGGCCAACCCGAGGCCAGCGAACATCGCGGCGAAGGCAAGAATGGTCATCGGGTTGGTGATCGTCAGAAGGAACGTCGCCGCGACCGTGCCGAGAAGGTCTCGCGTGCCGACCTGCGCCGCCGGGCGCGGAGGCTTCGGCCTCGTGCTCTTCCAGCCGAGCCACAGCATGAACAGACCGCCGACGAGCTTCAACGGCGCGTCGATCATTGCCAGTGTCGCCGCAAACGCCGAAAAGCCGATCGCCGCAAGGCTCGCGTAGATCGCATCCGCCAGCGCCGTTCCCAGACCTCCGGCCACACCCGCCCAAAAGCCGCGTTCGAGCGTGCGGTTGATGCACAAGGCGCCGATCGGCCCGAGCGGGGCGGCGACCGCCAGGCCGAGAAGCAGGCTTTTGCCGAACAACAGAATGTCCATCAGGCCATCCCCTCTTTCAGAATGAAAGGACCGTCCACGACCGAAGACAGGGCGATGATCGTTTCGGAGCGGGCGAGGAACCCGTGCCCCTTCATATCGGCCAAAAACGCCTCGATCCCGGCGAGTGAGCCAGTGTGGATTTTCATCAGATAGGACCATGGGCCGGTGACGTGATGGCACTCGGCGATGGACGGTTGCGCCGCCGCATAGTTGCGGAACGCGGCCTCGTCGGTGCCCGGCGCGAGCGCGATCCAGACAAAAGCGAGGATCGGCAGGTCCAATGTCTGCGGATCGGCGTCGACGGTCGTGCGGCGGATCGCGCCGCTTGCCGTCAGGCGGCGGATACGTTCGTTGACGGCCGACGCAGACATTTCGACTGCGCTGCCGATATCAGACAGCGAGCGACGGGCGTCCTGGGCCAGAAGGCCGATGATTTTGCGGTCAATGTTGTCCATGGCCGCAATTTATGCCGAATAAAGCCCATAATCAACAAATATTATTGAGCGAGTTGCCCTTCGCCAGTGATTTTGCGGCTACATCGCGGCTTTGCCGCAATCTCTATGGGGGTGCCGAAATCGCACCCCCCTGATTCCGGCACGCTGCAAGCCGCCGTTTCTTCGCCAGGGTTCGCCATAGCCCGCTGCCGCCCTCGGTAGTCCGCTCGAACCCGACCGGAGATCCAATCATGCTTGATCCCAAAACGGGGCTACCGCCCCGATACCTGCGCACGCCCGATGCGGCGCGCTTCCTCGGCATTTCCATCCGCACGCTGGAAAAGCACCGCACCTACGGCACCGGCCCGACCTATCGCAAGATCGGCGGACGCATCGTCTATTCGGTTGATGACCTTCAGGCGTGGACTGACGACGGCATCCGCAAATCCGCCTCGGAGCAGACTGCCACCCGTGTCTTTCCCGCCCGGCCGCTGACCGCAGCCGAAAAGGCGTCCCGCTGAATGCCGGGCGCCGATCATCATGCCCGCAGACGCCTTGGAGAGGGCAGCGAACGCGAACGGCTCGATCCCTTCGTGGTCGCCACCGGCGACGCCAGCCCCCGCGATCAGCGCGATCTCATGGAGCGGCCGTTCTTCTCGCTTGCCAAGGCCAGGCGCATCGCGCCGATCCTCTACGAGGCCGGCGGGCAGCGCGTCGAAGTCTTCGGGATGCCCGAACACGGCATGGCGACGATCTGGGACGCCGACGTGCTGATCTGGGCCGCCAGCCAGATCGTCGAGGCCGAGAACCACGGCCTGCGCACCTCGCGCTTCCTGCGCTTCACACCCTACCAGCTCTTGCAGGCGGTCGGCCGCGCCACCGGCGCGCGCGAATACCGCCTGCTGAAGGGCGCGCTCGCCCGTCTGCAATCGACTGTGATCCGCACCACCATCCGTCACGGCGAGCATTGGCGGCGGCATCAGTTCTCCTGGATCAACGAATGGGAGGAATTGACCACCCGCGACGGCCACGTCGAGGGCATGGAGTTCGTCCTGCCCGACTGGTTCTATCGCGGCGTCATCGACCGTTCGCTGGTCCTGACCATCGACCCAGCCTATTTCCGGCTGACCGGCGGCATCGAACGCTGGCTCTACCGCGTCGCCCGCAAGCACGCCGGCCACCAGCAACATGGCTGGCTGTTCGAGGTCGCCCACCTGCACGAGAAATCGGGCAGTCTCGCGCGCCTCTCCGACTTCGCGCTCGATCTGCGCCGCATTGCCGCCCGCCAGCCGCTGCCCGGCTATCGCCTCGACATCTGGCGCGAAGGGCGGCGCGAGATGATGCAAATCCGCCCCTCCGGTTTATCCACAGTGCCTGTGTATAACCGTGTGGAAACGCTCGTGACTTCGGGCGCAAACGGTATCGGGACTTCGGGCGCAGCACTATCGGGATTTCGGGCGCACGAACCGCAGTTAAGTCTCTGGCCTGAAACGCGGAATCCGGCTGCTAACTTAGAGTCTAACAAAGAATCTAACTCTTCTTTGTTGGCGCGCGCCTGCGCGACCCGTGGTGCCGGTGCCGCCGGCAGGCGGTCGTCATGATCGTCGCGCTCCTCAACCAGAAGGGCGGCGTCGGCAAGACGACGCTGGCGCTGAACCTCGCCGGAGAATGGGCGCGACGGGGCAAGCGCGTCACCCTGATCGACGCCGACCCGCAGGGTTCGGCGCTGGACTGGTCGCAGCAGCGCGCCCGAGAGGGGCTGGGCCGCACGTTCGGCGTCATCGGCCTGGCCCGCGATACATTGCACCGGGAAGCGCCTGAGTTGGCGCGAGACGCCGATGTGATCGTCATCGACGGCCCGCCGCGTGTCGCCGCCCTGATGCGCTCGGCTCTGCTGGCGGCCGACCTGGTGCTGATCCCGGTGCAGCCATCGCCGCTTGACGGCTGGGCCTCGGCGGAAATGCTGGCGCTCATCACCGAGGCGCGCATCTACCGGCCCGAACTGGTCGCGCGCTTCGTGCTCAACCGATGCGGTGCGCGTACCGTGCTCGCCCGTGAGACGGCCGAGACGCTGGCCGATCACGATCCGCCGGTGCTTGCCGCCACCATCGGGCAACGCATCGCCTTCGCCGTCGCTGCACAGTCGGGACGGCTGGTGTCCGAACTGGACGACGACACGCCCGCCGCACGCGAGATCGCGGCGCAGGCAGATGAGATCGACCATCTGCGCATCGGGAGGGTAGCGCCATGAGCGAGCGCCCGACCCGCCGGGGCTTCGCCGCCCGTCCGGCCGATCCCGAACACTGGATCAAGGCGGCGAACGCTTCGCCGCGCGACGGCGATGCCGGCGGCTTCACCGCGCGGCTGACCATCGACGTGACGCCCGAGCTGCGCGGCCGGATCAAGATCGCCGCGTTCCGGCGCGGCGTCACCGTCGCCGACATGCTGCGCGATCTGCTCGCGCGCGAATTTCCACCAACCACCGAAGGAGACCCATCATGACCACCGCCGCGGTTCCCCGCGCGCGGGGCGGCCCCGTGCCGTCCGCGCTACCGGCCGACAGCCTCACCCATGTCGAGCTGACGCATATCGAGAAGCGGATCGAGAACTGGATCAGGTTCGGCCGAGAGGTTCACGAACAGGTGCAGGACCGCCGCCGCCGTCTCTTCTCCTATCGCGCTGGCAGCATCTTCGCCTTCGTCCGCTGGGCGGCCAACGACTTCGGCACCATCATCTCGCGCATCGACATCGTGCGGGCGGTGGAGGCCGGCGAACCCTATCAGACTCTGCCTTTCGTGCGTCCTGGCGGCGACATCCTTCTGAAGATCGAAGGCTGGCCCAAGGTCGAACAGGTGCTCCGCCATATCGACGCGGTGGAAGCGGCCGACATCGACGCTTGCGAGGTCGCGCCGGACCACTGGCGACACGTCGGCAACCGCATCGGCGCGGGCCACCAACCGCGCCCCTACACGGCGGATCGCCATCAGGCGTGGCTCAAGCGGCGGGAGATCGAACAATGACCCGCTTCGGCTATGTCATGGTGACGTACTTTTCCGTGATGGGTATCGCCATCGCGTCCTTCATCCCGACGCCGCTGCGTCTGGTCTGGAACGCTTCCGCCAGCGTGCCGATCGGCCTCTACGATCTCGATCCGCCGCGCAATCTTCGTGTCGGCGATCTGGTCGCCGTCATGCCCTACAAGCCGCTCGCCGATTTCATGGTGGAGCGCGGCTATATCGGTCGCGACGTACCGCTGATGAAGCATGTGGCGGCGCTTTCCGGGCAAGAGGTCTGCCGCACCGGTCGCACGATCACGGTCGATGGCGTGCCATTCGGCGATGCACTCGACCGCGACCGGCGCGACCGCGAACTGCCCGTCTGGCAAGGCTGCCGCCGCATCGCGGACGGCGACATCTTCCTGATGAATCCGTCCGTGCCGGACAGTCTCGACGGCCGCTATTTCGGGCCGATCCCGGCACGCACCGTCATCGGCAAGGCGACGCCGCTCTACACCGACGAAGCCGGTGACGACCATTTCGTCTGGCGTGCCGCCACCCACTGACCCGCTTTCGATCGGCGGGAGCGGTGCTCGCCGATCGCTATCCCAACGCCACCGCCGGAGATTTCCCATGCCGCAAATCGGCCAGTTCACCCGCGAACCATCCGGCTTTGCCGGTCGCATCGAAACACTGACGCTGCTGAGACACATCCATGTCGTTCCGGCCGAGCCGTCCGACGCCGAGAACGCGCCGGACTACCGCGTCCATCTCGGCGACGCGGACGGGCCGGAGATCGGCGCCGGCTGGAAACGCACCGGCGAGAAAGCCGGCGACTATATCGCGCTCACTCTCGACGATCCCGCCTTCCTCGCACCCGTCCGGGCCAACCTCTTCCGTGACGACGACACCGGCAACGCATGGTCGCTGCACTGGAGCCGCCTGCCAAAACGCGACGGGAAGGACTGACATCATGCGATCCGTCAGTCTGTTCGCGCGCGCGATTGCGTTGACCAAGATCATTCCTTTGTTCGCGGGAAAGCCGTCTCATTCCTTCGTCCCGCTCGACCACAAGTCGGCCGGCGCGCGCATCGAAGGTCAAGGGCGGCGTTTCGCCGGCGCTTTGCGCGCACCCTTGACCGTAGCGAGCACGCTGGCAGGCTGGCATCACAGCGGAGACAGTGTGCCTGTCCGATGCGCGCGCCTGCTGCTGGCGGGATTGTTCGCCTGCGCTTTGCCCGTCGCTGCCGTGGCGCAGCCCCAACCGGCGGAACGCAGCGCACCCGCCGATCCCTATGCCGCGCCGATCGCGGAAGCCTCGCAACGGTTCGGCGTTCCGGTCGCATGGATCAGGGCGGTGCTGCGCGCCGAGAGCGCCGGCGATCCGCGCGCGGTGTCGTCGGCCGGTGCGATCGGACTGATGCAGATCATGCCCGACACCTGGGCCGGTCTGCGCGCCCGGCATCGGCTCGGCAGCGATCCCTACGACCCGCGCGACAACATCCTCGCGGGCACGGCTTACCTGCGCGAACTGCACGACCGCTACGGCAGCGTCACCGCCATGCTGGCCGCCTACAACGCCGGCCCCGGCCGCTACGAGGCGTCGCTGTCTGGTCGGCCGCTGCCCGCCGAAACCCGCGCCTATGTTGCCGCCATCGCGCCGGTCATCGACAGCGGCGTGACCGTCCCGCCTGTCATGGTCGCGGTGGCCGATCAGTCGGCATGGACTCGTGCGCCGCTCTTCGTCGCGCAGCCGGATCGCGGTCCCGTTGTCGATCGCGTGCAGGCCGAGAGTCGGTCGAACGATGTTGGACCGGCTCTGCCCGTGCGCGATGTCTCCGCCATCGTGCCGCAGTCGGGCGGCCTGTTCGTCGCGCGGGCGAGCACCGGATCACGACCATGAGGATCGTAGTCGGCGGGATCGCGTGGCAGGTTTCAGTGTGCAGCGGATGGGGCTGGCGACAGTCTCATCCGTCAGCAGAAGGGGCAGAACAGGTAGGAAGGCGGGAGGGCAAGATAAAACCGGGCGGCACCCTATGGGGCCGATCCGGGGGGCAAGCCCTTGTCTGCACACTGTTCCGGACGGCACCGTCTCCGGGCCGTCATGGTGCCGCGAGGCGCGGCAAAGCCAGCATCCGCCGCGTTTTTCGCGGCACTCTGCGCCCAAATCGACGGTTTCGGGCGGATCGGCCATGAGTGGCGACGACGACAACCGCTTCCGGCCAAGGCCCGGCCGCGTCCGCTCCGACGCGCCGAAGGCGGGGCAGACGAAGAGCTTCTTCAGCCAGGTCAAGAAGATCGCCCGCCAGCAGAGCACGGCGGCATCCTCGCGCCACTCGGCATCGGCGAAGTCGGCCTCGTCCGGCAAGGCAGGTCCGAAGCACAATACCTTCGCGGGACCGGGCGTCCGGCGCGGCCGGGGCGCCAGCTTCGTCCAGTCCCGCCACATCGCCGGCGGCTGGCGGCACAGCGCGCCGGGAATGCGCCGCGTCGTCATCAAGACCCGCTTCGTCAAGGGCGCGGGCAAGAGCGGCAAGGCGGCCGCCCATCTGCGCTATATCCAGCGCGACGGCACGTCACGCGATGGCGAGCGCGGGCAGCTCTATTCGGCGGGCGAGGATCGTGCCGATGGTGATGCCTTCCTTGATCGCGGCAAGGATGATCGCCACCAGTTCCGTTTCATCGTCTCGCCCGAGGACGCCGCCGATCTCGCCGACCTGACGGGCTATACCCGCGAGCTGATGGCGCAGGTCGAGACCGACCTTGGCACCAAGCTCGATTGGGTCGCGGTCAATCACCACAACACCGGCCATCCGCATGTCCACGTCATCGTCAACGGCCGCGATGCGCTGGGCGAGGATCTCGTCATCAATGGCGACTATCTCGCCAATGGCATCCGCGAGCGGGCGAGCGAACTGGCGGCGCTGGAACTCGGCCCCGTCACCGAGATCGAACAGGGCCGCAAACTCGCGGCCGAGATCGACCAGGATCGGCTTACGCGGATCGACCGGGCGATGATCGCCGAGGCCGATGACCGTTTTATCGATCTGCGCCATGAACCGGGCGATCTGCGCGGCCAGTCCGACCGAACCCTGCGCCTGCGCCGTCTCGGCAAGCTCGGCGACATGGGCCTAGCCACCGAGCACGCGCCGAGCGTCTGGGAATTGAGCGAAAGGCTGGAGCCGACCCTGCGCGAGATGGGCGAGCGTGGCGACATCGTTCGCACCATGCAGAAGGCGCTCCGGGCCGAGGGCGCCGAGCGCGATCCGATGAGCTTCGAGATTCACGATGCCGCGCCGGCGACGCCGATCATCGGGCGCGTCATCGACAAGCATCTTTCCGACGAGTTGGGCGAGAACCTGACGCTGGTGGTCGATGGGATCGACGGGCGCACGCACCATGTCTCCGGCATCGATCCGGCCCGCGTTGAAGACGCCCGCATCGGCAGCGTCGTCGAGATCGGCCCGGCGGACGGCGCAGCTCGCCCGTCCGATCGTGCCATCATCGGCATGGCCGAGGACGGCATCTATCGGCCGAGCCGCCATCTGGAGCAGGCCCGGTTCGAGGGCCGCGTGCCGGGCGGGGAATATGAGGGTTTCGTCGATGCCCATGTTCGCCGGCTGGAGGCGTTACGACGGGCCGGGATCGCCGAGCGGATCGACGCCGATCAATGGCGTATCCCGGATGATTTCGAGGCGCGCGTCGCCGCCCATGACGCGGGGCGTAACGCCCGCGCCAATATCCGCGTCCTCTCGACCTTCGACCTCGATCGCCAGATCGGATCGGACGGCGCAACCTGGCTCGACCGCTGGCTGGTCGGCGCGGGTACATCGGACCTGTCGGTGTCGGGGTTCGGAGAGCAGGTTCGCGAGGCGATGGATCGCCGCCGCGAGACCCTGATCGACCGTGGCGATGCGATCCGTCAGGTCGATGGCCGCACCGCCTATCGCCGTAACCTGATCGCCACGCTTCAGGAGCGTGAAGTCGCCCGTGCCGGTGACGAATTGGCGGCGAAGAAGACGCTGCCATTCCGCGCCGCCGCCGATGGCGAGACCGTCACGGGGAAGTTCACCGGGACCGTGCAGCTATCGAGCGGCAAGTTCGCCATCGTCGAGAAGTCCCACGAGTTCACCCTTGTCCCGTGGCGGCCCGTCATCGACCGGCAGCTCGATCGCGAGGTGTCAGGCATCGTCCAGAGCGGATCGGTGTCCTGGCAGTTGGGGCGGCAGCGGGGATTGGGGATTTGATGCTCTTCAATTCCTCGCGGGACTATACCGCGCCATCATCATCGCAACGGCTTCCTCGACGACGCGCTTGCGCTCGGTGGCGGATGGCGCCTCTCCGACACCGACGACGCGCAGCCACAGAAGGGGTTCGTTGAGCAGGCCGAGGAACTGCCGCGCGGCCAGTTCGGCATCGGGGATGGCGAGCGTTCCGTTCTCATTGATCTGCTTCAGATAGCCGATCAAGGCGCGCATGGCCGGCGCCTTGCCGGCCTCGAAGAAGTTGCGCGGCAGGTCGGGAAACCGCGTACCCTCGCTGATGACCATGCGCAGGAAGGCGACGGCGATCGGCGGTTCCCAGAAATCGACGATCGCCTTGCCGAGACGGCCGAGTCCCACGGTCGGGTCATTCAGGGCTTGCCTGTCTGCCGTGATCTCCACCACCGGAAAATCCCACCAGACCCGCTGGACGGCCGCCGCGAACAGCGCCTCCTTGCTCTCGAATTGATTATAGACCGTGCACCGCGCCGCGCCGGATTCCTTCGCCACGAGGTCCATGCTCGCGCCCTCGTAACCGTGTGCCAGAAACACGCGCGTCGCCGCGTCCAGAATGGCGTCCCGCTTCGGCGTCTCCGCGCGAACGGTGTCCTTCTGCGGCAAAACGGTTTTCCCGGCATGGGAACGCGGACCTGACAAGGCATTCTTCTCCTGTTGACTGCACTGCACAGTGCAGTGTAATTAATTGCACTGCACTGTGCAGTGCATAGGAGATACACGATGTCAGACTCCATTTCCACCACATCCCCATCCAATGATCGATTCAGAGAGGGCAGCGAGCGGTTCGCCGCCGTCACCGGATTTCCGGCTCAGGCTTTTCTCGACAACTTTAAGAACAGCTCGCCCGATATCGGGCGCTATGTCGTCGAATGGGTGTTCGGCGATGTCTACGGCCGCGACGATCTTGATCTGAAGACGCGCGAACTCGTCATCATCGCTGCCGGAGCCGCGCTCGGGACGACCGGCATTGATGTCCTGAAGTTCCACATCCCAACCGCGATCCGCGCCGGTGCGACCCGCGAGGAAGTCTTCGGCACCCTGATCCAGGTCGCCATCGTCGCCGGCGTCCCGGGCGCACTGGCCGCGATCACGGCGGCGGGGCAGGTTCTTTCCGGCATGGATGGAGCCGCCGCCTGACCGAGGCGCCCTCCGTCCGCGAACTGGGAGCGCCCGCGATCGTCATCATGGCGATCGCGTCCGCACTCACCGTGGCCAATGTCTATTTCAATCAGGCGCTGCTTCCGGCCATCGCGGCGGATTTCGGCGTCAGCCCGCGCGATGCCGGCCTGATCGCCACGCTGTCGCAGCTCGGCTATGCCCTCGGCATCCTGCTCGTCGTGCCGCTGGGCGACCGGAACGAGCCGCGTTCTCTCGTCCGCATTTTGCTCATCGGCGTGGCGGCGGCGCTGGCTGCCGCTGGCCGCCGGACTGACCCGCCCTGAACGGCGCGGCCGTGTCATCGCGGCGGTGCAGACGGGCCTCGTGCTCGGCATCCTCATGTCCCGCACCCTGGCGGGGGTGGGGGCAAACAGTTTCGGATGGCGGCCCGTCTATCTGGTTGCGGCCGGGCTGATGGCGGCGTCGGCCGTCATTCTGCCGGCCGTGCTGCCACGGCGCGGCATCGTCCCGGCAGCGACGCCCTATCTCGCCCTGCTGGGGTCTCTCTGGGGATTGCTCCGCCGCGAAAGGGCGCTGCGTCTGTCGTGCCTTCTTGGTGCGGCGATCTTCGCGGCCTTCTCTGCCTTCTGGACCACCATCCCGTTCCGCCTGGGACAGCCTCCGTTCGATCTCGACCTTGCCGGCGTCGGCTATTTCGCGCTGTGGGGCGGGATCGGCGGGCTGGCTTCGCTGTTCGCCGGCGGATTGATCGATCGGTTCGGACAGGACCGGGTGAGCAACGGTGCGATCGTTCTAGCGGCGATCAGTCTGGCGCTCGTCATCTTCCGATCGGACGACTATCTCGCGCTGGTCATCGGCGCAAACCTCCTGAGCTTCGCCCTATCGGCCGGGCAGATTGCCAATCAGGCTCGTATCTTCGCCCTTGGCGCGGACATCCGCAGCCGTCTCAACACGATCTACATGGCCTTCACCTTCGCGGGCGGCGCTATCGGCAGTGCCGGGGCCGGGATCGTTTGGGCATCCCATGGCTGGGTCGGCGTCTGTGGCTTCGCACTGGTCTGTGTGGCCGTAGCGGGCGCGAGCATCGCTTTTACCCTCATAGGTCGGGCGACCCGAGCAGGTGCGCCCTGACGATTCAGCAAGGCACAAATAAGATGCGTAGGACGTGCCGCGTTTCTGATATTCCGGGCGTCGCCAGCGGTCGGATACCGATGGTCTCTCTTCTGCACGTTCTTGCAGTCGCGGAGCATCTGAACTTTCACCATGCGGCGAATGTGCTGGGCACGACGCAATCGAGCGTCAGCGCCCGGATCAAGGCGCTGGAGGAAACACTGGGCATCTTGTTGTTCGAGCGGCGTCATCGCGGCGTTCGGCTGACGGAAGCCGGACGCCGTTTCGTCGCCGAGGTCGCGACCGGGATCGACCATCTCGACCATGCCATCCGAACCGCCGGAGCAATTTCCTCCGGTGCGACCGGGCAACTCGCCATCGGTCTCATTTCGTCTATTGCGGGCGGCTTCCTCGCTGATCTGCGCGCAAGTTTCCGTGCTGAACATCCCGATGTCGAGCAAATCGTCACGGAAGGCCCTTCCGCGCAGACGGTAGCTCTGGTGCGCGACGGCAAGCTTGACGTGGCGTTGGTGCTCGATCCGGTCGACGCGCCGGACTGCCATTCCCGACTGCTCTGGAGCGAGCCTTATCTAATCGCTTTGCCCGCGGCTCATCCCTTGGCGATGAGCGATAGCATCACATGGTCTGACCTCGCGCCGGAGACATTCTTGGTGCGAACCGCCGGAGGCGGGCCGCAGCTCTTCGAGCATATTGTCCGGCGCATCGCCGAGCGCGGGCGATCTCCGCATGTTCAGCGTCGCGATGTCGGCCGCGATACGCTGATGCACATGGTCGCAAGCGGCGAAGGCGTGACCCTCGTCAGCGAGACCGCACGGCACATGAACGTCCCCGGCATCGTGCTGCGCGCGATCGCCGACGAGACTGAACAGGCCCGGTTCAGCGCCATCTGGTCGCCGCACAACCGCAGCCCGGCGCTCATGAACCTGCTAGACCTCGCCGCGCAGATGGGGCGGTCAGCCCGAGCGGGGTGACGCTTTCAACAATTCGCCGGGTTCGACCGCGAGCGCCTCGGCGATCTGCCCCAATACCGTGACGCTGGCCGACACGTCGGCCCGTTCGATCGCGCCGATATAGCGTGCGCTTAGTGCTGCACGGTCGGCCAGCTCTTCCTGCGTCATGTCTCTGTCATGACGCATCCGACGCAGATTGACCGCCATGACCTCTTTCAGGTCCATGGCTGCACAGGAACCTGCGTCGGAACGATCGTTCTAGGAATGATCGTTCCGATTCGTCGATTCTTGTGGTAACTGAAGGAGGATTATTGTCCGCAGACGACACCTTGCTTGCCGCGGTAAAGGAAACATCCGGTCGGTCGCTCGTATTCGAGAGCGATTTGCGGTAAAGCGTGAAACGCCGTCGCGGTGCCGAAAGGAGAACCGCAGGATGCGCGTGCGCCCCGAACTCGATCCCGATGTCGATGATCTGGCCCCAACCGGGCCGGATATCACGATCTATGACGAGAAGCATTTCGTGACCTATCTACGCCTGCTCGACGCCGAGGCGGACGGCGCCGATTGGCAGGAGGTGGCGCGGATCGTTCTGCATCGTGATCCGGTCACGGAAACCGAGCGGACCCGGACATGCTGGCAGAGCCATCTCGCCCGCGCGCAATGGATGACCGGCGTCGGCTATCGCAAGATACTGGAACAGGCGGCGGCCGAGGCGCGATCGACACGGCACTGACCGTCCTTTTTCTTCGCCATGGTATCCGAAACCCGCACGCTTCGGAATTGCTGTTGCTTGTGGTCGGAACGGCTATTCTCTGATCGGCTCCGTCTCTTTTGCCGATCGGAGCCTGTATGCGCGGAGGCCAGATTCTCTGGGGGCAGATCGCCCTCGTGTTCACCATTGTCCTGCTAACGACCTGGGCGGCGACGCAATGGGTTGCTTATAGGTTGGGGTTTCAGGCGCAGCTTGGGCCGCCCTGGTTCGAGGCGGCGGGTTGGCCGGTCTATTATCCTCCAATCTTCTTCTGGTGGTGGTATTGCTACGATGCCTATGCGCCTTCGATCTTTGTCGAGGGTGCGTTCGTCGCGGCATCGGGCGGTTTCATCGCCATCGCCGTTGCGATCGGCATGTCCGTTATCCGCGCCCGGCAGGCGAAGACCGTCGCAACATACGGATCGGCGCGATGGGCGGAACCGGAAGAGATCAAGGCGGCCGGGCTGCTCGACCCCGATGGCGTCCTGCTCGGCCGCCTCGACCACGACTATCTGCGCCATGACGGCCCCGAGCATGTGCTGTGCTTCGCCCCGACCCGATCGGGCAAGGGCGTCGGCCTTGTGGTGCCGACGCTGTTGACCTGGCCCGGTTCGGTCATCGTCCACGACATCAAGGGCGAGAATTGGGGGCTGACCGCCGGCTTCCGGTCGAAGCATGGCCGCGTGCTGCTGTTCGATCCGACCGATCCGGCTTCGTCGGCCTATAATCCGCTGCTGGAGGTGCGGCGCGGCGACAAGGAAGTCCGCGATGTGCAGAACATCGCCGACATCCTCGTCGATCCCGAAGGCGCGCTCGACAAGCGCAACCATTGGGAAAAGACCAGCCATTCGTTGCTGGTCGGTGCGATCCTCCACGTTCTCTACGCCGAGAAGGAGAAGACTCTCGCTGGCGTCGCCAATTTTCTCTCCGACCCCAAGCGCCCCGTCGAGGCGACGTTGCGCGCGATGATGAACACACCGCATCTGGGCGAAGCCGGCGTTCATCCGGTGATCGCGTCATCGGCGCGCGAACTTCTGAACAAGAGCGACAACGAACGGTCGGGCGTGCTTTCGACCGCCATGTCGTTCCTCGGTCTCTATCGCGATCCCGTGGTGGCGAAGGTGACGGCGCGGTGCGACTGGCGCATCGCCGATCTGGTCGCGGGCGAAAAGCCCGTCAGCCTCTATCTCGTTGTGCCACCCTCCGACATCAACCGCACCAAGCCGCTGATCCGCCTGCTGCTCAATCAGGTCGGGCGGCGGCTGACCGAAGACCTGAAGACATCGTCCAACCGCCATCGTCTCTTGTTGATGCTCGACGAGTTTCCCGCACTCGGCCGCCTCGACTTCTTCGAAAGCGCGCTCGCTTTCATGGCGGGCTATGGCATTAAATCCTTCCTGATCGCGCAGAGCCTCAACCAGATCGAGAAGGCGTATGGCGCGAACAACAGTGTGCTCGACAATTGCCATGTGCGAGTCGCCTTCGCCACCAATGACGAGCGCACCGCTAAGCGCGTCTCGGATGCGCTGGGCACCGCGACGGAAATGCGCGATTCCACCAACTATGCCGGCCACCGGCTGTCGCCCTGGCTTGGGCATCTCATGGTGTCGCGGCAGGAGACGGCCCGGCCGCTGCTGACCCCCGGCGAGGTCATGCAGCTTCTGCCCGCCGATGAACTGTTGCTGGTCGCGGGCGTGCCGCCGGTGCGGGCGAAGAAGGCGCGCTATTACGAGGACGCCCGGTTCATGGAGCGCATCCTGCCTCCGCCGAAGCTGGCTGAGGCAAAAGGTCCGGCGAAGCAGCCCGCTGATGACTGGTCGGCGCTGGCGATCCCGTCCACGTCGGCAGGCGCCGCACCGGGTGACGGGAGCGGCGGCGTCGTCGATCCAGCCAATGCGGGTATCCGCCGTGAGCCGGAATTGCCCGAGCACGAGGAAATCGCGCCGCCCGAGCCTTCGACCTTCAACGAGTTCGACGTGCTCGACGACGATCCCGACATCGACGCCGCGAAAGCCCGCCGCCTCCGCCTTCAGGTCACGTCGGTCGCCCGGCAGGCGACGATGGACCCGGCTGACGGCATCGACCTGTGAGGATGGCGGTCATGCAGACCAAGACCCGCATGAACGTCTATTTCGATCCCGATCTTCTGAAGAAGGTCGAGGCGCTGGCGCTCCGCCGCAACATCTCCAAGTCCGCTGTCATCGAAGCCGCCGTCGCATCCTTCCTGTCCGCCGACGCCTCCGAACGGCTGGAGGCGGTGTTCGCCCGTCGCATGGACCGGATCGGTCGCCAGATCGACGGGCTGGACGAAGACCTCGCCATCCTCGGTGAGACGCTCTCGCTGTTCGTCGAATACTGGATGACCATCACACCACCGCTTCCCGAGAGTGCCCACGCATCGGCCAAGGCGAAGGGCGGGGAACGGTTCACGAAATTCCTCAACACGCTCGGCCGGAAACTCGCGACCGGCGATCGGTTCCTCAAAGACCTGTCGCGTGACATTGATGCACGGCGAAATGGCAGTGGTGATTCACAATCATGAAGGGCTGATGGCGGTAGTCGGCAAATATTCAATCCCGCCGATTGCCGCCTTTTCTCGCCGATCCCCGCACGACATTCGATAGTTGTTGAACCGACCTGATTTCCGGCTCTTTTAATCATCCCCGTCCGGGGACCGTGTGTTTCTCCCCGGCGAGATCGGGGATCGAATGGCGGTTTCGCATCACAATTCGGAAGGTCTGGCACGCGGCGCGCGGATGCTGCGCACGGCGCTCGGTCCGGCCATCGCCCGGTTTCTGGAAGACGTTGCCGTCGTCGAGGTTATGCTGAACCCGGATGGCCGCATCTGGATCGACAGACTTTCCGAAGGGCTGTCCGATACGGGCGAACGCCTGTCGCCTGCCGATGGCGAACGCATCGTGCGCCTGGTCGCCCACCATGTCGGCGCCGAGGTTCATGCGGGTAACCCGCGCGTCTCGGCCGAACTGCCGGAGACGGGAGAGCGGTTCGAGGGGCTGTTGCCGCCGGTTGTCGCGGCCCCGGCTTTTGCCATTCGCAAGCCCGCCGTCGCGGTGTTCACCCTCGACGATTACGTCGCGGCCGGGATCATGTCGGCGGCCCAGGCCGAGGCGCTGCGTGAGGGCGTAGCATCGCGCGCCAACATTCTCGTCGCCGGCGGCACCTCGACCGGCAAGACCACGCTGACCAATGCGCTACTCGCCGAGGTGGCGAAAACCGCCGACCGCGTCGTCATCATCGAGGACACGCGCGAACTGCAATGCGCAGCGCCCAACCTCGTCGCCATGCGGACCAAGGATGGCGTGGCGTCGCTCTCCGATTTGGTGCGCTCATCGCTGCGACTGCGTCCCGATCGTATCCCGATCGGCGAAGTGCGCGGCGCGGAAGCGCTCGATCTCCTGAAGGCATGGGGCACCGGTCATCCGGGCGGGGTCGGCACGATCCACGCCGGCAGCGCCATCGGTGCGCTGCGCCGCATGGAACAGCTCATTCAGGAAGCCGTCGTCACCGTCCCGCGCGCGCTGATCGCCGAGACGATCGATCTCGTCGCTGTCCTTTCCGGCCGTGGCTCGGCCCGCCGCCTGTCCGAACTCGCCCGCGTTGAGGGTCTTGGCCCTGACGGCGACTACCGCGTCGTGCCCGCCGTCAGCACTCCGGTTTCCGGGGACGACGGCGACCCGATTTCCACCTCCCAAGCCCCCAACCTCAACCCCGAAGGAGATCGTCCATGATCCAGCGCCTGCGCGTGATGCGCCACCATCTCACCCTGTCGGCCTCGGTCGCCGTCGTCAGCATCCTGACGGCCGTGCCCGCCCACGCCTCCGGCTCGTCGATGCCGTGGGAACAGCCGCTCCAGCAAATCCTCCAGTCGATCGAAGGCCCGGTCGCTAAGATCATTGCCGTGATCGTCATCATCTCGACGGGTCTGGCGCTGGCCTTCGGCGATACGTCGGGCGGGTTCCGCCGTCTGATCCAGATCGTGTTCGGCCTGTCGATCGCCTTCGCGGCAAGCTCGTTCTTCCTGTCGTTCTTCTCCTTCGGCGGCGGGGCGCTGGTCTGATGGCGGGCGTCGTCGATCAGGGGAGCGAGGTTCCGGGCTTCACAGTGCAGGTCCACCGGGCACTGACCGAGCCGATCCTGCTCGGCGGCGCGCCGCGCGCCATCGCCATCATGAATGGAACGCTGGCAGGCGCGGTCGGCCTCGGCCTGCGCCTGTGGCTGGTCGGCCTCGCCATCTGGGTGATCGGCCATTTCGCGGCGGTTTGGGCGGCGAAGCGCGATCCGCTCTTCGTCGAGGTCGGCCGCCGCCATCTGCGCATCCCCGCGCACCTCACGGTCTGACAGGGAGCCGCGCGATGATGAACCTTGCCGAATACCGTAACAAAAACGCACGGCTCGCCGACTTCCTCCCCTGGGTGGCGCTGGTCGGCGCCGGCATCGTCTTGAACAAGGACGGCAGTTTTCAGCGGACAGCTCGCTTCCGTGGGCCGGACCTCGACAGCGCCGTGCCGGCCGAACTGGTCGCCGTCGCCGGGCGCTTGAACAACGCCTTCCGCCGTCTCGGTTCTGGCTGGGCGATCTTCGTCGAAGCGCAGCGCCATGCCGCCGCGACCTATCCGAACAGCTTGTTCCAGGATTCCGCCTCCGCTTTGATCGATGCCGAGCGCAAGGCGGATTTCGAGGAAGCGGGCGCGCATTTCGAGTCCAGCTATTTCCTGACCTTCACCTATCTGCCGCCCGCCGAGGACGCCGCGCGCGCAGAAACCTGGCTCTATGAGGGCCGCGAGAAGACCGGCATCGATCCCAACGAGGTGATGTCGGGTTTCGCCGACCGCACCGACCGGCTCCTGCGCCTGATCGAAGCCTTCATGCCGGAATGCCGCTGGCTTGATGACAGCGAGACGCTGACCTATCTGCATGGCTGCGTGTCCACGCACCGGCACCGTGTACGCGTCCCCGAAACCCCGATCTATCTCGACGCGCTGCTCGCCAATCAGCCGCTGACCGGCGGGCTGGAGCCGCGCCTGGGCGATCAGCATCTGCGCGTGCTGACCATCACCGGATTTCCGACCGCGACGACACCGGGCCTGCTCGACGAACTGAACCGGCTGGCTTTCCCCTATCGCTGGTCCACTCGCGCCATCCTGCTCGACAAGACCGACGCCACGAAGCTGCTGACCAAGATCAGGCGGCAATGGTTCGCCAAGCGCAAGTCCATCGCCGCGATCCTCAAGGAGGTGATGACCAACGAGCAATCCGTGCTGGTGGACACGGATGCGTCGAACAAGGCGGCGGATGCCGATCTCGCGCTTCAGGAACTCGGTGCCGACTATGCCGGCATCGCCTATGTCACGGCGACGGTAACGGTCTGGGACAATGATCCCCGCATCGCCGACGAGAAACTACGCCTCGTAGAGAAGGTCATTCAGGGCCGCGACTTCACGGCGATGGCAGAGACCATCAACGCCGTGGATGCCTGGCTCGGATCGTTGCCCGGCCACGTCTACGCCAATGTCCGGCAGCCGCCGATTTCCACGCTCAATCTCGCCCACATGATCCCGCTTTCAGCGGTGTGGGCGGGGCCGGAACGGGATGAGCACTTCAGTGCACCGCCCCTGCTGTTCGGCAAGACCGAAGGCTCGACCCCGTTCCGGTTTTCCCTTCACGTCGGAGATGTCGGGCATACGCTCGTTGTCGGCCCGACCGGCGCGGGCAAGTCGGTGCTGCTGGCGCTGATGGCGCTTCAGTTCCGTCGTTACCGAAACGCGCAGGTCTTTGCCTTCGATTTCGGGGGCAGCATTCGGGCCGCAGCCCTCGCCATGCGCGGCGACTGGCACGATCTCGGCGGCGGGCTGACGGACGGATCGGAAACCTCCGTCTCGCTGCAACCGCTTGCCCGCATCGAACAGACCGCCGAACGCGCCTGGGCGGCCGACTGGATCGTCGCCATCCTGATCCGCGAGAGCGTCGCCATCACCCCGGAGGTGAAAGAGCATCTCTGGACGGCGCTGACTTCGCTCGCCTCCGCGCCGGTCGAGGAACGCACCATCACCGGCCTCTGCGTCCTGCTCCAGTCGAACGACCTCAAGCAGGCGCTGCGTCCCTACTGTGTCGGGGGTGCCTGGGGCCGCTTGCTCGATGCGGAGGCCGAACATCTCGGCACCGCGACCGTTCAGGCGTTCGAGACAGAAGGGCTGATCGGCACGGACGCCGCACCCGCCGTGCTCCCCTATCTGTTCCACCGCATCGAAGATCGGCTCGACGGGTCGCCGACCCTCATCATCGTCGATGAAGGCTGGCTCGCGCTGGACGACGAGGGCTTCGCCGGCCAGCTCCGCGAATGGCTGAAGACGCTGCGCAAGAAGAACGCCAGCGTGATCTTCGCCACGCAGTCGCTATCCGACATCGACGGCAGCGCGATCGCGCCTGCCATCATCGAGAGCTGCCAGACCCGGCTTCTGCTTCCCAACGAACGGGCGATCGAGCCGCAGATCACCGCCATCTACCGCCGTTTCGGTCTCAACGACCGGCAGATCGAGATCCTCGCGCGGGCCATGCCGAAGCGCGACTATTACTGCCAGTCGCGGCGCGGCAACCGGCTGTTCGAGCTGGGCCTGTCGGAGGTGGCGCTGGCGCTCTGCGCCGCATCCTCCAAGACCGATCAGGCTGCCATCGCAGCCGTCATGGCCGAACACGGCTCGGAAGGCTTCCTCGCCGCCTGGTTGCGCCATCGTGGCGTCGAATGGGCTGCCGATCTCATCCCCAACCTCACCAATCTGGAGACACTGCCATGACTTTCCGCCGCACCCGCGCGGCGCGGCTCGCTGCCGCGCTCTTGACCACTCCCATCATCGCCGCGCCAGTGTTGACGACACTGGTGGCGACACCGGCCCACGCCATCGTCGTGTTCGACCCATCGAACTATGCGCAAAACGTCATACAGGCGGCCCGCGCGCTCCAGCAGATCACCAACCAGATCACCTCGCTTCAGAACGAAGCGCAGATGCTCATCAACCAGGCGAAGAATCTGGCGAGCCTGCCGATCTCGTCGCTTCAGCAGATTCAGCAGTCGGTGCAGAAGACCCAACAGCTTCTGCAACAGGCGCAGAACATCGCCTATGACGTGAAGCAGATCGATCAGGTCTTTTCCCAGAAATACGCCAATGTCTCGATGTCGGCGTCGGACAAGCAGCTTGTCGCCGACGCCCGCTCGCGCTGGCAGAACACGGTCGGCGGTCTTCAGGACGCGATGAAGGTGCAGGCCACCGTCGTCGGCAATATCGACACCAACCGCACGGAGATGTCACGGCTGGTCGGGGCCAGCCAGGGCGCCACCGGCGCGTTGCAGGCGGCCCAGGCCGGCAACCAGCTTCTCGCCCTTCAGGCC
>JAAIGE0100238157.1_pt1 | contig 26734 bp, 22 predicted proteins | sample 6487951 | NCBI WGS metagenome assembly JAAIGE01 (sample SAMN13974128, study PRJNA590717) | phyllosphere metagenome | biome: tomato field; feature: multiple bacterial spot infested tomato fields; material: tomato leaves; isolation source: leaves from tomato fields | host: Solanum lycopersicum ...
CTGTGTTTCGTGGCGGCGGTCAACCGGATTGGCATCGATGGCAACCAACTGCATTACGCCGGCGACAGCGCGGTGATCGATTTCCTCGGTCAGCCGCAGGTGGAAATCCGCGAACGCGAGCAGGTGGTCACCACCACCATCAGCGCAACTGCGCTGGCCGAGCACCGCGCCCGTTTTCCCGCGATGTTGGATGCAGATCGGTTCGAGATTGGGGATTAGCGATCCGGGATCGGCACAGGCTGCTGCCGGGCAGTTGCAAGCCCGGCCGCTGTCGCCAATCCCGAATCCCGAATCTCTAATCCCGGCTACTGAGCCAGCTTGATCTCGTAGATCTTCGGCCAGCGCTTTCCGGTGACGAACAAGCGATCGTGCGCGGCGTCGTAGGCGATGCCGTTGAGGACATCGTTGGTGGGGTCGGTCAAGGTGTCCGGGTCTGGCACCAGTGCCTTGAGGTCGACCCAGGCGATGACCTTGCCGTTGGCGGGGTCGATGCGTGCGATGCGGGTGGTCAGCCACACGTTGGCCAGCAACTGGCCCTTGACCCATTCCAGCTCGTTGAGGTTGTCCAGCGGCTTGCCGCGGGCGGTGACCTTGATGCTGCCGATCTGTTTCAGGCTCTGCGGATCCAGCCGGCGGATGTTGGCGGTTCCGTCGCTCATATAGAGCTGGCGATCATCGCTGGTCAGCGCCCAGCCCTCGCCGGAATAGGTGAATTGGGTACGCGGTGCCAGCGTGGCCAGGTCGTAGACGAAGCCGCGCTGATTGCGCCAGGTCAGCTGGATCAGGCGATCTTTCCAGGCCACGATGCCTTCGCCATAGAAAGGCGGCGGCGTATTGACCTGCTGCAGGACGTTGCCGCTGTCCAGGTCGACCTTGCGCACGCTGGACTGGCCCAGCTCGCCGGTACTCTCGTAGAGATGCCCGTCCAGATAGAACAGGCCTTCGGTAAAGGCAGCGGTATCGTGCGGATAGGTCTTGACGACGGTGTAACCCTGGGTGGGAATCGCCTCGCCGCAGTGGGCGAGGGCGGGCAGCAGCAGTGCGCTGGCGAGCAGGCTGTAGACGATGCGTGGCATGCGGCAATCATCCCATGTCGCGGCCGCAGGCGGCAGCTCTGTTGCCCTGTCGGACTTGGCTAAGACCCCGCTGAACAAACGCCTGCGCCGCGCTGGAATCTTGTCGCGGCTGCCACATCGGCGCTGCTAGTCTCGCGCCACGTCCACCACTGGCACTGCTCACATGATCAAGTCACTTTCGCTCATCGCGCTGCTTGGCGCCGCCACGCTGGCTCCGCAGGCGCAGGCCGCCGGCAACATCGATTGCCAGCTGTCGTTCAACTTGTCCGGCTGGTCGGTGTTCTACAAAACCGCCAGCGGTACCGGCACCATCAAGTGCGATAACGGTGCGGTCATTCCGGTCAAGATCTCCAGCAAAGGCGGTGGCCTGACGGTCGGTAAATCCAAGATCGTCGGCGGCCGCGGCACCTTCAGCGGTGCTTATAGCCTCAACGACCTGTTCGGCACGTATGCCGCCGCCGAAGCGCACGCGGGCGTCGTGAAGTCCAGCACCGCACAGGTCGTCACCAAGGGCGATATCTCGCTTGCGCTGGCAGGCACAGGCGAGGGCGTGGACCTGGGTGTCAACGTGGGTAACTTCGTGATCGAGCGTCGCAAGTAAGAGCGGTAACAAGCTGAGCGGGCTGTCCCCGGATGGGCGTGCGCTGCGCGCCCGACACCGGAGCGCACGGGTGGCAGGTGTCGATGTCGAGCAACGGTCGCGCCCACCCGAAGGCCGCGCAGTCGTGTTGCCGATCCAGGTCGCAGCATCGGGATCGCGCTCATTCAACCGGTCGGTGCGGTGTCTGCATCGCGATGGCGCTGCAAGGGAATGGCTTTCGTTAAACGACTGTACGACCGGATACGCGGCAGCTTCTCTGCTTCAGTCGATGTCCTATACCGTCCGCCACATAAAAACGGCCCTTTGCAGGGCCGTTTTTTATTGCGCGGATCGGTTGACGCTCAACGACCGCGATTACCGCCGGGAGGACGACGATTGCCGCCGCCCGGCGGACGACCGCCGGGGCCACGCGGTGCGCCACCCGGGCCGCGAGCGCCGCCACCGGGACCGCCGGGGCCACGGTTGGCAGACGCGGGGCCGCGATTACCACCCGGACCCGGTCGCCCACCGCTCGGGCGACCAGCAGGGCGTGCGGCACCGTACGGGCTGAAGCCCGGGTTGGCGTGATCGGAGGGGAAGCTCGGTGCGTTGCCCGGGTGGCCATACGGGTGCTTGCGTTGCCCCTGGCCTTGCGACTGACCCTGTCCGCCGCCAGCGCCGCGTCCCGGACCACCCGGGCGGGCGCCGCCTGGACCGCCAGCGCCCGGTCGCGCACCACCCGGTCCTTTCTTGGCATACGGGCGTGCCTGACCGGTGCCCGGGCCGCTCGGGCCGGCATTGCGGTGGCCGCTCGGGCCGGTGCTCACGCCATCGGGCACATACCAGCTGCGGAACGCGGCCGGGTTGCCGTCTGGCAACGCGCCGCGGTCGCCCTTGGCCGGGCCGCGCTGCTTGAACGGGCGCTGCTGCGATTGCTTGGCGGCCGCTTCGCCGCTGACTGTCAGGCCGCCCCTGAAACCGCCGGGCTTGCCGCGACCGCCGCGACCGCGATCTTCGCGCAAGTTGTCGAAACGCCGCAGTTCGCGGCCTTCATCTGCGCCAGAGGTCTGGCCGTTGACGTAGGCATTGCTGCGGCCATCGCGTGAGACGTGCACGGTCGACTTGGCGGCGCGGCGCTGACCGATCACAGGCTGCAGGGTCAGTGCCGACGGCGCGCCTTCTTCCAGTTTCAGTTCGGCGCGCAAGGCGTCGACCTTGTCCTGCGCCACTTCCACCGAGTGCCCGCGCAGCAACTCGCGCGGCAGCGAAATCTTGCCGTAACGGCTGCGCTTGAGGCGGCTGACCTGGCAACCCTGCGATTCCCACAGGCGGCGCACTTCGCGGTTGCGGCCTTCCTTGACCACCACGCGGAACCAGTCGTGCGAGTCGGTACCGCCGATGCGTTCGATCTCGTCGAATTTGGCGCCACCGTCTTCCAGCAGCACGCCGCGCGACAGGCGCTCGATGATGGCATCGGAGACTTTTTCTTCGCCTTCCGGTGCACGCACGCGCACCACGTATTCGCGCTCGACCTCGTAGGAGGGGTGCATCATCGCGTTGGCCAGCTCACCGTCGGTGGTGAGCAGCAGCAGGCCGGTGGTGTTGATGTCCAGGCGGCCAATGGCGATCCAGCGCGAGCCCTTCAAAACCGGAAGCGACTCGAACACGGTCGGGCGGCCTTCGGGATCTTCGCGCGTGGTCACTTCGCCTTCGGGCTTGTTGTAGATCAGCACGCGCGAGGGCTCGGTCAGCGCGCTGGCCACGAAGCTGCGGCCGTCCAACTCGATCTTGTCGCCGCTGCGCACCGACATGCCGGTCTGCGCGACGGCGCCATTGACCTTGATCAGGCCGTCGGCGATGCGCTGTTCCAGCGCGCGGCGCGAACCCAGGCCGGCCTGGGCCAGCACCTTGTGCAGGCGCTCTTCCAGCTTGGGCGCTTCGGGCGCGCTGTCGCGCTTGAGAGAAAGCTTGTTCAACGACAGCTTGCGGGGGGTGTCACTCATGTGTCTGGCTCCGGCCGCCGCGTTGCGGGTCGGCCTCTGGGTCGGAATCGGCTTCGTCAACAGCCACGGTCGTCGTCGCGACGGCGTTGTCTTCGTCTTCGTTCACTGCATCCGCGCGCGTTCCCGGCGCGGTGTCGGGGTCGCCCTCACGGGCGTCGTCTGGGTCCTGCGTGTTCTTCTCGTGCGCCGAGCCATGCTCGGGGTGTTGCGGTGTCTGGTCGTTTACTGCGTCGACCGCTTCGGTGTCGATCGCCTCATCGAGACCGTGGTGTTGCTGGTCGACTGCGGCATCGTCAGGCGATTGCTGTGCATGCTGGTCGGCGTCGGCGTCACTTTCAATTTCGGTATCGCGCTCGGCGTCGGCCTCGTCCATTTCCAAACTATCTTGCAAAGCGCCGGTGCCGCTGTCGTCAGCCGCAGCGCCAGCTTCCACATCCGCGTCGGTACCGCCAGCATCCGCATCGTCAGCACCCGTATCGCCGCCCTCGGCGTCAGCCTGATCTGCATCGGCCTGATCCTGCGCCGCGTCCATCGCTGCCGCCGCGGGCACGGCGCCATCCAGTTGCCCGTCGCGGTCCAGCGGCAGCTGCGGTTCCAGCTCGGCGATGTCCTTCAACTCAGACAATGGCGGCAGCTCGTCCAATCGCTTGAGCCCGAAGTAATCCAGAAAGCCCTTGGTGGTGCCGAACAGGGCCGGCTTGCCGGGCACGTCGCGGTGGCCCACCACGCGGATCCATTCGCGCTCTTCCAGCGCCTGGATGATGTTGCTGCTGACGGCCACGCCGCGGACCTGCTCGATCTCGCCGCGGGTGATCGGCTGGCGGTAGGCGATCAGCGCCAGGGTCTCCAGCGTGGCGCGGGTGTACTTGGTGCGGCGCTCGGTCCACAGCCGGGCGACCCAGCCATGCACATCGGCCTTGACCTGGAAGCGGAAGCCGGAGGCCACTTCGACCAGTTCCACGCCGCGCTCGGCGCAGGCCTCGCGCAGCAGTTCCAGCGCGCGCTCCACGCTGCCGGGCGGTGCCGGCTCTTCTTCCGGAAACAGGCCCTGCAGTTGCGCCAGCGTCAGCGGCTGGCTGCTCGCCAACAGGGCGGCTTCGATAATGCGGGTGATCAGCGCTTGATCCATTCGGTGATCGGCTTCAGATAGGTTCGTTGGCGGCATCGCTATCGTCGAATTCGCTGGAGAATTGCAACGGCGCATTGGTATTGCCCAACGCCAGCGACTTCACGTAGATCGGCGCAAGCGGCGCTTCCTGCACGATGTCCAGCAACTGCTCCTTGGCCAGTTCGAGCAGCGCCAGGAAGGTGACCAGCACGCCGAGCTTGCCCTCTTGGGCAGTGAACAGCGATTCGAAACGGTAGAACTTGCCATCGTCCAGGCGGCTGAGCACATCGCCCATGCGCTGGCGCACACTCAGCGCCTCGCGCTTGATCGCATGGCCGGTGAACAGCTCGGCGCGTTTGAGCACGTCGTACAGCGCCATCAGCATTTCTTTCAGCTCCACCGGCGGCGGCAGCTTCACCGCTGCGCGCTCGGGCAGATGCGCCTGCACCGGCGCGCTGTCGCGGCCCATGCGGGGCAGGGTGTCCAGATCCTCGGCGGCCTGCTTGAAGCGTTCGTATTCCTGCAGGCGGCGTACCAGCTCGGCGCGCGGATCTTCTTCTTCGCCATCCTGGCTGGGAGGGCGCGGCAACAGCATGCGCGATTTGATCTCGGCCAGGATTGCCGCCATTACCAGATATTCGGCTGCCAGTTCGAAGCGCAGCTCCTGCATCACATTGATGTAGTCCACATATTGCCGGGTGATCTCGGCGACGGGGATGTCCAGGATGTCCAGGTTCTGGCGGCGGATCAGATACAGCAGCAGGTCCAGCGGGCCTTCGAAGGCATCCAGGATGACTTCCAGCGCATCCGGCGGGATATACAGATCCTGCGGAATCTGCAGCACCGGTTGCCCATGCACCACCGCCAGCGGCATTTCCTGCTGCTGTGGCGGCGCGCTCGTGGCTGGCGGAGTCGCGACGTGCGCGAGTTCGGAATTCATCAGGTCGACATCGGTCTTGCGGTCGCCGGCGGCGGTCTTAAGCCGCGCCTGCAGGGCTTTGCCTTGAGTTATTGCGATCAATGTCGTGCCTGTGCCGGCACGATCCCACAAATCCACATACAACGTCCGCCGCGTGGCATGCGGCGACGGAACAGCGAGGAGGTCGTCTACGCGGACCGGCGGTGGGCAGCGAATCGGTCGTCGGGAAGAGCGCTGCGCCTGGGCCGACGGGCCGCTGCGTCCGGTTGCGTGTGCAGTGGTGCCAAGGGTAATGCGTGCGCGGGGGCGGTGTCCAGCGCCGACGCGGCTAGAATCGGTGCGGTGATCTTCCAGTCTTGGGCGAGGTGGCGTGTGTGGTACGTAATCGAGGGATATGACCGGGCCGACGCAGTGGCGGCACGGCAGCAGGCGCGGCCGGCGCATCTGGCGCGTCTGCAGGCGCTTGCGGCTGCTGGGCGGTTGCTGGTGGCGGGCCCGTGTCCGGCCATCGACGCCGAAGATCCAGGTCCGGCCGGTTTCACCGGCAGCGTCGTGATTGCCGAGTTCGACGCCCTGGAGGATGCGCGCGCCTGGGCCGATGCCGACCCCTATGTGGAAGCGGGCGTGTATACGCGCACCGAGGTCCGCCCATTCCGCCGGGTATTGCCATGAGCCGGGTCGAGCAGATCCGCGCAGCGTTGCAGGCGGCACTGGCGCCCACCGAACTGGACGTCGTCGACGACAGCGCGCGGCATGCCGGCCATGCCGGTGCGCGCGACGGGCGCGGGCACTTCAATGTGCGCGTGGTCAGCGCCGCATTTGTCGGCAAGCCGCCACTGGCACGGCATCGCGCGGTGTACGCCGCGGTGGGCGAGATGATGCAGACCGATATTCATGCCTTGTCGATCGAGGCCTTCGCGCCGGGCGAGGTTGGCTGAACGTCGCGGGGAACGCCGGCGGTCGTACCGGGCCGTCTGCTGTGATCAGAACTGCCGGGCTCAGCGGTGATTGCCTTCTCGGCAGCGAGCGTCAGGGTGCAGCCGGCAAGGCCGCGGGAGTGCCGGTGCAGGCGCCGGTCCGTGCGGTCCTGGCAAGACTGGATTGACCAGCAAATCGTGACCTGCATCCTGCTTCGCATGTGGACGCATGGGTGCATATTTGTTGCGACGCAGCACATTGCTTCACGTGCTCCTCACCTGCAGCTGATTGATCTGTAAGCGTTTTCACGCATGTGAAGATAGGGGTTTACGCCTCTGTATGAAAACGCTTACAGTCCGCGCCAGTTTTGGGAAGTCGGTCGCGGAGGGCGACACGAATGGCCAAGGGTGCGGTCACCATCAAAGATGTCGCTCGGGAAGCGCAGGTCTCCGTCGCAACGGTGTCGCGTGCGCTCAACGGGCACGACAACGTTGCCGGACCGGTGCGCCAGCAGGTGCTGGAGGTGGCCGAGCGGCTGCGCTACAGCCCGCATGCGGCCGCGCGCAGCCTGAGCAGCCGGCGCTCGCAGACCCTGGGCGTGGTGCTGCCGGACTTGTATGGCGAATTCTTTTCCGAATTGATCCGTGGCATCGACGGCGCAGCGCGCGCGGCCGGCCAGCACCTGTTGGTGTCCAGCTACCACGGCGATCCGGAAGCCCAGGGCAGGGCGCTGCGCTCGATGCGCGGGCGCGTCGATGGCCTGCTGGTGCTCTCGCCCTACGCCGAGCAGCCGGGGTTCCTCACCGACAACCTGCCGCAGTCGCTGCCGACGGTGTTGATCAATGCGCACCTGCCCGGTGCCGACTATCCGGTGCTGAGCATCGACGACCACGCCGGTGCCATGGCCATGACCGAGCACCTGTTGCGGGCCGGGCACCGCCGCATCGCCTTCATCGGTGGCCCGGCGCTGAACTTCGATGCGCGCGAACGCCTGCGCGGCTTCCGCGATGCGCTTGCTGCGTTCGGTGCGCAGGCGCAGGGCGTGGAATACCCGGGCGACTTCGACGAAGCCTCCGGCCACCGCGCCGGGCTGGCGATGCTGGCGGCCGGCGCGTTGCCGGATGCGGTGTTCGCCGCCAACGACATGACCGCGCTGGGCTGCCTGTACGCGTTCGCCCAGGCTGATGTGTCGGTGCCTGGCGACGTGGCGCTGGCGGGTTTTGACGACATTCCGCTGGCCCGCTTTGTCCATCCCGCGCTGACCACCATGCGGGTGAGCATCGCCCGGCTGGGCGAGCAGGCGATGACCCGGCTGATGCGCCTGGTCGAAACGCCTGACCGCGACGACGGCATCCGCCAGTTGCTGACGCCCGAGCTGGTGATCCGTGCCTCCTGCGGTACCGGCCAATCGGCTCACTGACCTTTCCGGCCACGCGTTTCCGGGCCGACCTTTTCGCGGACGTCCTGTCCGCTCCCGCTGTCCCCGCAGCGGCTGTTCCTGCACCACTGCACTGCCACAACAACAATCTGTACCGATCCCTGGAGGGACGACCATGCGCCACCACCACCCCCATTCCGCCCGTCCGGCGCGCAAGCTGCTCAGCTGCGCGCTTGCCAGCTGCCTGCTGCTCGGCGCCGCTCCGGCCTTCGCACAGAGCACCGCTGCGACCATCCGCGGGCAGGTCACCGTCGATGCCGCACCTGCCGCCCAGGCGCAGGTCACCGCCACCAATCTGGCCACCGGCCTGACCCGCACCGTGCAGGTCAGCAATGGCGGCTATTCGGTGGGCGGCCTGCCGCCGGGTTCGTACCGCATCGATGTCACCGCCAATGGCCAGACCAGTTCGCAGAACGTCACCGTGCAGGTCGGCCAGACCGCGACCTTGAACCTGGGCGTCGGCGGCGAGCCGGCCACCGCCGCGGGTGGTAACGCCACCACGCTGGACGCGGTGCAGGTGAAGGCGCCGCCGGTGCTGGTGGAGACGCGCACCTCCGAGAACGCCACCTACATTTCCAACGTGCAGATCCAGAACCTGCCGCGTGCCACGCGCAACTTCCTGGAACTGGCCGACACCGTGCCGAACGTGCAGTTCACCCGCGAGGCCAACGGCACCACCAAGGTACGCACCGGCGCCACCTCGGCCGAAGGCACCAACGTCTACATCGACGGCGTGAGCCAGAAGAACTACGTGCTCACCGGCGGCGTGAGCGGCCAGGATTCCAGCCGCGGCAACCCGTTCCCGCAGTCGGCGATCGGCGAATACAAGGTCATCACCTCCAATTACAAGGCCGAGTTCGACCAGGTCAGCGGCGCGGCCATCGTGGCCTCGTCCAAGTCCGGCACCAACGATTTCCACGGCAGCTTCTTCTGGGACACCAGCAACGACAGCTGGCGCGAGGAAAGCCCGCTGGAGAAGAAGGCCGGCGTGCGCGACGACTTCGAAGAAACCCAGTACGGCGCCACCTTCAGCGGCCCGATCCTCAAGGACAAGGCGCATTTCTTCATCGCCTATGAAGCCAAGGAATACACCACCCCGAACGTGGTGATTCCCGGCTCGATCTATTCGGACCGCGTCGACCAGTTGCCGGCCCAGCTGCAGCCGCTGGTGGTGACCTCGAGTACGCCGTTCAAGGAAGACCTGTACTTCGGCAAGATCGACTGGACCATCGGCGAGAACAACCTGTTCGAGCTGACCGGCAAGTACCGCAAGGAAGACGAGCTCAACGACGTCGGCCGCACCTCGACCTACGAGCACGGCAGCATCAACGGCCAGGAAGAAAAGCGCGCCAACCTGCGCTGGCAGTACAGCGGCGCCAACTTCCTCAACGAGGCCAACCTGAGCTACGAAAGCGCGTTCTGGAACCAGGCGCCGATCAACAACGGCAACGGCTACATCCTCAGCTACGCACCGGTGCGCGGCAACGAGACCGACATCCTGGCGGCAGGCGCCGGCAGCAGCTTCCAGCGCAAGGGGCAGAAGGGCTGGACCTTCCAGGACGACCTGACCTTGAACCGCCTGGAATGGCACGGTGCGCACACCGTCAAGATGGGCGTGAAGTTCAAGAGCATCGACCTGGATTCGACCCAGTTCAACCCGGCCAACCCGCAGTACTACTACAACATCCTCACCGACGTGCAAACGCCGTACCGCGTGCGCTTCGGTGCGCCGCTGGTGGAAGGTGGCGGTTCGGTGGTGTCCAAGAACAAGCAGTACGGCATCTACCTGCAGGACGACTGGGAGGTCAACGAGCACTGGACCTTGAACCTGGGCGTGCGCTACGACTACGAGCAAACCCCGGCATTCCTGGATTTCTTGACCCCCTCGGATGTCGCCAGCGCGCTGCAGAACTGGCCGAACCTGCGCAACGCCAACTACAACATCAACGACTTCATCAGCACCGGCAACAACCGCAAGGCGTTCAAGAATGCCTGGCAGCCGCGTCTGGGCGCCTCCTACGACCTGTTCGGCGATCAGGCCCACGTGATCTATGGTGGCGCCGGTCGTGCCTATGACCGCAACATCTTCGATTACCTGGCACTGGAGCAGCTCAACAACTCCTTCAAGTCGTATAGCTACTACTTCACCAGCGCCAACAACCCCGCTTGCCTGGGCGACCCGTGCACGGCCTGGAATCCGGCATACAACAGTCAGGATGGCTTGAACACACTTACGGCCAACAGCACCGGCGGTGGCGGACGTGAGGTCTACCTGATCGACAACCACCTCAAGACCCCGTACTCCGATCAATTCAGCATCGGCATGCGCAACATGGTGCCGTTGTGGGGCCAGGACTGGTTCACCGATGTCACCCTGAGCCGCATCGAAAGCCATGACGGTTTCGCCTTCGTGCGCGGCAACCGCCTGCCGGACGGGTCGTTCTTCCAGCCGGGCACCACCTCCGGCGTGCCGACCGACGGCCCGAACGGCTATAGCGCCATCGTGCTGGGCACCAATGGCGTGGAAACCCGCAACAACCAGCTCGCCTTGCAGGTGGAAAAGCCCTTCGACGAAGAATCCGGCTGGGGCCTGACCGTGGCCTACACCTATTCCGATGCGAAGGAGAACCGGCAGTTCGGCGAGCACTATGCGCTGGACCGCGAACGCATCCAGGACTATGGCTGGCGCGAGGCCGGCGGCATCCCCAAGAACCGCCTGGTGGTCACCGGCATCTACGAGCTGCCGTATGAGATCAAGCTGTCCGGCAAGCTGTCGCTGGCCAGCCAGACCGCGCGCTATGGCCAGAATTGCCTGGCCGGCAACGACCAGTGCGAGATCATCCAGTTCAAGCCGGATGGCACGCTGGGCTACAAGGAATTCAGCATTGCCGCCAATAAAGAGTGGGACACCGGCGGTGGTGTCAAATTCAATGTGCGTGCGGATATCCTCAACGTGTTCAACTGGGTTAATTACGCCACCTTCAACGGCGATACCGGAACATTGCAGGACTTGAACACGGCTTACGGCACACCGACCGGTGTGCTGGCGTCGCCGATGCGTACCTTCCGTCTGGCCTTCGGCCTGAACTGGTGAGGTGCTCGACCGCCCTGGCCGCAACGCCAGGGCGGTCGAACTCGGCGCCTGGATAGGGTAGGTTGGCGTGTCAGATGTAATCGATTACACACGTGGGGGGCGGATGGATAGGGGCAACACGTCGCGATGGTTGACGATTCCACTCTTGCTGGGCGCGCTGGTCTTGGCGTCGTGCAAGCAAGCCGAGGAACCCAAGGTGGCCGAAAAGAAGGCACCGGTCAAAGTCATCCTGGTTGAGGCGCAACTGCCGCCCAAACCGGTCAAGCCGCCGCTGCCGCCGCTGTTTTCGGACATCGAACGCCGCACATTCCAGTTCTTCTGGGACACCACCAACGAGGTCAACGGCCTGTCGCCGGATCGGTTTCCGTCGCGCCCGTTTGCCAGCATTGCGTCGGTCGGATTCGCGTTGACCGCCTATCCGATCGGCATCGAGAACGGGTGGGTCAGTCGCAATCAGGCGATCGACCGCACCCTGACCACGCTGAAATTCTTCCGCGACGCGCCGATGGGTCCGCAGAAGACCGGCCGGGCCGGCTACAAGGGCTTCTACTACCATTTTCTGGACATGCAGCAGGGCAACCGCTACGACAGCTGGGTCGAGCTGTCGAGCGTGGACACCGCGCTGCTGATGATGGGCGTGTTGTTCACCCAGTCGTACTACGACGGCGACGACCCGCGCGAAAAGGAGATCCGCCAGATCGCCGACACGCTGTACAAGCGCGTGGACTGGCGCTGGTTGCAACAGCGCGCGCCGCTGATCTCGATGGGCTGGTTCCCCGAGAGCGGCTTCATCAACCACGACTGGATGGGCTACAACGAGGCGATGATGCTGTACATCCTCGCGCTGGGCTCGCCGACGCATGGCGTCGACCCGGACGCCTGGACCAGCTGGACCCGCACCTACAATAACGACTGGGGCGTGTATCAGGGCCAGGAATACCTGTCGTTCGGCCCGCTGTTCGGCCACCAATACAGCCATGTCTGGATCGACTTCCGCGATATCCAGGACCAGTACATGCGCGAACGCGGCATCGACTACTTCCTCAACAGCCGCCGCGCCACGTTGGCGCAGCGCGACTACGCCATCGACAACCCGATGAAGTGGAAGGACTACGGCGAAAACGTCTGGGGCCTGACCGCCAGCGACGGTCCGCAGAACACCAGCCAGGAATACCGCGGCGAGCAGCGCCAGTTCCGCCATTACTCTTCGCGCGGCGCCGGTCTGCGCGAGAATTTCGACGACGGCACCATCGCCCCGACTGCGGCGATCTCCTCGATCGTGTTCGCCCCGGAAGTGGTGATTCCTGCCACCCAAGAGATGCACAAGCGCTATGGCGACTTCCTGTATTCGAGCTACGGGTTCCTGGATTCGTTCAACCCCAGTTTCAACTACGACATCCCGATCAAGACCGGGCGCATGGTGCCGGACCGTGGCTGGGTGGCCAGCGACTACATCGCCATCGACCAGGGCCCGATCCTGACGATGATCGCCAACTACCAGAACGAATTCGTCTGGAACGTGATGAAGAAGAACCCCTACATCCGCTCCGGTCTGGAACGCGCCGGCTTCACCGGCGGCTGGCTCACTCCGGAGGGCGAGCCGCAGCCGGCGCCGCAGAAGGACGAGCAGAAGGCCGCCGCGCGCGCGCTGGGCATGGCCGAATCGCGTGCCGCCGCCGCCCAGGCCCAGCAAGACCCCTCGCAACGCCAGAAACCCGAGTAATCCGTGCGCCTTTTGAAACTGTTGATGTTGGCCGTCGCCCTGTGTGCAGGTGCGACGGGATGCGAACGCTCCGATCCGGGCAAGACCACGGTGCGCTTCTGGGCGATGGGCAAGGAGGCCGAAGTGGTCGCCGAGCTGGTGGCTGATTTCGAAAAGCAGAACCCCACCATCCACGTGGATGTGCAGAACATCCCGATGACGGCGGCACACGAAAAACTGCTGACCGCCTTTGCCGCCGATGGCCTGCCGGATGTGTGCCAGCTCGGCAACACCTGGCTGCCGGAGTTCGCGCTGCTGGACACGTTGGAGCCGATGCAGCCGTACGTGGCGCGCTCCAGCGTTGTCGACCCGGCCGATTATTTCCCCGGCGTGTGGGACACCAATCTGGTCGATGGCACGCTGTACGGCGTGCCGTGGTATGTGGACACGCGGCTGCTGTTCTATCGCAAGGACTTGCTGCGCGAGGCCGGCTATAGCGAAATGCCCAAGACCTGGGCCGAGATGGAACAGGTGATGGCCGCGATCAAGCGCAAGGTCGGCCCCGACCGCTACGCCATCCTGATGCCGCTCAACGAATTCGAGCAGCAATTGTCGTTCGCGCTGCAGCAGGACGACCGCCTGCTGCGCGACCACGACAACTACGGCAACTTCCGTGGCGCCGGTTTCCGCAAGGCACTGGGCTTCTACGACAACATGTATCAGCAGGGCTGGGCGCCCAAGGTCTCAGAGACCCAGGTCTCCAATGTCTGGTACGAATTCTTCAACGGCTATTACGCCTTCTATCTGTCCGGCCCGTGGAACGTGCGCGAGTTCAAGCTGCGCCAGCCGCCGGGCATGGAGGGCAAGTGGGGCACCGCGCCGTTGCCGGGGCCCACTGGCTTGGGTGCCGGCATCGCCGGCGGTTCCAGCCTGGTGATCTTCAAGTCCTCGCAACACAAGGACGCCAGCTGGAAGCTGATCGAATACCTGTCGCAGCCGCAGGTGCAGGCGCGTTTCCACGCCATCATCGGCGACCTGCCGCCGCGTCGCAGTACCTGGAAGCTGCCTTCGCTGGCCAACGACGAACTGGCGCATGCCTTCGGCGACCAGCTGGAGCGGGTCAAGGCCACGCCGAAGGTGCTGGAGTGGGAGCGCATCGTGCAGGAAATGCGTCTGGTCACCGAGCGCGTGGTACGCGGCGGGCAATCGCACGAAGCCGCCGTGCAGGAACTGGATCAACGCGTGGACGAAATCTTGGCCAAGCGCCGCTGGATCTTCGAGCAGGAGGGCGGGCATGTCGGCCCGGCCGGTGACACGGCTCCGCCGGCAGTGAAGCCAGCGGCTGCAGGCACCACCGCGCCAGCCGCCGCAGCGGATCAGGGAGCCGCACGATGATGAAGCGCAATTCCGTCGCCGGCTGGGTCTTTGCCGCGCCGTCGATCATGGTGCTGGGCATGTTCTTCGGCGTGCCGGTGTTCGCCGCGCTGGTGCTCAGCGTGACCGACTTCGACCTGTACGCACTGGCCGACAGCAGCCATCTGCGCTTCGTCGGCCTGGGCAACTACATCGACCTGCTGCAGACGCCGCTGTTCTGGAAGTCGCTGTGGAACACCACCTACTTCGTGCTGCTGGGCGTGCCGATGTCGATCGGCGTGTCGCTGGGCGCGGCCCTGCTGCTCAACGCCAAGGCCTCGCGCTTCAAGGCGCTGTTCCGCACCGCCTTGTTCGCGCCGGTGGTGACCACGCTGGTAGCGGTGGCGGTCATCTGGCGCTACCTGTTCCATATCAAGTACGGCCTGGTGAACTTCGGCCTGAGCCATCTGGGCATCGCCCCGATCGACTGGCTGGGCGACCCACGCTGGGCGATGCCCACCATCATGCTGTTCGCGGTGTGGAAGAACTTCGGCTACAACATGGTGATCTTCCTGGCCGGGCTGCAGGCGATCCCGCAGGACCTGTATGAGGCCGCGCGCATCGATGGCGCGTCGCGCTGGAAGCAGCTCCTGCACATCACCTTGCCGATGCTCGGCCCGGTGCTGATGGTGGTGGGCGTGATCACCATTTCCGGCTACTTCCAGCTGTTCGCCGAACCCTACGTGATGACCCGCGGCGACCCGCTGCAAAGCACCGTCAGCGTGCTGTATTTCATGTTCGAAGAAGGCTTCAAGTGGTGGAACCTCGGCCGCGCGTCGGCGGTGGCGTTCCTGTTGTTCCTGATCATCCTGGCGGTGACCACCGTGATGCTGCGCTTTGGCCGCAAGAAGGACCTGATATGAGTCGTGATGTCGGCGAGTCGCGCTGGAATGCCGTGCTGATCAACGGCGGCCTGTTGGTGCTGGCGGTGATCAGCCTGGCACCGCTGCTATGGATGCTGTCGGTGTCGTTCATGCCCACTGGCGAGGCCAGCCGGTTTCCGCCACCGATGCTGCCGTCGGCGTTCACCACCGCCAACTACCACGAGCTGTTCGCGCGCACCGGCATGGCGCGCAACTTCGCCAACAGCTTGCTGGTGTCCGGGCTGATCACGCTCGGCTCGCTACTGGTCAACACCATGGCCGGTTATGCGTTCGCCAAGCTGCAGTTCGTCGGCCGCGAGCGCATCTTCAAGATCCTGATGGCCGCGCTGGTGATCCCGGCGCAGGTGGCGATGCTGCCGCTGTTCCTGCTGATGAAGCAGTTGCACCTGGTCAACAACATCGGCGGGGTGGTGGTGCCGGCGCTGGCCACGGTGTTCGGCATCTTCCTGGTGCGTCAGTACGCGCGCAGCATTCCGGATGAATTGATCGAGGCCGCGCGTATCGACGGTGCCAGCGAGATGCGCATCTTCTTCCAGATCGTGTTGCCGATGCTCAAGCCGGTGCTGGTCACCTTGACCATCTTCACCTTCATGGGTTCGTGGAACGACTTCATGTGGCCGTTGATCGTGCTGACCGACCAGGAGCAGTACACCTTGCCGGTGGCGCTGGCGGCGCTGTCGCGCGAGCACATCATGGATGTGGAATTGATGATGGCTGGCGCAGTGGTGACGGTGATTCCGGTGCTGCTATTGTTCCTGGCGCTGCAGCGTTACTACATCCAAGGTCTTCTGCTGGGGAGTGTGAAGGGGTGAAACCAGTGTTCCTGCGACTGTGTGCCATGGCCGCTTTCGTCACGTCTGCGGGCGCGGCGCAGGCGCAGGAGCGCGTGCTCGACGGCTTCAACGACATCGGTGCCTGGCGCCTGGTGGTGTCCAACCAGGTCAGCGGTTCGCTGCGCCCGGTGGCCACGCCCTCGGGCGGGCATGCGCTGTGCCTGGACTACAACTTCAACGGCGTGTCCGGCTATGTCGGCATCCGTCGCAATTTGCCGATCACCTATCCGGACAATTACCGGATGTCGTTCGCGGTGCGCGGCGAATCGCCATCCAACGACCTGCAGCTCAAGCTGATCGACGCAAGCGGCGACAATGTCTGGTGGGTCAACCGGCCGGGCTTCAACTTCCCGAAGAACTGGACAACGTTCAACTACCGCAAGCGCAACATCGAGAAGGCCTGGGGCCCAGGTCAGGACAAGCAACTGCGCAGCAGCGCCGATGTGGAGTTCACCATCTACAACAAGGTCGGCGGCAAGGGCACGGTGTGCTTCGACCGGCTCACGCTCACGCCGCTGCCGCCCGAAGATACCTCGCCGTTGCAGGCCAAGGCCATCACCGACACCGCGCCTGCGTTGGAACAGCGCCTGGCCGATGGCAAGCCGGACACGTTCTGGCTCAGCGGCGCGGTCAAGCAACAGACGGTCACGCTGGATCTGGGCAAGGTGCGCGAATTCGGCGGCGCCGTGGTGCAGTGGGTGCCGGGTCTGCAGGCCTCGCAATACGTGGTGCGCTCCTCCAGCGACGGACGGAGCTGGCGCGACCTGCGCACGGTCACTGCCGGCGCGGGCGGCACCGATTGGTTGGCGCTTCCCGATACCGAAGCGCGCTACCTGCGTTTCGATCTCAAGGACGGCCCCAACTGGCGCTACGGCATCAAGGAAGTGCAGCTGCAGCCGCTGGCATTCGCCGCAACGCCCAACGACTTCATCAAGTCGCTGGCCGCGCAACTGCCGCGTGGCAGTTATCCGCGCGGCTTCTCCGGCGAGCAGCCGTACTGGACCATCCTGGGCCTGGATGGCGGCACCGAACAGGGCCTGATCGGCGAGGACGGTGCGGTGGAAGTGGGCAAGGGCGGTTTCAGCATCGAGCCGTTCGTGGTTACCGGCGGCAAGGTGCTGCACTGGTCCGATGTCAGCAGCGAGCAAAGCCTGCAGGACGATTACCTGCCGATTCCCAGCGTGGATTGGCACCACGACCTGATGAATCTGCGCGTCACCGCCTTCGTGCAGGGCACCCCCGATCAGGCGCAACTGGTCGCGCGTTACCAACTGCACAACACCGGCAAGGATGCGCGCGAGTTCACCCTGGCGCTGGCCGTGCGTCCATTCCAGGTCAACCCGCCGGCGCAGTTTCTCAACACCTTGGGTGGCGTCAGCCGCATCGACCAACTCGCAGTGGATGGTGGCCAGGTCAGCGTCAACGGCAAGCCGCGGGTGTTCGCTGCACAGCGGCCGGATGCCGGCTTTGCAAGCGCCTTCGACAGCGGCATGGACGTCAGCCATCTCACCGCGGCCACGCCGCCGACGGTGGCCCAGGTCAAGGACGAAACCGGCCTAGCATCGGGTGTACTGCTGTATCGCTGGAAGCTGGAGCCCGGCCAACGCCGCGAAGTGGCCTTGGTCATTCCGCAAACCGGCGCCGCGCAGCTGCCGGCTGGCTTCGATGCCGACAAGGCGCAGCAGCAGGTGGCGCAGCAATGGCGCAGCAAGCTCGATCGGGTGCGCATCAGCGTGCCGGCCGAAGGCAAGCCGGTGGTCGATACCTTGCGCACCGCGCTGGCGCATATGCTGATCTCACGCATCGGTCCACGCCTGCAGCCGGGCACACGCTCGTATTCGCGCAGCTGGATCCGCGACGGCGCAATGATTTCCGAAGGGCTGTTGCGGCTGGGTCGCGAAGACGTGGTGCGCGACTATGTGGATTGGTTCGCGCCATACCAGTTTGCCGATGGCATGGTGCCGTGCTGCGTGGACGACCGCGGCAGCGACCCGGTGCCGGAGAACGACAGCCACGGCGAGCTGATCTACAACATCGCCGAGTACTACCGCTATACCGGCGACAAGGCCTTCCTGGAAAAGATGTGGCCGCATGTCACCGGCGCCTACGACTACATGGAAACGCTGCGCGCCAGCGAGCGTACCGAAGAAAACTTCATGCGCAACCCGGCTTTCTACGGAATGATGCCGGTGTCGATCAGCCACGAAGGCTATTCGGCCAAGCCGGTGCATTCGTACTGGGATAATTTCTGGGCACTGCGCGGTTACAAGGACGCGGCGATGCTGGCCGGGGCGCTGGACAAGCCAGAGGAAGCGGCACGCTTCAGCGCCGCACGCGATGAATTCAGTGGCGATCTGGTGGCATCGCTGGGCGCGGCCGTGCGTCAGCACAACCTGGATTTCCTGCCGGGCTCGGCGGAGCTGGGCGACTTCGATGCGACCTCGACCACCATTGCGTTGACGCCAGGCGGCGAGCAGCAACGCCTGCCGCAGGATCTGCTGACCAAGACCTTCGAGCGTTACTGGAAGGAATTCTCCGACCGTCGCGACGGCAAGCGCGAATGGAAGGACTACACGCCCTACGAGTGGCGCAACGTGGCCGCATTCGTGCGCCTGGGCTGGCGCGACCGCGCCTGGGACGCGACCGCGTTCTTCTTCAAGGACCGCGCTCCACAACCCTGGAACCAGTGGGCCGAAGTGGTCTCGCGCACGCCACGCACGCCGTTCTTCGTCGGCGACCTGCCGCATGCCTGGGTCGCCTCGGACTTCGTACGCTCGGTGCTGGACATGTTCGCCTACGGCCGCGAATCCGATGCCAGCCTGGTCATCGCGGCCGGCACGCCGACGCGCTGGTTCGAAGGCAAGGGAATCGGTATCGCCGAACTGCGTACACCGTACGGGCGCCTCAACTACACTTTGCAACGCACCGACAAGCAATTGGTGCTGCAGCTGCAGCCCGGGCTGATCCTGCCGCCGGGCGGTGTGGTGCTGCCGTGGCCGTATCAGGGCACCCCGGGCAAGGCCACGATCAACGGCGAATCGGCTGAATGGCAAAACGGCGAGCTGCGCATCCAGCAACTGCCGGCCAACGTGCAAATCGATGTGCCCAGCGCGGTGCGGCGGGCCGAGCGCGCCACGCAATGAGGCAGGCGTGGCGGCCGTCCCGGGCAGCGCCAGCACGGCGAGGTTCCGAAGGGCTGCTCATGTTGGTTGCACTGCTGCTGTTCTCCACTGGCGTGCAGGCCGGGCAGGGCGTTCCCTCCGTGCAGCGCGGCAATCGTGAGCAAGTAGCGAACGCCGTGCAGTCATCCGCCACAGCGTCGCGCGAAATGACCCTGGTCACGCTCAACCTGCACCACGATCGCGAAGACTGGCCGGCACGACGCGCTTATATCGCCAGGGAACTCAAGCGACTGGCGCCGGACGTGATTGCGTTGCAGGAAGTGATCGAGCGCCGCGGCAGCGTGGAAAACCAGGCCGCCTGGCTCGCGCGCAAGCTCGGTTACGACTACACCTTCGCCTCGGTCGATCCGGTCGGTGCACCCAAACGCTACGGCAATGCGTTGCTGAGTCGCCGCAAAGTGCTGGCCACCCACCAGCGCCTGCTGCAGCCGCTGGACGATTACCGTGTCGCCGCGCATCTGCAGGTGGATGTCGATGGCCAGCCGGTCAACGTCTATGTCACCCATCTCAACGAACGCGCCGACGCACGCGGTGCCGGCATACGCACGCGCCAGGTGGCCGATCTGCTGGACTTCATCGCCTCCAACAGCGCGCAGGCGCCGGTGGTGATCGCCGGCGATTTCAATACCGCCGCCGACACGCTCGATCTGCAAGCGCTACGCAAGGGCTACGGCGACAGCTACGGCAGCGTGCATCGCAATAGCGACGCCACGGTCAGCACCTTGAACATGCACATCTTCGACAGGCCTGCACGCATCGACCATGTGTTTTTCCAGCAGAACCGCCTGCTGGCCCGCGAAGCCCGCATCCTGTTCGAGGCGCCTTATGCCGAAGGCCGCTGGGCATCGGATCACTATGGTGTGTGGGTACGCCTGCAGCTTGCGCCGGAGCATCCGGCAAGCAACCGGATGCCGTAGGAGCGCACCCGCGCGCGACAGTAATTTACCGGGAAGGCCTCATCGCGCCCAGGGCGTTTCTACATAGCTCCGGGTACGCCTGCAGCTTGCGCCGGAGCATCCGGCAAGCAACCGGATGCCGTAGGAGCGCACCCGGGCGCGATGGGATTTACCGTAAGGCCTATTGGCCCGGGTGCGCTCCGACGAACGGTCTTGAGCCGGCGGCCTCAGTGCCGCTGTACTCACCCGTGCAGACGGTTGAAGATTTGAACCCCGGCCAGCCACACACCGGCCATGCTGCCGAAATTGGTCAGCAGAAATGTCAGCACCACCCGCGAGACGCGGTTGCGGTACCAGCCGCGCAGCGTCTGCGCGTCGTCGCGCAATGACAGAAAGTCGCCGTAGGCCGGCTTTCGCATATGCACTTCGACCAACGCGGCGAATGCACCGGTCGGCACGCTCAGGCGAAATGGCTTGAACGGCGCGACGACCGCGGCGGTGAGAATGCTCAACGGGTGGCTACCGGCCAGCAAGCAGCCGAGCGCGGCCATGCCGCCGGTATACATGGCCCACTGCATCAACAGGTCCGCGCCCATGCTCAGGCCGCCACGCCAGAACCCGATGCCGATGCCGGTGATGATGACCGCCAGGATGCCCAGCGTGATCCACGGAATACGCTTGCGCTGCTGCACGTATTCCAGCGATTCGCGCAGCGGGCCGGGCGCGGCGGTGTCCTGTTCCAGATGGCGCGCAAGTCCGGCCAGATGTCCAGCGCCAACCACCGCCAAGATCTCGCGCTGCTCTGCGCCGACTTCTTCGCGCAGACGCGTGGCCATGTATTGGTCGCGCTCGGCAATCACCGTCTCGTACAGCTCCGGACTTTCGCTGGCGAAGTCGCCGAAGCTTGCCTCGAGCATGTCGCCTTGCTTGAGCTTTTCGATTTCTTCTTCGCCCACCTCATCGGCAGCGAACAGGCCGCCGAGCAATCCCCCGGCCAGTTTCATCTTGCCGAAAAACCCCAGCCGCCCGGACGCACGTTTGAAGGTCAGGCCAACCTCGCGATCGATCAGATGCACCGGTAAGCCCTGCGCGCGTGCCAAGTTCACCGCCTCCTTCAATTCCGCGCCCGGTTCGATGCCCAGTTGTTTGGCCAGGCGGCGTTGGTACGCGGCAAGCGCCAGATTCGCGGCGAACAAGGCCACACGGCCCTTGCGGATCACCTGCACCAGATCCAGGCGGGCGAGGGCGTCGGGATCGCTGAGCGCCTGCAGGCGCTGCGCGTCCAGTTCCACCGCTACCGCGTCGTAACGCCCGCTGCCAATCGCCCGTTGCACGGCGGCAACGCTCGCCAGCGACACGTGCGCGGTGCCGAGCAAGGTATAGCGCACGCCGTCGCGTTCGACGATGCGATGCGGCTGGCCGGACAGCGCATCGTCCAGAACGTGGGGGGGCTGCTCAGTCATGGGGCTTTTCATCAGAAGGAGGGGCGGTGTCGCCGGAGCCGAGCGCGCGTTGCATCTGCACGCCGTCCAGCCAGCGACCGTGTTTGCGGCCAATTCCGTTGAAGACTCCGACCGTGCGAAATCCAAAACGTTCATGCAAGTTTCGCGATGCCAGATTGCCGGCATCGCCAATCACCGCGATCATCTGGCGGAAGCCGCGCTGCTCGCACACCGCGATCAGCTCACCCAGCAGGGCTTTGCCGATGCCGCGGCCCTGCATCGCGCTGGCCAGGTAGATCGAGTTCTCCACCGTCCAGCGATATCCGGCGCGCGCGCGAAATGCGCTGGCATAGGCATAGCCCGCGACCACGCCATCGAGCTCTGCCACCAGATAAGGGTAGCCTGCATCCACGATCGCGCTTACCCGCGCGCGCATTTCATCGAGCGATGGCGCGTTGTATTCGTAGGTATTGACCCCGGCGATCTGCTCCGCATAAATCGCAGTGATCGCCGGGATGTCCGCATCGCGGACTGCACGCAGCTCCAATGGCATGCGTCAGTCGATGTAGCGCTTGAGCAGATCGCCGTACGCATCGATGCGACGGTCGCGCAGGAACGGCCAGATGCGGCGCACATGTTCGCTGCGTTGCAGGTCGACATCGCAGATCAGCACGGTCGGATCCTGGCCGGCTTCGGCAATGAACTCGCCCTGCGGCCCCAGCACATGGCTGTTGCCCCAGAACTGGATGCCCGAGGCGCCCAGCGGCGAGGGCTCATGGCCGACCCGGTTGCACGACAGCACCGGCACGCCGTTGGCGACCGCATGGCCGCGATGGCTGAGGATCCAGGCATCGCGCTGGCGCTCCTGCTCGGCCTGCTGGTCGTCCGGATCCCAGCCGATCGCCGTGGGGTAGAGCAATAGTTCCGCACCGGCCAGCGCCATCAGGCGCGCCGCTTCCGGATACCACTGGTCCCAGCACACCAGCACGCCCAGGCGGCCCACCGAGGTATCGATCGGCGTGAAGCCCAGATCGCCCGGAGTGAAATAGAACTTCTCGTAGAAGCCCGGATCGTCGGGGATGTGCATCTTGCGGTACTTGCCGAGCAGCCGGCCGTCCTTTTCGAACACCACCGCGGTGTTGTGATACAGGCCGGCCGCGCGGCGCTCGAACAGCGAGGCGACCAGCACCACGCCGTGCTGCCTGGCCAGCGCGCTCAAGCGCTCGGTGCTGGGGCCGGGAATCGGCTCGGCCAGGTTGAACTCGTCCACCGACTCGTGCTGGCAGAAATACGCGCCGTTGTGCAGTTCCTGCAGCAGCACCAGCTTGGCGCCCTGCGCGGCGGCTTCGGCCACGCGCGATGCGATGACGGCCAGGTTGGCCTCGGCGTCGCCGTGGTTGCGCTCCTGGATCAGCGCGACGGGAAGGAGATGACGGGTCATGGCAGCATCCAACGTTAGTGGCGCACTAAGGTAGCGCGCCATGGCGTAACACCGGCCTGCCGGCCGGAACAGGAAGCCGCGCGCGGTCTGTGCGGCCGCGACGCAGGCGAGGTACGCAACTGCGCTTAGGCCGCGAGCAGGCCGGCCGGCAATTGCATGGTCAGGCAATGCAGGCTGCCGTTCTGCCAGATCAGCGCACGGCACGGCACCGGCACGATCTCGTGCTGCGGGAATGCCTGCGCCAGCACCGCCTGCGCGGTTGCATCGGCCGCATCGCCATAGGCCGGCATCAGCACTGCGCCGTTGACGATCAGGAAATTGGCATACGACGCAGCCAACCGGCGGCCTTCATCGAGGATGGGCTGTGCCCACGGCAGCACAAACAGCCGATATGGCTGCCCGTCGGCCCTGCGCAGCGCGGCCAGTTCGGCCCCCATCGCCTGCAGTTCGACGTAATGCGAATCGCCGGGCACGTCGCAGCCCTGATAAACGATCGCATCCGGGCCGGCAAAGCGCGCCAGCGTGTCGATATGCGCGTCGGTATCGTCGCCTTCCAGGTAGCCGTGATCCAGCCACAGCACGCGCTCTTGCGCCAGCCACGTGGCCAGATCGCTGCTGAGCGATTCGCGCGTGCGCTGCGGATGCCGCTCATGCAGGCACTTCCAGGTGGTCAGCAGGGTGCCGGCACCATCGGTCTCGATGGCGCCACCTTCCAGCGCGAAGTCGATGGTCTCCACCTGCGCCGGCACGAACACTTGCGCGGCATCCAGCGAACTCACCAACTGATCGTCCAGGCTGGCTTCGAACTTGCCGCCCCAACCGGTGAAACGGAAATCCATCAACCGGAAGCCGGCTTCCTGGCGCAGCGTGATCGGGCCCGAATCGCGCAGCCAGGTGTCGTTGTACGCGGCGATCACGAAGCGCACGCGCGTCATGTCCACCCGCGCCGAACGCAGCCGCGCCTCGGCATAGATCTGCAGGTCGTCGTCGGCCACGCAGATGACCACCGGCTCGAAGCGGGAGATCGCCGTGACCAGCGCAATATAGGTCTCTTCCACGTCGGCCAGGCGCTCGGCCCAATCGGTGCCGGCATGCGGCCACGCGAGCAACACGGCGGATTGGGGTTCCCATTCGGCGGGAAAGCGAAGACGGTCGGTCATGCCAGGCAAATACTCATCTTGGTGTGCAGGCCATCGCCCGCTCGTTCATCGATATCCCGCACGGTGGATGCGGGCTCTTGCGATCCAGGCGCTGATCGCCGCGCCGGCCTTCTAACAGCATTGCAGCAACGCATGTCCGGCTGCTGACGGACACGGTGCACCTTGCGATGCGAATCGTGACGGCCGGCGTGCGAAGACCGGATGCCGAAACCTCCGGTCGAGCCGTCACCGATGCCTCAGCGGATCGGCGGCTTGGGCCCGATCTCGTTGGCATCGGCCTTGTTGGCCACCACGTCGATCACCTTGCTCTTTTCGAAGTACACGGTGAAGGCCGGATACACCCAGCGATGGATGGTGGGCCATTGGCGCTTCTGGCCGCCACGTGGGTCGAGCTTTTCCTGTGGCGCGCCGTAGCGGCCTTCGACCTGGCTCATGCTCTCGCCGCGCAAGGGCAGGGCAGCGGCAGGCTTCTGCTGTGCGCGGTCGACCAGCAACGTATCGGCCGAAGCGACGGCACTGATCCCCATCAGCGCGATTGTCAGCACGACCGGCGGCATCACAAACAAACGGTTACGCATGTCATCTACTCCCCAGTGGACAAGATTTCAGATGGTGATTACAGCAAAAAACGACGACAGGCGCTGTTGCGACACGGCTGACCTGTCGGGGCCGCGATTGCCCGGCGCCCTGGCCCAGGGACGGCGATGTCCTGCGTGGGCAGGCCGGCGGTAGATCCGTATGTCAACCACTGTGAAGCAGCGGCCAAGAAAAAACCGCCCGGAGGCGGCTTTCTCGGGTCTTGCACGCGCCGCAAAGGCTTAGCGCTGACGCGCCTTGAAACGCGGGTTCGACTTGCAGATCACGAAGACCTTACCGCGGCGGCGGACCACCTTGCAGTCGCGGTGACGGGTCTTCGCAGACTTCAGGGAGGACAGGACTTTCATGGCACACCTCGGCGTAAACGGTTGGATTCGATGGAAGAGTGCCCACGGTCGAGGGTGCACCCGGAATTAAGCCGGCGATTCTAACCGGCTTTTCGTCGTGCTTTCAAGTGGTTGCAGCGCGATCGCTGCGAGCGGCGCTACACTACGCGCTGATGACCTTCCGGAAACCTGAATGACCGACCTGTCGCCCGTTCTCACCATCGATGGCCCTTCCGGTGCCGGCAAGGGCACCGTGAGCCGGATCGTGGCCGCCCGGCTGGGCTGGCATTACCTCGATTCGGGTGCACTGTATCGCGCGGTGGGTGTGGCGGCGAGCTGGGCCGACCTGGATGTCTCCGACCCGGCAGCGCTGGTGCGTTGCACCTTCGACACCAGGGTGGAATTCGACGATGCGGGCGAGGCGGGGCTGCGCGTGCTGGTCAATGGCGCAGATGCGACCAGTGAGCTGCGCCTGGAAACGACCGGCGCGCTGGCCTCGGCCATTGCCGCCATTCCCGAGGTGCGCAGCGCCCTGAAAGAGCGCCAACGCGCATTCAGGCGCGCCCCCGGCCTGGTTGCCGACGGGCGCGACATGGGCACGGTGATCTTCCCCGATGCGGCCTACAAAGTGTTTCTGACCGCCAGTGCCGAAGAACGTGCGGGCCGTCGCCATAAACAGTTGATGGAAAAGGGTGTTTCGGTTATCTTTGACGACCTGCTGCGCGAGATCATGGCCCGTGATGCCCGTGATGCGCAGCGGGTGGTGGCGCCATTGCGGCCGGCCGAAGACGCCGTGCTGATCGATACCAGCGGAATGGGAATCGAAGATGTCGTCCAGCGTGTGGTCGGGTTGCTCGCAGACCGTGCGCCGTCGTAAGCGTTTGGCAAGCGGGTTTGTCCCGCCGACCGTAAGGCGTTCCAAAGCTCCGTCGCGCATCCTGCGTGGCGGTTCTATGACTTCCAACCGACTTGCTGTCCGGAGTCGACCAACAGGCTGGGCGGTTCGCATCTGTCGCACCCCGACAATCGGCGCCCGTGTGTTCAACTGAGTAAATTCAAATGACAGAATCTTTTGCAGAACTGTTCGAAGCCAGCCAAGCCAATCTGGCGAAGCTGAAGCCGGGCTCCATCGTCACCGGTACCGTCGTGGAAGTCCGCGGCGACGTGGTGGTGATCAACGCTGGCCTGAAGTCCGAAGGCATCGTGCCGATCGAGCAGTTCCGTAACGACGCTGGCGAGATCGATGTCGGCGTAGGCGACCAGGTCAAGGTCGCCCTCGATTCCATCGAGAACGGCTTCGGCGAAACCGTGTTGTCGCGCGAGAAGGCCAAGCGCGCGATGGTGTGGGACGAGCTGGAAGAAGCGTTGGAAAAGAACGAAACCATCACCGGCCGCATCAGCGGCAAGGTCAAGGGTGGTTTCACCGTGGACATCAAGGATGTCCGCGCGTTCCTGCCCGGTTCGCTGGTGGATGTGCGCCCGGTGCGCGACCCGGCCTACCTGGAAGGCAAGGAACTCGAGTTCAAGCTGATCAAGCTGGACCGCAAGCGCAACAACGTCGTTGTCTCGCGTCGTGCAGTGGTCGAAAGCGAGCACTCGGAAGAGCGCGAGCAGCTGATGGACAAGCTGCAGGAAGGCGCGATCCTGAAGGGTGTCGTCAAGAACCTGACCGACTACGGCGCGTTCGTGGACCTGGGCGGTATCGACGGCCTGCTGCACATC
>JAAIGE0101572427.1_pt1 | contig 26618 bp, 26 predicted proteins | sample 6487951 | NCBI WGS metagenome assembly JAAIGE01 (sample SAMN13974128, study PRJNA590717) | phyllosphere metagenome | biome: tomato field; feature: multiple bacterial spot infested tomato fields; material: tomato leaves; isolation source: leaves from tomato fields | host: Solanum lycopersicum ...
CGATGCCGAGCGCGGTGCGATTGTCCTCGCCCGACAGCCGCGCCGCCAGATAGCAGGCCCCGCCCTTCGCCACGACCGACGCGACGAGGATGCCGAACGCGATCAGCAGCAGGCCGGCCGAATTGACCATGTCCATCCGCGTGTTCAACATGATCTTCGGCAACGGCGTGGGCGAAGGTCTGGTCAAGCACCCGGCCATCCAGGCTGTCGGCTTCACCGGATCGCTCAATGGCGGCAACGCCCTGTGCAAAATGGCTGCCGAGCGGCCGCAACCCATTCCGGTCTTCGCCGAGATGTCGAGCATCAACCCGGTCATCCTGCTGCCGGGCGCTCTGACTGCGCGCGGCGAAACCGTGGCCAAGGAGCTCGCAGCGTCCGTGGTCATGGGCGCCGGCCAGTTCTGCACCAACCCAGGCGTAGTCATTGGTCTGCGCTCCCCTGCCTTCTCGTCGTTCCTCGAGCAACTGACCGAGCAGATGGGCAGCCAGGCACCACAGACCATGCTCAACGCAGGCGGTCTGCGCAGCTACAGCAAGGGGGTCGAGCACCTGTTGTCGCATCCGGGTGTCACTCACCTGGCCGGCAAGCCGCAGGAAGGCAAACAGGCTCAGGCACAGCTGTTCAAGGCTGACGTCAGCCTGCTGCTCAATGGCGATCAACTGTTGCAGGAAGAAGTCTTCGGTCCGACCACACTGGTCATCGAAGTCGCTGACGATGCGCAATTGAAAGAGGCGCTGCTGGCGCTGCGCGGTCAACTGACCGCCACGCTGATCGGCGAATCTGCCGACCTGAGCCAGTACAGCTGGCTGCAACCGCTGCTGGAAGAGAAAGTCGGCCGTATTCTGTACAACGGCTACCCGACCGGTGTTGAAGTGTGCGAAGCGATGGTCCATGGCGGCCCATACCCGGCCACTTCGGATGCACGCGGTACGTCGGTGGGCACACTGGCCATCGACCGTTTCCTGCGTCCGGTCTGCTACCAGAACCTGGCTGACAGCCTGTTGCCGCCTGCCCTGCAGAACGCCAACCCGCTGGGCTTGCGTCGCCTGGTCAACGGCGAGTGGAGTGATCAGCCGATCGCTTGATCGCTGACAGCTCACAGCAATAAAAAGCGGCGCGACCCGAAAGGGTGGCGCCGTTCTTTTTCATGCGGGGTCTGCACCCTGAAAATCACTGATGCAGACCCTTGCGTCGCTCAGCGGATCAGACAGCCTCCGATACGTGAACCTGCACCGGCGCAGTGTGCGAGCCGGTCAGGGGCAGCCCGAACAGCAGCACATCCGCACGCTGCTCGCCGAAACGGGCAATGTTCGGCAGGCGGGCCCACAGGCGCGCACCGATGGCCGTCACAATCTTCTGACTCGGCCGATTGGCCGCCATGATCCAGGCCACCAGATTCTCCAGCCCGACCTGTCGTCCCAGCAATACGGTCGCCTTACCCAGCACCACACCGATGCCGCTGCCGTAGTGGTCGCCGCGCACATAGATCGCGGTCTCGCCGGTCTGGAAACACGCCTGCGTGCCCCAACTGAACCGGTTGATCGACAACCAGCCCAGCACCTCACCCCGCCGTTCGTAGACGTACACCGGCAGGCCATCGCGCTTGTAGAGATTGACGTAGAACTTCACCTCTTCGTATGTCATGGGTCGAGTCACGGGAGAATTGGCACCGCTGGCTGCGGTCTCGTTGAAAATACTCATCATTGCCGGCAGATCGTCGTCGGTCGATTCACGAATACCGCGTGGCAGGCGTTGCAGTGAGTGCCTGTCGACAAAACTGTTCATCAGTGAACCTCCTTGGAGTACACACTGGATTTGAGCTGTCCCCGGGCCCGCGCCAGGCGCGAGCGGATGGTGCCGATCGGGACGGCCAGGTGTCGTGCGGCGTCCTGGTAACTGACGTCGGCATCGACGACCAGGTCCAGTACCGCGCGCATATCCACCGACAGTTCCTCAATGGCCGCCAGGGTTCTTCCTAATGTGCGTTGATGATCGCTCAGCATGCTCGGGTCATGACCGTGCTCGAAACTCTCCATTTCGGTATCGGTCAGTTCCATGCGCTGAGGCTGGTTGTAAAACGTTTTGAAGTGGTTCCTGACCAGGTTCGCTGCAATGCCGAACAGCCAGGTTTCAGGTCGTGAGGTGCCCATGAACTTGTGCTGGTTGCGCCAGGCTTCCAGGTACGTCATCTGCATCAGGTCATCCACATCGGCCTGATTGAACACTCGTTTGCCAATGAACCCCCTAAGTTTCTTCTCGCTTGTCCTCGCAAGCCCTCCCAGATCCAGCGCAATTACTCCAATAACAGTTCCGTCTCGCTGAATGTCTTTCCCTTCCACGTTTATCTCCTGATACGCAGTTGTGATGCCACCAATGGCCATTAAGGGAGAGCAGCGAACGTACCAACCTTTAAACATTTTCAACCCATTGATAAACAAGGCGTTTATCTCTTCAAAAAACCCGTTTTGTGCCAGATGTGGCATTCCCGACATAAACGCCGTGCCAGTTGTTGCACACCTTTTGGTGGGTCTGCAGTGCAGGAACCAGTTGCCCGCAATCGCCACTCAGGACACACCTGTTCCGAGGCGATAGCGCAGCCCATGAAGATCAATTCCTATATCGATATCCGTCCAGAGCCGGACCTGATCCCGCGCCCGCCGGTGCCTGAAACCAAATCGCTGGTTCCGAAAAATCCATTGCAGGACTCGATGGAAGAAGTGGCGATGAAATTCAGCGAAAGTGTGGAGCGCCACAGCAAGGGGCTCGATGAGCGACATGTGCGTGAAAGCACGAGTTCGCAACGGGTCGAGCGGGTCGAAAAACTCGCCGAGCTCTATCGCCTGCTGGACAACACCGACCAACCCAGCCTGGAACAACAGGCCAGGCGTCTGCAGAGTCAGTTGCAGCAGCAGGGTTCGCTCAAGGATGTGCTTGCCCAGGCCGGCGGCGACCCGGCACGGGCCGACCTGCTGTTGCAACAGGTGGTGCGCATGTCCGCCACCGAAGGCAAGGAGGACACTCACGATCAGGCCATGGCGCTGATCGATGAATTGCGCCTGAGCCACGGCGACAAGATCCGTGCGGGCCTCAACACCGCCAGCGCCATCGCCCTGTTCAGCAGCGATCCTCAGGAACGCAGCGCCATGCGCCTGCTGTATTACAAGGCCATCGTCGGCCAGCAACCGCTGGCCAGTCTGCTGGAGTCACTGCTGGAGCGCTTCAACGAGGATCAGTTCGCACGCGGCCTGCGCACCCTGCAACGGGCACTGGCCGATGACATCGCCGCCCTCGCCCCGTCGATACCCGGCGCTGCCCTGCGAGCGATGCTGCGCGGCCTGGGTGCCAGCGGACAGCTGAACAACCTGATCAAGACGTGTCTGGCGCTGTTGCAACGCCTGGCACACAAGGCGCCCGACAGCAACATGACCCCGCTGGCCATGAGCAAGCGGGTATTGCGCTTCTGCGGCAACGGCTTCTTCGCCCGCGACCTGACGCTGCTGGCCGAGGAAACCATCGGCCGCACGCCCACGCTGCAACCGCTGTTCTTCAACGGCTTGTACCCGCTGCTGCAGAACTTGCCGCTGACACTCTGGAAAGACCTCAAGACCCGACAGAACGGTCTGCGTCTGCTGCAGGGCCTGATGGATGAGATGGCGCGTCACGAGCGCAAGGCGCTGGGCATGGACGATGTCGGGAGAATCTCGGGATGACCGGCATTATTCACCTGCTCAACCGCCTGGCACTGGCGGTCATGGGCCGCACCGAAATCGTCGGCGCAGTCATGGTCATGGCCATCGTCTTCATGATGATTCTGCCCTTGCCGACCTGGCTGGTGGACGTGCTGATCGCACTGAACATCTGTATCTCATCGCTGCTGATCGTGCTGGCGATGTACCTGCCACGTCCGCTGGCCTTCTCGACCTTTCCGGCAGTGCTGCTGCTGACCACCATGTTTCGCCTTTCGCTATCGATTGCAACGACCCGTCTGATTCTGCTGCAACAGGACGCCGGGCACATCGTCGAAGCCTTCGGCAGCTTCGTGGTGGGCGGCAACCTGGCGGTCGGTCTGGTGATCTTCCTGATTCTGACCATCGTCAACTTTCTGGTCATCACCAAAGGCTCGGAACGGGTTGCGGAAGTGGCTGCGCGCTTCACGCTGGACGCGATGCCTGGCAAACAGATGTCCATCGACAGCGACCTGCGGGCCAACCTGATCAACGTGCGCGAGGCCCGGCACCGCCGTGAACAGTTGTCCAAGGAAAGCCAGCTGTTCGGCGCCATGGACGGCGCGATGAAGTTCGTCAAGGGCGACGCCATTGCCGGTCTGGTCATCGTGTTCATCAACCTGATCGGCGGCTTCTCCATCGGCGTGCTGCAGAACGGCATGGAAGCCGGCGATGCCATGCACCTGTATTCGGTACTGACCATCGGCGACGGTCTGATTGCACAGATCCCGGCCCTGCTGATCTCGCTCACAGCGGGCATGATCATTACCCGCGTCGCACCCGACAGTCAGACGGCCGACGCCAACATCGGTCATGAAATTGCCGAGCAGCTCACCAGCCAACCCAAGGCATGGGTCTTTTCGTCCATCGGCATGATGGGTTTCGGGCTGATTCCGGGCATGCCGACCGTGGTTTTCGCCTGCATCGCTCTGCTGTGTCTGTTCAGCGGCCTGATTCAGCTCTGGCGCATACGCCAGAAAGAGCTGCATCAGGACAGCATCGGTGCAGCCAGCAAAGGCGCGCCGGAGCTGAACGGACGTGAAGACATCCGGCGTTTCAATCCGTCACGGGCCTACCTGCTGCAATGCCATTCCAGCCATCAGGGCACGGTAGAGCTCGACAGACTGATACATGGCATTCGTCAGCGTCGCAACACGCTGGTGCACAACTTTGGCCTGACGCTGCCCTCGTTCGACATGGAGTTCGCCGATCATTTCGAGCCCGACGAATTCCGCTTCTGCGTCTACGAAGTGCCATTCATTCGCGCCACCTTCACCAACGCGCGCGTGGCTGTCGATCATCGGGAAATCGATGAAGACGCCGGTGAGCCGGGCCGTGTCGAACGTGATGAGACACGCTGGGTCTGGGTGGACATCGATGATCCGCTGCTCAAGGAGGAAGAGCACGCCGGGGTGTCTTCGCTGGAGCTGATCCTGGAACGCATGAGCCGCGCCTTCCAGGCCACCGGACCGCAATTCATCGGTCTTCAAGAGAGCAAGGCCATCCTCAGTTGGCTGGAAAGCGAGCAGCCTGAACTGGCGCAGGAGCTGCAGCGCACCCTGCCGTTGGCGCGTTTTGCCGCCGTTCTGCAACGCCTGTCAGCCGAACTGGTGTCCTTGCGCTCGGTCAGGCCGATTGCCGAGACCCTGATCGAGCAAGGCCAGCACGAGCGCGACCTCAATGCCCTGACCGATCACGTGCGCATCGCCCTCAAGGCCCAGATCTGCCACCAGCATTGTGAAGAAAACACGCTGCATACCTGGCTGGTGACGCCGGAAACCGAAGTGCTGCTGCGTGACTCGCTGCGCCAGACCCAGAACGAATCCTACTTTGCTCTGGAGCCGGAACTGGGCAACGCGCTGGTCGAGCAACTGCGCGAAGCCTTCCCGCTGCAAGCCAGCCCCCGACCCGTGCTGCTGGTGGCTCAAGACCTGCGCAGCCCTTTGCGCAGCCTGCTGACCGACCAGTTCCACCACGTTCCCGTGCTGTCCTTCGCCGAGCTGATCCCCACGGTTCAGGTCCAGGTGCTGGGGCGGATTGACCTGCAAGAAACCTACGACCTGATGGCCTGACGGAGCACCCATGGAAACCGACAAACTTTACGAATTGCGGGTCCTGACCGGGCTGCATCGCGGCGCAGCATTGCCCCTCAACGGCGAGCAGTGGAGCATCGGCTCGTCCAGTGGTGCAGACCTTGCGCTCTATGATCCGGGCATCAAGGACCGGCACTGCATGCTGCGACTGGTCGACGAGACCTGGTCGCTGGCCAGTAGCGAGGGGCCGGTGACCGACAGCGAAGGCCACAAGGTCGAAGCGATCAGCCAACTGGAGCCCGGCACGCCGTTCGCCGTCAACGGCGTGTGGCTGTCGGTAATCAGCGCCAACACCGAATGGCCTGCCGAGGATGAAGAAGAACCCCCTCAGGCGGCAGAAGAATCCGAGCCGCAGTCCTCAATGCTCAGCGCCGAGCGCGACGCACAACCGGTCAAGCCCCCCCGCTCACTGCTGGGGCCAATGCTGCTGATCGCCTCGTTGCTGGTATTCGTGGGCGCGTTGATGTGGCTGCTCAAACGCGAAGAGCCTGCGCCGCCCGCGCCGCAGAAACCATCCCGGGTCGTACTCAAGGACACCACCGAGGTCAAGAACGTACTACTCAAGATGCTCACCGAGCGCGAACTGCAGAAGCGGGTCACGATTGCGGAAGAACAGGACAAGCTCTTTCTGCACGGCGACTTTGACGAGGACGATCTGCTGCAGTCCACCTCGCGCATGCTGTTACGTTTCGAACGTCAGTACAACAGCCCGATCCAGGTCCTGAACGCCCTGCCCACCGCAACCGCAGAGCTGCCGTTCACCATCATCCAGATCAGCAATACCCGCTTGGCAAGCATTCTGACCAGTGATGGCCGGCGGCTGTTTCTGGGCGACGAAGTCGATGGTATGCGCTTTGTGGACATCAACGAGCACAAGCTGGTCTTCGAAGGCGAACGTCGTGTTGAGGTGAGCTGGTGATGGACGCAGCACTGGCACGTCTCGAGTCCTGGCGTCAGGCCCAGAGCGAGCGTTTGTCGCACTGCGCCCCGGTGCAGATCCGCGGCCGGATCGCTGGCGTCAACGGCATTCTGCTCAACAGCTACATGCCCCGGGCGAGAATCGGCGATCTGTGTGAAATCAGCCGTGCCGATGGCAGCGAGGTGATGGCGGAAATCGTCGGCTTCGACCGGCAGCACACATTACTGGCTGCGCTGGGACCGCTGGACGGCATCGCGATAGGCGCATCGGTCAGACCGCTGTTTCAACCGCACAGTCTGGTGGTCGGCGAGTTTCTTCTGGGCGCGGTCCTCGATGGCTTCGGCCGCTCGCTCAGTGGCGACGGCCCCTCAGCCTTTGCCCTGTCCGGCGCCGTGGGTGCGCAACCGGTGATCCGCGATGCCCCGCCCGCCACCCAGCGCCCCAGAATCGATGCACCGCTGTCCACCGGGCTGCGCTCCATTGACGGCCTGCTGACGCTGGGTGAAGGACAGCGCGTCGGTATCTTCGCCGGTGCCGGGTGCGGCAAGACCACCCTGCTGGCGGAAATGGCGCGTAACACGCCGTGCGAGGCCATCGTGTTCGGCCTGATCGGCGAGCGCGGTCGTGAACTGCGCGAATTCCTCGACCATGAACTGGACGAAGAACTGCGCCAGCGCACCGTGCTGGTGTGCTCCACCTCGGACCGTAGCAGCATGGAGCGCGCCCGGGCGGCGTTCACCGCCACAGCGATTGCCGAAGGCTTTCGCCAGCAGGGCAAATCGACCCTGCTGATCATCGACTCCCTGACCCGTTTCGCCCGGGCGCAACGGGAGATCGGTCTGGCCAGCGGAGAACCGGCCGGACGCGGCGGCCTGCCACCCTCGGTCTACAGCCTGCTGCCACGCCTCGTGGAACGCGCCGGCCGCACCCACGATGCGGCGATCACGGCGCTGTATTCGGTCCTGATCGAGCAGGACTCGATGAACGATCCCATTGCCGACGAGGTGCGCTCGTTGCTCGATGGCCACATCGTGCTCTCGCGCAAGCTGGCCGAGCGCGGCCATTACCCGGCCGTGGACATTCTCACCAGTCTCAGCCGGACCATGAGCAATGTGGTGGGAACCGAACAGGTCCACGGTGCCACACAGGTACGCAGACTGATGGCGGCTTATCAGCAGGTAGAAATGCTGATCAAGCTGGGCGAGTACCAGCCGGGTAACGATCCGCTGACCGATTTTGCCGTGCAGTCCCGTGACCAGATCATGGGCTTTCTTCAGCAGTCGCTGCGTGACCCGGTGTCGCTCGATGAAACCCTGGACCACCTCATACAGGTAACTGCCGATGTCCCACGATGAACATGATTCGCAGGATTCAGCCAACGACGCGCAACTCAATGGCCTTGGCGAAACGCTGGACGTTCTGGCGCCCATTCGCCGCCACAGGCTGACCCTGGCCGAACAGGCGTGGCGACGCCAGAGTCAGGTGCTCGACGCCCTGCACGCCCGTCTGGTGAGCATGACCGCCGAGCTTGAGGCGCTGCGTGAGAGTCACCGCAACTCTCGCATCGAACAGCGCGAACGGCATGCCCACCGCGCACTGCCGCTCAGTGAGATGAACGACTGGCTGGCCGCCGAGCGCCAGGCGATCCGGCAGATCGAACGCAGTGAAAAGCAGCTCAGTGACCTGCAGCATGAACACCAACAGCAAAAGCTCTGGGCCGAAGACAGCCAGCGCGAACTGCGCAAACGTCAGCGCGATGTGGAGAAGCTGGACTTCCTCGTCGATCTGGCGCGGGAGGCCTCATGACCGCAAAGCCTGCCCTGCACAAACCGATACCGCCGCGCCCGCCGGAGCCCAAGCCTCGTTCGGCCGGCAATACCGGCAGTGAAAGCCCCCAACCAACGACCCGGTTCGAGCGTCGCGAGCATGAGCCCAGCGAAACCCGTCACGAAGGTGAACTGTTCGAAGCCATGATGAGTTCGTCGAGCGACATCGGCTTCTGGGGCGGTGGCGACCTGCAACAGACACTGCCCGATCCGTGGCGCGACGGTGAGCGACAAGGCGGACATGCCGGTACGCCGCCCTCGCCCGTGACGCCCTTGTGGGACCCGCTGATCGAACCTATCGAAGAACACCTCAACGCCGACGACCAGATGCCGATGGAGGCGACCTTCGAACTGCCCGAGCTGGGCAAGGTGGTCGTGCAAGTGGTACCGCGCGCCGACGGGCTGGACATCGCATTGCGTTTTGCCAAGGACATTGCCCTGCAGCGCTGCCAGGAATATCGCGAGGCCAGTCGGGAATGGCTCAGCCAGCGACTCGGCCGCCGCATCCGCCTCACTCTCGGACAGGCAGACCAGTGACATGAACGCACACGCACTTGATCTACGTGCCGTCAGCAACGCCGAGGCCTGCGCCCGGCAAAGGATCGGCAGCGGCCTGAGTCTGCCGTTCGAACTGGATCAGCAGCAAGGCTGGCTGGACCTGCGCTTGAGCGCGTCACCGAACAAGGCACGCCATGAAAGCCAGCTGGATAGCGCAGCCGGTGCCTTGCGACTGACCGAAGCTGAAGCCCTGCTCGGCCTGCTGTCCAGTTGCCCGGCCCTGATGCCGCAAGCCGACCCGGCCAACGATGAACATCACTGGTACTGGCAGTTGTACAACCACTACCTCAGCCCGGAGCTGCAAGACCTGTTCGGCGACCTGCAACCTCTGGATACACCGCCGACGCCGGGGCTGGACTGCCTGCTGCAGGCACGGATCAATGGCCTGCGGGTCAGCGCACGCCTGTCAGCGGCCCCTGAGACGCTGCTCGACCTGCTCGACCGGGGCCAGTGGCAGGCCGAATCCTTGTCCATGCCGTGGCAATGGCCGATCAGCGTGCCGCTGCTGCTCAGTCATCTGCACCTGAGCCCGTCGCAACTGGCCAGCCTGCGGCCGGGCGATGTGCTGTTGCCTGATCACTCGCTGTTCACACCGGACGGCCAGGGCACGCTGCAACTGGGCGCGTGCCGCCTGAGTCTGGCCCAGATAAACGCCGATGCCCTGTGCTTCACCCTAACCGAACTGGAGCAAATCCCCATGAACGCCACGATCGACCACTTCTCTGCCTCCGACAATCATCCGCTGCATCTGGACGATATCGACGAGCACGACAGCGCCCACGAAGCAGACAGCGCTGAGGCGAACGACAACGATCTGCAGCGCTTCAACGATCTGAGCATGGCGCTGACGGTACGTGCCGGCAACCTCTCGCTGAGCCTGGGGCAATTGCGCTCGCTGGCTGTGGGTTCGGTGCTGACCTTCAACGGCTGCACGCCCGGCCACGCCATGCTGCACCATGGCGAGCGGGTGCTGGCGCACGGCGAACTGGTCGACGTCGAAGGTCGCCTGGGTCTGCAGATCACGCGCATGGAAGCGCTGCGGTGAACCTGCAGGATGCCAATCCACTGACGCTGGCCCTGTTTCTCGGCGCGCTGTCACTGGCGCCCCTGCTGATGATCATCTGCACCGCGTTCCTGAAGATCGCCATGGTGCTGCTGATCACGCGCAACGCCATTGGCGTCCAGCAGGCACCGCCCAACATGGCCCTGTACGGCATCGCCCTGGCGGCCACGCTGTTCATCATGGCGCCGGTGTTCAGCGAAATGGGTGACCGGGTCAAAAAGCTGCCCGAGCACCTGGACACATTCGCGGCCATGGAAAGCGCCGGCAAGCATGTGGTGGAGCCGTTGCGCACCTTCATGACACGTAATCTGGACCCCGACATCCAGACCCACCTGCTGGAAAACACCCAGCGCATGTGGCCAAAGGAAATGGCCGACAAGGCCAGCCGTGACGACCTGTTGCTGGTAGTGCCGGCCTTTGTGCTGTCCGAGTTGCAGGCCGGTTTCCAGATCGGCTTTCTGATCTACATCCCGTTCATCGTCATCGACCTGATTGTCTCGAACATTCTGCTGGCACTGGGTATGCAGATGGTTGCCCCCATGACCATTTCGCTGCCGCTGAAAATCCTGCTGTTCGTGCTGGTGGATGGCTGGACGCGCCTGCTCGACGGACTCTTCTACAGCTACATGTGATCGTGCGAGGCACTATGGAAACCCTGACGCTGTTCAAGCAGGCGATGATGCTAGTCGTGGTGCTGTCTGCGCCGCCCCTGATCGTGGCCGTGGTCGTCGGCGTCATCACCTCGCTGCTTCAGGCGGTGATGCAGTTGCAGGATCAGACCCTGCCGTTCGCCATCAAGCTCGTCGCCGTCGGACTGGCGCTGGCGCTGACCGGGCGCTGGATCGGCATCGAGTTGATGCAGTTGGCCTACCTGTCCTTCAGCATGATCAGCCAGACGAGGGCCTGAGATGTTCGAGCCCGCGTTCAAAGAGCTCAGTGAAACGATCATTGCACTGACCATCGGCATGGCGCGCCTCTACCCCTGCCTGTTTCTGATTCCGGCGTTTGCGTTCACCGAACTCAAAGGCATGTTGCGCCACGCCATCGTGCTGGCGCTGGCGCTGATTCCGATGCCGGCAATCCGCATCGGGCTTGCCGGAAATGAACTTGATTGGCTGGACCTCTGCGCCCTGCTGCTCAAGGAAAGCGTAATCGGCCTGTTGCTCGGCCTGTTGCTGGCCATGCCGTTCTGGCTGTTCGAATCGATCGGCTGCCTGTTCGACAACCAGCGCGGCGCGCTGGTCGGCGGGCAGATCAACCCGGCGCTGGGCGACAACACGTCGGAGCTGGGCCACATGCTCAAGCAGGTACTGATCCTGTTGATGATCCTCGGCGGCGGCTATGCCAGCCTGACGCAGATCATGTGGGACAGCTACCTGGTGTGGCCCGCAACCCAGTGGGTGCCGGTGACCGGAGCAGCCGGTTTCGAGGTGTACCTCAAGCTGGTGGCCAGTACTTTCCGCTTCATGGTGCTCTACGCCGCGCCGCTGGTGGGTCTGCTGCTGATGATCGAATTCGGCATGGCAATTCTGAGCCTGTACAGCCCGCAGCTTCAGGTGTCGACCCTGGCAATGCCTGCCAAGAGCCTGGCCGGTCTGTTTTTTCTGGTGCTGTACATACCCATGCTGACGCTGCTCGGCGAAGGTCGCCTCGCCGATCTGAGCGACCTGCGGCATCTGCTGCCGCTGATGCTGCACACCCCCTGAAGCCCTGCCTGCCGGACCTTGAGCCATGAGCGAAAAAACCGAAGAACCCACCCAGAAAAAGCTCGACGACGCGCGCAAGAAGGGTCAGGTCGGGCAAAGTCAGGATGTGCCCAAGCTGTTCATTTTTGCCGCGCTGATGGAGATGATTCTGGGCCTGGTGGACGGCGGCATGTCGCGCCTCAAGGCCTTGATCGCCCTGCCCTTGACCGAACTGGACCGGCCGTTCAACGCGGCGCTTGGCGAAGTGCTGACCAAAGCGGGCTGGGAGCTGTTGCTGTTCATGTTGCCCGTGCTGGGGATTGCCGCCGCCATGCGGCTGGCGGGTGGCTGGGTGCAGTTCGGTCCGCTGTTCGCGACCGACTCCCTGAAGCTGGATTTCGAGCGCCTGAACCCGATCAACCAGTTCAAGCAGATGTTTTCTTCACGGCAGTTGTTCAACCTGTTCAACAGCCTGTGCAAGGCGGTCATGATCACCTGCGTGCTCTACGTGCTGCTGCCTCCGGCGCTGGGTGACCTGATCGGTCTGGCGCGCACCGATCTGGACAGTTACTGGATGGCGCTGGTCGAGCTGTTCACTCACCTGTCACGAACCTGCCTGGGGTTGCTACTGGTGCTGGCAGCGCTGGACTTTGCGCTGCAGAAATACTTCTTCGTCAAAGGCCAGCGAATGAGCCACGAGGACATCCGCAAGGAATACAAGGAGTCCGAAGGCGACCCGCACATGAAGTCCCATCGCAAGGCGCTGGCCCGGGAAATCACCGATCAGCCCGGCAGTGCGGCACCGGCCAGGGCACCGGTGGAGGACGCCGACATGTTGCTGGTCAACCCGACGCATTTTGCCGTGGCCCTGTTCTATCGTCCGGATCAGACGCCACTGCCGCGCATCATCTGCAAAGGCCGTGATGCCGAAGCCCGGGAACTGATCGAGCGCGCCCGCGAGGCAGGTGTGCCGGTGGTGCGTTTTGTCTGGCTGGCGCGAACGCTGTACCGCGAGAACGTCGGCCAGTTCATCCCGCGCGCCACCCTGCAGGCAGTGGCCCAGGTGTATCGCCTGCTGCGGGAAATGGACGAGCAACTCAAGGGCGATGTGATAGAAATGCCGCATTACTGAGGGCGCGGAACCAGTTCGGCGCGCACTCCACTCAGGGCAAAGGAATCCTTCCTTTTACAGCCCGGACATCCATCGCGAGGTTGTCCTGGCCAGCCATGACATTGGAGAACCTCAATGCTTCCAATCAACAACGCGCCCGTGACCGGACAGGTTCATGGCGCAACCTCCCAGGGTCACAATCCACACGGGCTGGAGCAGCGCCCCGAGCCGCCGACCCAGCGCGCCTCGGTGTCGGTCGTTCAGTTGGGCAAGCAACCGGTACAAGTCCCGGTGACGCAACACCTCGATACCCCCCCGCGCACCTTAGGCTCGACACCAGGCGCTTCGACGTCGGCTGCTGCGCCGGAGCAGGTCGCACCGACACTGGATGCCGACGATATCGCTCATGTCAGCTCGGCTCGACGCCAGCCCGGTACCCGTTCGTCCTCCACTGCCAGCGAGCGTCCGACAACGGCGCTGCAACGGGAACTGTCGTTCAAGGACTGGCTGCCCGGGCAGGAAAATACGCCAGCGCGGGCCGACCATCAGTCCAGCCCGCCTCGATCGGGCGGCAGTACGCCCGCACCGATACAAGGCCGTGCTTCGACTGGCACGCAAGACGCGTCTCCACAACCTCAGTTGACGCGCAGTGCCGCCGGCAACGCCGGGACCTTCCGGATGGAGAACGGCAACCTCGAGCGCAACACACCCGCTGTCAACCTCATATCTCTGGACGCCAAAGGCCGACCAGACTTCGATCATTTCATTCCCTCAGCGCTGGGTAACCTGCTCAAGGACCGGCTGGCCCAGCCGGGAAGGAGCTATCTGGCCAAGAATTCGGAAAGTAACCGTGATCAAGTGCTGCTCGAGCCCAAAGGGCATCTGGTGCAGATAGCCCAGACCGACACCGCTCTGGCGCTGCTTCGCAGCAGCAAACCGCTGAGTGTGCCCCCTGGCAGCAAACCCAACAGCCTGGTACTGCAACGTGAAGACCATTCGGTAAACATTGCCGGCCGCGACAGCGGCGTTCAGTCATTGCCGGACAAGGCCCATATCGCTCATCTGAGCGGTGCCCATCTGGACAGCAGCGGAAAGCATCTGCGGCTGCAGGACGAGAAGCTCTACGAACTGCACCCGGCAACCGCGACCTGGTCCCCCAGCGAAGACAGCAAGGAGACCACGTTCAGCCACCTTGCAACCCAGGGCGATGGCAAGGTTTATGGCCGGACGGGCGATACGCTGGTCAACCTGTCCAGCACCGAAAAAAACAAGCCGGAGATGAAGCTTGAAGGGCTGACGGCGCACTCGGTCTCTCCGGACGGCACCGTGGCCATGCTCGCGGGCAAGGACACCCAGACCCTGCAGCTGGGCGAAATGGGCAAGGTGCCCGACATGCACCTGACGCTCGAACTCAACGATGGCAAATCCGAAGCCAAACATATCGGTCTGACCCGTGACCGCCTGTTCGTCGCCGACGCCGAAGGCCAACTCTACAGCGCTGCGCGAAAGGACCTGAAAAGCGAAGACGGCATCCTGCACCTGCAACCCGAGAAACACTATCAGCCTGAAGACTCGGCACTGGGCAAGCGCCAGCAGGTCACCGGCTTTTTGAGCGGTGAAAACGGTCAGTTGCACGCGTTGATCAAGAACGATATCGGCGACACCCACAGCCACACCCTCGACGAAGCGAATTCCAGCCTGCGCAGCGGCTGGAACATGACGGATGTGGTGGTCGTCGAGAACAGGCGCGGCCTGCCCGAAGGCAAGGTGCCAACGCCGGAAAACACCTTCGACCTGGACCGCAACGGCCGGGTGGGCGTGGTGGACAACCGTGTGCAGAAATGGGATGCAACCACGGAAGGCTGGAAGGACACCGGCGTCAAGGACATCGACCAGTTGCAGCGCGGCGCCAACAGCAGCGCTTACGTCCTCAAGGACGGCAAGATCTCCGAACTCAAGGTCAGCCCCGAATACACCAAGACTTCGTTGAGCGGCACTCACAACCTCAACCAGCCAACCCGCTCGACCAAGGTTGAAATGGGCGATGCCATCGAAGGCCTCGATGACCGCGTCATCAAAGCCTTTGCCATGCTCAACGACAAACAGTTTGCCGCCGTCGATGATCAAGGCCGCCTGACGGCTCATCACAAGACTGGCGAGCCGACCGAGCTGAGCCGCAAGGACCTGTCCGGCGAAGTTGCCTCCCTGACCCTGGACGAGAATCACAACCTGCACGCCACAACCACCGCGGGCGAGTTGTACTTCATGGCCAAGGACGACTGGCAGGCACCGGAATCGGCCCCCAAGCCTGACGCCAAATGGCAGAAAATCGATACGCCCGGCAATCGCCCGGTGGACAGTATCCGCAAGGAGGACAACAACACCGTCAGTGTGAAACTGAAGGATGGGGCGCCTGACGAGGGCTCCTTCGCCCTCAAGGACAAGAAGTTCCAGCCGATGGAGCCGCGCAAGGAGCCGGAGAACGGTTTGAACAACCTGTTCGGGCGACTGGATGATGGCTCGAAAAACGTCAAGATTTTCGGAACCGGCAACACGTTGAAAATCAGCAGCACCCTGGCGGGTCGCAGTGACACCTCGCTCAGTCACAAGTCGAGCGTACGAGAGTTCATTCCGGCTCACATTGTGAAGCCCGACCTGAGTATTCCTCGACCGATCATGAACGGCTTCTACCACATCCAACATCGGATCAAGGGCCGCGAAGGACTCCAGGAGGTGTATCAGGCAGAGGCACCTGTGTTCAAGGAACTGACCGAGATCAAGAATTCGTCGAGCCCCGCGCCTCAGCCTGGTCAGACCTTGAAGGAGCGTATCTCCCGCCTGGATCTGGGCCCGGAAGGCAAACAGCTGGTCGAGGATATGGAAAAGCTGCGTGATGATCTGGAAAACCACAGCCACGGAGTGGTCCAGCAACTGGGTCAGAAGACAGGCGTGCTCAACCTGCACGGCGAATTCATCAAACCCGAGCGCAAGCCGACAGAAGCCCAGATCGCAAAAGCGGCACACGCCAAGCCGGTCAAGAATGACCTGGCCGCCGATGTACAGGGCGCATTGAGCAAGGTTGCACCCTCCTCCGAAAACCCGGCCGGCGTCCTGCTCAAACGCCTCAATGACAACGGCATGAAGCTCAAGCACCTGGACGGCGATACGTCTCCCGATCACCGGCGCAGTCAGAGTGACAAGCTCGCCTTGAGCAAGGCACGTCTGGCGCTGGATGTGGTGACGCTGGACAAGGTAGGCAAGCTGATCGACAAGGCCGAGACGCGCAATCCTGACGTGGATAACGCCACCCATTTGAAAGCGCTCAAGACCGAGCTGAACGCAATCAACAAGCAGTACAACGACAACCCCGTCAAGGTCGTGACCGAAATGGGGTTCAGCGGGCACAAGCAGCTGGAAGACGGATACGACAGCATCAAGTCGTTTCTCAACGGCTTCAAGGACCCGACTCACGCCACCAGTGTGAACATGCGCGCGGCGATGGGTGCGACGAGCCAGGCGGATCTGGCCGACAAAATGAAAAGCGCGCTCAAACACCTTGAGCACCCTGACGATGAAATTGCCATGTCACGCAGCTATGGCGTCACTGCGACGACCCCGTTCATCAGCCTGGCCAATATGGGTGCAGGCCCCTGGCCCAGCGCTTCGCTCGGCGTGGCACGCAACTACGCGTTCAATGCCGAGCGCGGTGACAAGGGCGTGACGGTCTACATGTTCCACGAAGGCGGTGTCAGCGGCAGCGCGGGTCTGGGCGGCGGTCAGAGACTGGTGCCCAACTTCGGTGAGTACAACATCAATGATCAACGGGGCTTTGTGGCCCTTCGCCTTGGCGGCGACGGCACGTTACAGGGGACCGGCATGTCGCGCAGCGGCACAGCCTTCACCGTGCCTGACGAAAAAATCGACCAGTTTGTCGACGATCTGTTTGGCGGCAAGGTCAATGCGCTGGACGTACTCAAGAACGGCACGGCTCACGAAGCGCACTCGATGAAGCGCTTCAATGCAGATGCAACCGGTGGCGTGGGTGTTGAGCTTCGCGTCGAGCTGGGGCTGAGCGATCCCAATGAAAAAGAGTGGACTGCGGGCGCCCGGGCAGGCATCGGTGCCAACATCAACCTTAACCTGGCCACGTTTACCAAATACTCGGCGACCCAGGAAAATGACAAGGGCCTGCTGGACGAAAAATCCAATAACCGGGTCCGCCTTGCCAACTCGGCCGGTGTCACCGCCTACGCACGTGCGCAGATCAACCTTGGCCACACCGATCAGACCGCTGCAGCGCAGCCGGCAACGACCACCCAGCCTTCAGCTGCAGCCCCGACGCCTGCTGCAGTGGCACAGCCGGGCGCGCAGGCCTCCGCATTCGGCCCCAACGCGACGGTCACTGCCTCAATCGATTCCAGAACCACCAAACGCACCAAGTTCCAGACCAAGGAAGGGGTGGCCATGACCACTGCGGAACTGACGAAGCTGAGCAAACAGCTGGACGGCGCGTTCAAGGACAAGCCAACGCAAAAAGAGCTGACGCGACTGGCGGATGCGAAACAACCCGAGTACGCAGACAAAACGCCGAAAGAGAAAATCCAGGCGCACCTGGATGGGCTCAACACGCTTTTCAAGGACCGCCCTTCGAATAACAGCGCGCAAAAAGCTGCGCTGCTGGCCCTGAGCCGTGCAACGACCAAACACGATTCGGCCATCGATAAACATTCGGTGCTCGATAACGCCCGTCATGAAAGCAACTACACCAACCTTTCGCGTCTGGATGAGCAAAGTGTCGCCTCGAAAATCATGAGCATGCTGGGCAGTCTGCACTCGCCGAGCAACGCCGAGAACATTGCCCAACTGATCGCCGAGGAGCCCAACCTGAAGTCATTGATCGGCCAGATGAAAGCCAGCCCCGGCACCATGGCACGGGTTCGTCTGGAGCCCAAGGACGAGATGATGCAGAAAGTCGACCAAGGCACCCGCGACGGCAGCATCACCCAAAAGGAAATCATCGGCATGCTCAATGACCGTGACAACCTGCGGATCAAGGCCATCACGGTGTTCAAGCTGGCGGGTCAGTCCGACGGTTTCACGACCCCGACGCCTCTGCTGAGCGCCAGCAGCTCGGCGGCAGTCAACGTCAACAAGACGCTGGCCAAGATCAACTTCAACTACGGGGAAGATCAGAACAGGCCGAGCAGCTTCAGCGTGGACGGTGAGATGTCTCGCCCGACCAAAGAGGTTATCGCCACGGCGCAAGCCTTGAAAAAGGACGGGATGGAATTCAGGGCCTGACGCGCCTGGGTGTCAGTCAAACGTCTGTTGAACACCCTCGTGGTGCAGTCCTGACTGCACCACGAGCTCTCTTTTGCGTTCTCAAGGAATACCGAAAATGACCACGGCCTTTTATTCGCTCGACGACTTTCCCGCACTCGCCCATCTGGTTGCCAATTGCTCTGTGATCCAGCAAGAGGTCGCCGCTATGGACGCGCCGCTGCTCGACATCGATCGTACCGACAAGTCCCATCAGCAGGTTCATACCGAAATCAGCGAACACCTGCGGCAAGGGGGTGATTACGGCTGGCTCAAAGGCTGGGGCGCCGCAGGCGGCAACAGCGACTGGACCCAGTACGCACTGCTGTTCCGGGACACGCCTATCGGTCCGGCCCAGGCGGCCCTGCCGCGCACCCTGGCCCTGTTCGCACCGCTCAAGGGCATCAAGGTGCTGGCGCTGGCGCGCCTGGCTCCGCACACCCTGTTGAGTATTCATCGCCACCCGGAACTGACCGACGAAGGCCTGCTGCAGATGCACATCACCCTGAGTGCTGCGGACGAAGCGAACTTCTCGTACCTGAATGTGGCAGGCGAGTTCTATCACCAGCAACCGGGAACAGGCGCGATCTTCGACGGCGCGCTGGATCACTTCGCGGTCAACGCAACGCCGGTCCCCAGAACGATCATCTACATGGAGTTCGAAAAAGAGCGCTTCATGAAGCCCGCCACCCACTGACACTTCCCGCCCGGCACCGACGGCTGTCTGACGACAGCCGTTTCTCCCTCTGTTTTCGTGAGCGGACTTCTCCGCGCTTATCAGACACTCTGTGATCTTCTGCAACTGCACGCCAGCGCCTGTCTGCCCGCAGGGCGTGGGCGCTCTCGCAGGCTACCAAGGTAGAGATGGGCAGCGCGGCAGCCCCAGGTTGCATCCGATACACCGCGTGTGCGGGCTTTGCTGCCGGTCCCCGGCAGATCGCCGGCAAGCCGCCTCCCACCGTCCTGCGTTCGCTGGGCGACAGCGCTACTGGCGGATTCCGGCCAGAAGCCAATTCGACAAAACCCACCCATAAAAAAACGGGCTCACAGGAGCCCGTTTTGTTTTCCACGATCAGCGCTTCAATGCACGTTCGGTTTGCCACCCGCCGCTTCAAGCAGACGGTCTGCCATCAGGCGTACGATCCAGAACGCTGTCAGCGCCGCATCGCCCTGCAGTTCGCCCTGGCCTGCATCACGCTTGAAGCCGGGCTCAAGGCTGTCGACGTAATGATCCAGACTGAAGCGATCGCCCACCTGAGTGGCCGGCTTTTCCAGGGTGTCGCGCATCCGGTCGGTAACCAGCGCGATAGCTTTCTCGAAGGCCTGGCGCTGTGCCGGAGACAGATAGCCCCCGGCACGCACCAGCGCTGCCCAGGAGCGTTCTTCAGGGGTGTCCTGCGCCTCTTGCAGCGGTTGCGGTTGTCGCGTGACCGTCATCTCAAGCCTCCTTGTGGTTGGTCGAGCCTGGCAGCTTGCTGTAGGCGTTCTCGACATTCTTCAGATCAATGCCGCTGGTGGTCAGGTTCAGGCCTTCGCTGTCGCTCTTCACGAAGGAGAACTTGCCGTCTTCAGCGCTGATGTTTTTCAGGTCCAGGTTCCAGTCACCCTGCTGCCCGCCATTGGTGCGCATGAAGGTGCCGAAATCCTTGACCTTGAAGTTGTCCACGTTCACGTTCGCATCGGCGTTGAGCTGGAACACCTTGTCATTGGCGCCCTGGGCACTGCTGTTGGTGATGTTCAGGTTGGTGACCTTGGCACCGCCCTCCCCCTTAACGGTCAGCGCGTCCTCGCCGACGTTGGTCCAATGCACGTTATCCACGTTCACGGCTTTTTCGCTGGCAGCACGGACATGCACACCATCGGCAGCGTTGTCACCCAACACCACGTTTTTCAGGGTGGCGCCCTCAGCCAGTTCGAACATCGGCTTCTGTCCCTCGCCCTGTCCGCCATCTCCCAGAGCCTTGCCTGCGGTGAAGGTCTTGCCGCCGCCGTCGAACGTCTCGCCAGGCCCCACCTTGATGGTCTCGTTGACGACGGTCGGCGTGCCCGAGGCCGTCGGGAAAGAGACCGGAGTGGCCGAGCCGCTGGTGCCTGTGCCGGTCGGACCGGTGGGTGAAGGTGTTCCCGTCGGGCCGGTCGGTGCAGGCGTACCACCGCCACCGCCTATGGAAGGTGTACCGCCACCACCCCCGCCACCGCCGCCCACCGAAGGTATTCCGCCACCGCCTCCGCCACCACCGCCCAAGGAAGGTGTTCCGCCACCGCCACCGCCACCTAAAGAAGGTGTTCCGCCACCACCGCCTTTGCCCGCAGCATCAGAAGGCTGGTTGAAAGTCTCCGGATGGCTGTCCATGAACTGAGCGATCATTTCTAGCAGCTCTTTGAGCTTGCCGTTCTGGGACACCTCACCGCCGCCATCGGCAGTCGGCTGAATGGAGTTATCCAGCGATCCACCACCCAGTTTCTGCATCAGCGTGTTGACCAGATCCTCAGTGTTCGATCCGCCCGTAGCACCCTGAGTGCCGCCGAGTCCCTGCCCTTGACCGAGAGCACCGGCATCTTTGCTGGCGCCGGTTCCGCCACCGCCAATGCCACTGGCGCCGCCCGAACCACCGCCAGAGCCGTTGCCCGCGCCGGATGATGAATCCGAGCCGCCAAGGATCTTCTCGAACAGGGCCATCAAGACCTGAGTCAGCAGTTCCTTTTCGCCGCCGCCGGCAGCGCCGGAATCCTTGGTCTGCTTGTCACCGCCCTGACCGTTGCCCTGAAGCGACTGCAGCAGCGAGTCCAGATCGCTTTGTCCGCCCTGACCGGTTTTGCCGGCCGATTGTCCACCGCCTGCACCCGAGCCTGAACCGGAACCGGAACCCAGCAGCATCTCCGCCAGCATGCCGGCCAGCTCCTGCAGCGCGGACTGGCCGCCCTGCGCGCCCTGACCGGCACCGGCCAGCGACGCCCCGATGCCCATACTCGTGCCGCCCACGCCGGGAAGGCTGGACAGATTGCCCATCGAACCTGAAAGGCTTGTTAAATCAGACATTGCTTACCCCGCTCCATCAGTGAATGTGTCGGAAAACGACAGTCGATTCCGCCGATCCGTCGGTGTCACTGGCAGGCATGACCGCCATGACACTCATCGCTGTGTGGCCCGCAGCGCACCTGCGGTTCCCGACGTTTCGGTCAATTGAGCAGGGAAACCACGGCAGTTCGGGTCTGCTGGGTCTGGGCAATGAAGCCGTTTACCAGATCACAGAACGTGTCCTCGTCAAGGCCCGCCAGCTCACGCTGGGTACACAGACGCACGTCCTGCTGATCAAGGGCGAGCCAGCAGCCGCGCAGTTTCGCGGTGTCAAAGTTCGTGGCAAGGAGGCGTTGCAGGTTTTCCGGGCTTTTGCGCAAATGGCCAAGCCGGCTATGAATAACCACATGGTCGCTGTGCGCAGCGACTTCAATAACGGCCGCCTGACGCTGCTGACCGTCGTAGAGCGCGCACACGCCATTCTGCAGGGTTAACGGTGTTCCGAGTGTGGCACTTAGGCGGGCAATAAAACGTTGCATGTCGCGTTGGGAGTTCGCCATTGAATAATCCTCAAGTTAGTCATTGCGGTAAACAGACCGCGGCGACAAGTGAGTGGAAAATTAATGGCGTCCGGTTCCGGCTGGAACAAATATTCCGAATTCAGTTGTTGAACCCTGCCAGCATCAGAAACTCGCCGACCAATTCCTGAAGGGCGTCCTCACGCCGATAGTCAGGATCCAATTCATGCCACACGACAAACCGTTGCTGGCTGTCCAGGCAAATAAAGTAACCATCATAAGATTCGATATTCTCGAATCGACGCTTGAGCGCGTCGGAAAACAGATCCGGCCGTTGGGCTCTGCGCTCGATCATCAGCGACAGCCCCCAGCCCACGCTATCCTTGCGATGAACGAAGTCGATCCCCGGAGCCCATTGCCAGGTACTCGGCCGCTGCTGGCCGATACTGACGAAGAAGTCCCGCTGATCATTACTGCGCAAAATCGTTTCAGTCATTCAGATGTACCAGGCTGTATTCGGATGAATCGTTGCGCAATTCCGGCGACCACCAAACTTTAAGGCTGGAATTGTTGGCGCCAAGTTGCTGGCAATCACTGGAAAAACAAGATGGTTGCATTGTCGCACAGGCGCTCAACAATACCGCGACGACAAACAAGGTACCCACACGCACCCACTTCATTTAGGAATCTCCCGACAAAAGGACTGTATTGAAATGACCGTTAACGCGTATTACGAGTGCCGGATATGAACGATTGCACCGTCAGGCACGGTATATCCATGTATCAACATCGGCATCAAGGCGGCAATATTGAAACTCTCACAGGGGCTGCAGGCACCGCAGTGGCGGCGGCAGATCGGGTGGCCACGAACACTTCGGTGGACTGGCCCGGCTGCAACTCCGTTACGGGTAACATTGTTACTGCAAGTGTCCGAGCACCGGCACAGGACGCCAGTGAAAAAGCCTTGGCACGGGCACTGTCGTTGCGAACCACCCCGACGGTGACATCGAAGGTGTCGCCTCTGAACCATTGTCCTCGAGACGCATCGATCGAAAGACCCTGATCCACTCTACACAGGTCCTTCAGCGCCACGCCAGATGATGACTCTTTGACATCAGGCGGCAGTCGTCCATTGGCCAGTTCCGAAAACGCCTTGCCCACCAGGTCCCTCTTTTGCTGCCGGGTACTGGGCGAACCGCTCAGCGCAAGGGCTCTGTCGAGTTGCGGGCGGTTTTCCCTGGCGATATAGCGCGATGGGTCGAGCTGATCGCCCACCAGCCGGGGCGTGAGGATGAATAAACGTTCACGTCGAGAGACTTCATGACGCTTTGACGTGAACAGCGCGCCGATCACAGGCAGGCTTCCGAGAATCGGTACCTTGTCCTGACGTTCTCCACTCTCGTCGACATGAAAACCGCCGATGACCAGCGAACGGTTTTCTCCGATGACCGCCTGAGTACTGACCGTGCCACGCTTCACATCCGGCGTATCGTTGTCGCGGGTGCGCTCGAGCTGGCCGTCTTCGATATCGACGATCAACTGAAACCGGTTGGGCTGTTCACCGGCGATGGTCCGTGGAATGACCCGCAGGCTGGTGCCCGCCGTCACCGGCTGAACGTTCGCGACCCGCTCTCCGGTGGTGGTGATATAAGCGGTGCGGCTGAAATCAATCACCGCGGGCTGGTTTTCCAGCGTCAGTACCGAAGGTCGGGCAATGACCGAGGCAACCCCCTGCCCTTCGAGTGCCTGTATATCGGCAAAGAACCGGTCGAAATCGTTGATGAACAGGGTCGATGAACCTCCGGTCAGCAAGGAACTGCCGAAGTTGACCGAGCCTGCACGTGCAGACCATCGGGATTCAAGGCTGCTCAGCTGGCTGCGATCGATGTCGAGGATGACCGCGTCGATTTCCACCAGGTTACTGGGCTGATCGAGCTGCTGCACCAGTTGCTGATAGGTGTCGCGCTTTTCGGGATCATCGTAGATCAGCACGGCGTTGTTGCGCACGTCCGCCACCACACGGCGGTTGCTGTTCGACTTGCTCTCACCGCCGCGTGCGGGTGTGGCCTTGCGGCTGCTGGCCAGGTTCATGATCTTGCTCTGACCCATCTCGGCCATGTCCTGCATGGCGCGAATGTTGGCGGCCGGGTCCTGGGGCAACGGAGGCCTGCGCTGACTTTCCAGCAAGCCGTCCAGCAGGGTCGCGACACCCGGAATGGTAATGCTCTGCTCGCGGTATTGAATCTCGCGATCGGCCACGGCGGCGTAGCGCAACGAAAACATCATGACCTGATGCTTGTCCTGTGCCTTGACCTTCTCCTTGCTGAAACCGCGAATCAGTTCCACATAGCGAGCCGGTCCGCTGACCAGCACCACGCCTTCATCCGGCAACTCGCCCCAGCCGAAACGCTTGTCCAGCAAGCCGATATCGGTAAGCGCCTGCTTCAGATCCGGCGCGGCATCAGCCGACACTTCAAGGCGCTGGGACACCTGGCTCGATTGCGGGCTCACGTACAGCTTGCCGTTGTACAGAAACCACTGGAACTGGTGTTCCAGCGCCAGACGATCAAGAAATTCCTGAGCGTTGCCCGCGCGGATCTTCGCATCCACCACACCGGTGATACCCCGGCTGTCGATACCCACCCCGTACGAGCTGGCAAAATCCGATAACACGGTGGTCAAGGGAGTCTGCGAAGCCTCATACGCATAGGCGGACTGGCGCCACTCTTCAGGCACGCCAGCGGTGGCGACTTCAGCCTGCACGCACAACACTGAAATCCAGAAAAAACGTTTCAGGCACTGCTTAAACATACGAATTCCCCAGAGACAGAGGACGAACCGGGCGTTTTACAGGCGATGCTGCCGCTTCGAGCATCGACTCCCACACGTCACGCTGGTTGACCAGCGCCTCAATGATGCTGATGACCGGCGAGGTGCCCTGGAACGACTGGAACTGCACCAGACAGAGCCGATGGCTTTGCGGGTCCAGTGCCAGCGCCGCGCTGAAACGTCGAATGCTGGGGCCCGACAACCGCAGTGCGGCGGCCAGGCTTTCATCGTCGCCACGCCAGGCCGCGCTGAGCGGCGCGGTATAGATCAGCCCGTTGGTGCCACGTTGAATGCGCAGCGGCTGCTGATCGATCTGCAACAGCAACTCGGCCTTACCACTGTCGAGCCAACGCTCGACCGTGGCGAGCAGGTCAACGGATTTCATTGATGATCGCCTTGGCCAGGTTGTGCTTGACCACAATCTCCTGGTTGGCGGCCCAACTGGCGGTGGATGACTGGCGAATGGCCGAGTTGAAGGCGTGCCAGTCTTCGGGGGAAAAGGCATCCATATTCAGCGCAGCCGAATCCAGATCCTGCTGGGCGTTTTCAAAATTACTGTCGAGACGGCGTCTGAGTGCATCTGAAGAAAGCATGGTGATACTCCTGGTCCGGAAACTGCTGACTGAGTGGCAAGGCACCGGTTTTGGTTCCAGAACCTGATGTTCAAGGCCAGATCTGTTGCTGCAAGCCGCTCCAGCTGAGGCTGAAATCCCCGTGTTCCGTGCGCAGGCTGATCGCGTCCGGGTCAAGGCTGGCATCGGTTCGCAGGGTCCAGCCAGGCTGATCATGTGTTTCAAGATTCAGCGCCACCGCTTCCAACTGGTCGGGATGGCAGAACAGCAAGGCGGTCTCCTGATTCGAACTGGCCAGCGCCAACTGACGAATCACCGACCTGACCTCTTTATCGGTCGGGATTTTCTCCAGCAGACTTCCCAATGCCTGGCTCACCAATTGCGCGGCCGTCTCGACCAACGTTTCCAGGGCCTGCTCGCGCTGGGTGCGTAAGTCATCGAGCAACGCCTGCGCTTCTTCCCAGACCTCGGCCCGCGCCTGCTCTTCACAGGACTGACGCAACACATCGGCTTCGGCATGGGCCTCGGCGAGAATGGCCTCGGCCTGGGTACGGGCGTCATGCAATACCTCATCGGCCAGCAGACAATCCTCAAGGGTCTCCCGACGCAACAGCGGCTCGATGAGTGTGATTCGATCAGCTGGAAGGTTCAGACTGCGACGGGTCAACATGAGTGTTTCCTTCATTACGAGCGTTCAGTACGTACCCGGCGATGGCCTGCCACAGCGCACGCAGACGCACGGCAGGTACCTCTTCGAAAACCATCCGCTCGGCTTCCTCGACCGCGGTGCGCGCAAACCTGAGTCGCAGCCTCTGCCACAGCCGTTCACCGACACGGCGGCGCAACAGACTCAGTCCGGCCACTTCGCAGGGATCGGGGTTCCACTGACCGGGCATCCAGCGACCCGGCTGCAATCCCTTGCCGAGCCGGCGACACCACAGGTGGGCAGACTCATCCAGACCAGAGGTTCGCTGTCGATGGGTACCGGCGCAGACCGTCACACACAGCCTCAGCGCCAGCGCCCACTCCTGCGGATCAAGATCCAGCAAGGGCATCAACAACGCTTCGGGCTGCGGCGGTATCGCCGACGTCATGCCAAGGCAGCGATCGGCCGACTGCGCACTGACCTGCTCCAGCAGATGCAGGGTCGAGGCACTGGCCCGGGCCTGCTCCGACAGTTGCCAACTGGCGTGAGCGTCGCGCCAGCCCTGAGCCCACCAGCGAACCCAGATCAGCGCCTGAGGTTCGCTGATGTTCATAGTGAGGTTTCGCTCGAAGGCGGCGTAGTGTTTCTGCGTAGCAGACGTTCTCGCAGACGCGGATTGAGCGCCCACAGACCGGCCAGCAGCAGCACCAGTCCAACCCCACACAGCGCTGCAAC
>JAAIGE0100231189.1_pt1 | contig 26586 bp, 23 predicted proteins | sample 6487951 | NCBI WGS metagenome assembly JAAIGE01 (sample SAMN13974128, study PRJNA590717) | phyllosphere metagenome | biome: tomato field; feature: multiple bacterial spot infested tomato fields; material: tomato leaves; isolation source: leaves from tomato fields | host: Solanum lycopersicum ...
CAGCACGAACGGCAGCGGTGAACCCATCTGGAAGGTCGGCGCGAAATCCAGCATGCCGGCCTGCTCACGGATCGCCGCCGTCTGCAGAACCAGATCAACAACATCAACGACTACGACAATCCGGGCTTCCTGCCAGTGCAGCAGACCGAATACAACTCCGAGATCTACTACGGCTTCCACGTCACCAACTGGCTGACTGTGCGTCCCAACCTGCAGTACGTCAAACACCCGGGCGGTGTTGACAAGGTTGACGATGCCATCGTGGCAGGTCTGAAGATTCAGTCGAAGTTCTGATTCAGAACTTACATGAATCATGAATGACGCATAGAGCGATCAAGGGTCGTGTGTGCTTTACGGGCAGCCTGGCTGCCCGTTTTTTATTGGCTTGAATTCCCCTTTTTTTCAGGACGCGATTGGCGATGATTTCCGACGACGCGCAGATTTCCGAGCATCCCCTGCAACGCTTCTTCCGATCCCGGCGAGCCCGGCCGACGTTCGAGTGGGAGCGCCATCAGATGCGTGATGTGCTGGTAATCGACCATCCGCAGTGTCAGGCGGTGTTCAGTCGGCAGGGCGCGCAGTTGCTGCACTTCCAGCCCAGTGACCAGAAACCCTGGCTCTGGTGCGCGGCGCAATGGCCGCAGGTGGGGGCGATTCGTGGCGGAGTGCCGGTTTGCTGGCCCTGGTACGGGCGACATCCGGGCGAAAACGGTTGGCCGGCCCATGGCTGGGGCCGCCTGCTGGACTGGAAACTGATTGACAGCAGCGAAAGCGAAGCGGGCGTAAGCCTGCACTGGCGCTTGCAGCTCTGTGACTGGCAGGCCGACCTGCACGCTGAACTGGGGCAGGGGATGGAGCTGAGCCTGAGCACCTGCCATGAAGACAGCGAACCCTGTCATTTCAGTCACGCACTGCACGCGTATTGGCGCATCAGTGACGTTGCCGAGGTGGCGCTGCAGGGGCTGGACGGTGCACCAGGCTACGACGAACTGAGTCGTCAGGCATGCCAGCAACACGGTGAGTTGCGGGTCGTGGGCGGCTGTCAGCGGGTTTTCGAGCACGAAGGTGCGTTGCAGCTTCAGGACCTGGCCTGGGCGCGACAGTTGAACATCGACACGGGCGACAGCGCCAACACCGTCGTCTGGCACCCCGGCAGCAGACCGCTGCTGGGCGTGTGCGGCAGCGAGACCGCAGGCTTCGTACGTGTGGAAGCGGCATCAGGCAGCGGCGATAGCTTCAGCCTCGCACCGGGGCAGCACGCGCAGTTGAAGCTACAGGCGCAGTTGGCGCATTGAGCGATCGCTTGCGAATGTGACGCTGCGCGTGCGCTTGTCTCGCTGACATTCAGCCCTGATCCTCGACCGGATAACGGCTGTCGTTGAGGCTTTCCTTGATCTTGCGCAGGTGCGGCTGGAAGTCCACGCCACGGCGCAGGGTCATGCCGGTCGCCAATACGTCGAGTACGGTGAGCTGGATGATCCGTGAGGTCATCGGCATGTAGATATCGGTGTCTTCCGGCAGTGGAATGTTCAGGCTGACGGTGCTGGCCTGCGCCAGCGGCGAGCCTGCAGCGGTCAGGCCCAGCACCGAGGCGCCATTGGCCCGTGCAATGCGTGCGACTTCCACCAGCTCGCGGGTGCGGCCGGTGTAGGAAATGATCACGAACAGCTCACCGGTGTGCGCCACCGACGCGATCATGCGCTGCATCAACACATCGGCATGCGCCGTCACCGCCAGATTGAAGCGGAAGAACTTGTGCTGTGCGTCGAGCGCGACAGGCGCCGAAGCTCCCAGACCGAAGAAGTGGATCTGGCGCGCCTGAATCAACATGTCCACCGATTTGCTGATCAGCGTCGGGTCCAGTTGCTGGCAGGCGCTGTCCAGCGACGCGATGGCGCTGCCGAAGATCTTCTGGGTGTAAGCCTCGGGATTGTCGTCAGCCTCGACCGCACGACTGACGTACGCCGCGCCGCTGGCAAGACTCTGCGCCAGTTGCAGCTTGAGCTCCGGGTAACCACTGACGTTGAACGAGCGGCAGAAACGGTTGACGGTCGGCTCGCTGACTTTCGCAGCCTGTGCCAGCGCGGCGATACTCAGCCGGGTCGCCATCTGCGGGTTGAGGAGAATGACTTCGGCCACCTTGCGTTCGGCTTTGTTCAGCTCATCGAGTCGGCCCTGGATTTGCTCCAGGAGGTTTCTAGTGCGGTCCATTCAAAATCCTTGTCGGGGCTTATTCACCAACGGTTTTCGCTCGAGCTTTTATTAGCCCTTTAGCCTGTAGCAAAGGTGGCCTATCGTACTGAGGGCCTGTGTTGATCACCACTGGAATATGCTTTTAGGCAGAATGTTGTGGTTATTACTACATATGGCCTTGAGTAACGCCTTTAAAAAAGGTATTTGTAGCCTAACTTGATAAAAGAACCAACATTATGCCCTTGATTACGGTTGAACCGTGCACATTTGCCCTGTTTGGTGCCTTGGGGGACCTGGCAGTTCGCAAGCTGTTCCCGGCTCTTTATCAGCTTGATCGCGCCGGACTCCTGCATGAAGACACAAAAATTCTTGCTCTGGCACGAGAGCCGGGCGACGCACCGTCGCATCTGGCCTACATCGAACAATCCATGCGTCGCTTCATTTCCGAGGCGCAGCTGGAAGACGAACACGTTTCCCGCTTCCTGGGACGCCTGAGCTACCTGCACGTCGATTTCCTCAAGGCCGAGGATTACGTCGCACTGGCCGAGCGCGTGGGTGACGCTGAAACCCTGATTGCCTACTTCGCGACACCTGCATCGGTGTACGGCGCGATCTGCGAGAACCTGGCGTCGGTCAATCTGGCAGACCGCACGCGCGCGGTGCTGGAAAAGCCCATCGGCCACGACCTTGCGTCCTCGCGTCGCGTCAACGATGCCGTCGCGCAGTTCTTCCCGGAAAACCGCGTTTATCGCATCGACCACTATCTGGGCAAAGACACGGTTCAGAACCTCATTGCGCTGCGTTTCGCCAACAGCCTGTTCGAAACCCAGTGGAACCAGAATCATATTTCCCACGTGGAAATCACCGTTGCCGAGAAGGTCGGTATCGAAGGCCGCTGGGGTTACTTCGATCAGGCCGGCCAGCTGCGTGACATGATCCAGAATCACCTGTTGCAACTGCTCTGCCTGATTGCCATGGATCCGCCGAGCGATCTGTCTGCCGACAGTATTCGTGACGAGAAGGTCAAGGTGCTCAAGGCGCTGGCGCCGTTCACTCCCGAACGTCTGGCGACCCAGGTGGTGCGCGGTCAGTACACCGGCGGTTACAGCGAAGGCAAGGCTGTGCCCGGTTACCTGGAAGAAGAAAACTCCAACACCCAGAGCGACACCGAAACCTTCGTTGCCTTGCGGGCCGACATCCGCAACTGGCGCTGGTCGGGTACGCCGTTCTACCTGCGCACCGGCAAGCGCATGCCGCAGAAGCTGTCGCAGATCGTGATCCACTTCAAGGAGCCGCCGCACTACATCTTTGCCCCTGAGCAGCGCTTGCAGATCAGCAACCGTCTGATCATCCGCCTGCAGCCAGACGAAGGTATCTCCTTGCAGGTAATGACCAAGGATCAGGGCCTGGACAAAGGCATGCAACTGCGCAGCGGTCCTCTGCAACTGAATTTTTCCGACACCTACCGCAGCGCTCGGGTCCCCGACGCTTATGAGCGGTTGTTGCTGGAAGTCATGCGTGGCAATCAGAACCTGTTTGTCCGCAAAGATGAAATCGAGTACGCGTGGCAATGGTGCGATCAGTTGATCGCAGGCTGGAAAAAGGCGGGCGATGCGCCCAAACCTTATGCCGCCGGATCCTGGGGACCCATGAGTTCCATTGCTCTGATTACTCGCGACGGGAGATCCTGGTATGGCGATATGTGACCTTGAGCTGCCAGCAGGGCTGGTAGCACGTGAATTCGACAACCCGCAGCAACTGGCCGATGCACTGGCTGCGAATGTGGCCGGGCAACTGAAAGCGGCCATTGACGAAAACGGCCTGGCGACCCTGGTGGTCTCCGGCGGTCGCAGCCCGGTGGCGTTTTTCCAGAGCCTGGCGCAACAGCCGCTGGACTGGAGCAAAGTGGTTGTCAGCCTGGCTGACGAGCGCTTCGTGCCCACCGAGCATGCCGACAGCAACGCCGGTCTGTTGCAGCGCCACCTGCTGCAAGGCCCTGCGGCCAAGGCGAAATTTCTCGGCCTGTACAACGTGGCGGCGAGCGTTGAAGACGCTGCGCTGGCAGCCGATCAGGCGCTGGCCGAGCTGCCACCTATCGATGTACTGATTCTGGGCATGGGCGATGACGGTCACACCGCGTCGCTGTTCCCCAACAGTCCGAACCTGACCGAGGCCTTGAGCCTGGAAGGTGAGCGTCGTTGCTTGCCGATGCTGGCACCCAGCGTGCCGCATCAACGCCTGACCCTGACCCGTCGCCTTCTGGCGTCGGCGAAGCGGCCGATCCTGTCGGTGTCCGGACAGGCCAAACTCGACACCCTGCGTGCGGCGCTGGCGGGCGATGACCTCGCCGAAATGCCGGTCCGTGCCTTCTTAGAACCGTCCCTTGAGATTTACTGGTGCCCATAAGCAAAGGAAACGTCGCCATGACACAGAACGAAAATAATCAGCCGCTCAACAGCATGGCGAACAAGATTGCCCAGATCGATGAACTCTGCGCAAAAGCGAAGATTCTGCCGGTCATCACCATCGCCCGTGACGAGGACGTTCTGCCATTGGCCGACGCCCTCGCTGCGGGCGGCATGACCGCTCTGGAAATCACCCTGCGTTCGGCGTTCGGTCTGAGTGCGATCCGTATCCTGCGTGAGCAGCGCCCGGAGCTGTGTGTTGGTGCGGGCACGATTCTGGATCGCAAGATGCTGGCCGATGCCGAAGCCGCAGGTTCGCAGTTCATCGTGACCCCCGGCAGTACGCAGGACCTGCTGCAGGCCGCTGTGGACAGCCCGTTGCCGTTGCTGCCAGGTGTCAGCAGCGCCTCGGAAATCATGATCGGCTACGCAATGGGTTATCGCCGCTTCAAGCTGTTCCCGGCTGAGATCAGCGGTGGCGTAGCGGCGATCAAGGCGCTGGGCGGCCCGTTCAACGAAGTGCGCTTCTGCCCAACCGGCGGCGTCAATGAGCAGAACCTGAAGAACTACATGGCCCTGTCGAACGTCATGTGCGTCGGCGGTACCTGGATGATCGACAACGCTTGGGTCAAGAATGGCGACTGGGGTCGCATTCAGGAAGCGACCGCGCAGGCGTTGGCGTTGTTTGACTGAGGCGGTTTCAGACACGTGGCTTTCCACACGTATGGTTGCCTTGGTCGTTAAGTTTTCACGGGGCGCGTCTGGCATGCGCTGAGTCAGTCAGGCGATACCCCGGCAAAGAAGTTGTTGTTGGTTGTTGTATGGCTTTGCGGTGTGCCCTGGTCCGGCACACCGTTTTTTTTCGCCTGCTCAGGCTCCGCGGTCCTTGTAGGACTGACGCGGGCGTGTACGGATCGGGTCCAGTATCTCGCTGAGGCCGTTGTGATCAATCTCCTGCATCAGGGCCAGCAGTCCACCCAGCTCACCCTTCGGAAAACCCTCACGCGCGAACCAGTTCAGGTAATGGCCGGGCAGGTCGGCGATCAGCCGTCCCTTGTACTTGCCGAATGGCATTTCCTGGGTCACCAGCAGCTTGAGTTTTTCAGGGTTCATGGACCGGACCTTCTGTCGTTTTGCTTGAACCAATACGATACGTGCATTCTGCATGCAGGCAAGGGGCAGTTCATGCAGAAATCACGATAAACGCTTTGTGAAAATTTCGTAACTTATTGATTTTAAAGGGTTAAATTTTTTAAAAAAACTGGCATGACGACTGCAATATTCAAGGCAGAAGCAACTTTCGTATCAACCTGCCATTAGGAAATTATCAAATGACTGATATCAACAAAGAAACGATCTCTATCCTGAATGACCTGATCGAGACCAGCAAAGATGGCGAAGAAGGCTTCAAGACCAGCGCAGAGAATGCGAAAAGCCCACAGGTAAAATCCTTTCTTGCCCGTCGCTCCACCGAAGTTGCTGCAGCCGTTCGTGAACTTCAGCAGCATGTAACGCAGCTGGGTGGCAAGCCAGAAGACTCGACCAGTGTATCGGCCGACTTGCACCAGGCTTGGGTCAAGCTGAAAACCGCATTCACCAGCGCCGACGACAAGGCTGTGCTGGAAGAAGTGGAGCGCGGTGAAGACGTTGCCAAGAAGTCTTACAGCAAGGCTCTGGAAAAATCCCGCGAGAAGGGTGTTTCCCCAGCTGTGATCGCCGTCATCGAAAAGCAGTACCAAGGCGTTCTGAAGAACCACGACGAAGTCAAGGCACTTCGTGACGCAGCCCGCGCCGCATCGTAATTCGATAGCGCAGCGGTACTGAAAAAACGCCAGCCAGTCTGGCGTTTTTTTATGCCTTGAATTCGGCGATCCTTCACGCTTGACCGGCAATAGTTGCCGCAGCCACACGCAGTTCGACCCGGTTACGGCCATTGTTCTTGGCCTGATAGAGCGCCTTGTCGGCAATACCGAAGAACGCCGCCAGCTTGTCACCTGAATGAACCATCTGCGAGGCAACGCCGATACTGACCGTGATCGGCTGTTCATCGCCGAGGAAGGGTGGCAGGGTTTCGATGGCCTTGCGTACGTTTTCAGCGATGTTCAGCGCTCCCTTGCTGTCTGTTTCCGGCAGCACCACGACAAACTCTTCACCGCCGTAGCGGGCCGCCATGTCGCCCGGCCGTCTTATGTTGCTGGCAATGGTCTGTGCCACCTTGCGCAACGCCTGATCGCCGCCCTGATGCCCATGACGCTCGTTGAAGGCCTTGAAATGATCGACGTCGATCATCAGCATCGACAGCGGCTTGCCCGAGCGTTGCGCACGCGACCATTCGGTTTCCATAGAGGTGTCCATCTGGCGCCGGTTATCCAGCCCGGTAAGGCCGTCGGTCGCCGCCAGGCAGGCCAGTTGGTCTTCGGCCCGCTGGCGTCTGCGCAACTCGCGACACAGCAGCCCCGTCAGCCACAGAATGCCCAGGCACAGCACGCTGGTCGCCGAGCCTACCAACCAGGCATTGCGCCGCCAGACCGCGTACACCTCGGCTTCGGACTGCCCGATCACGACAATCAGTGGCAGGTTGCCAACCCTTGAGAAGGTATAGAACCGCTGTGCGTTCAACTGGGTCGACCAGGCGGAGAAACTGCCTTCGCCTTCCCTGAGCATGCGCTGGAAGTTGGCGGTACGGCTGTAGTCCTTGCCGATCAGGTCTTGTCCGTCCTTTTCAGGATGACGCACGATCAGAATGCCCTGAGTGTTGATCAGGTTGATACTGCTGTCGTTGCCCAGCCGCTGACTCATGAACAACTGTTTGAAATACACCAGACGCATTGCCGCGCTGGCAATGCCCATGAACTCGCCATTGGGGCCTGACATTCTCCGGCTGAAACCGATGCACCAGTCCTTGTAACCCCAGCGGGTTTTGTAAGGCGAGCTGACGTGCAACTCCAGCGACGGGTCGGTGGCATGTTCCTTGAAGTAGGAGCGGTCCGAAAAGTTATCGTCGCGCGGGATAACCGACAACGAGTCCGCGATGATTTCCCCCCGGTTGTCGAGCAGAACAAGGTCACCTTTGTAGGGCGCGGCTGTTGAACGGTCGAAGAGCACAAGCTGGCGCAGTTCCGGCGACAGGTTTTTCAGATCCGTGCGCTGCCAGGCTCTAATCATGCCTTGCAGGGAAGAGTCATACAGTTCCGCGTTGCGCATCACGTCAGCGTCGATCAACTGGACCATGTTGGAGGCGGTGCGAGCGGCGGAAAGCGCCGTATCGGTGCGTTCTCGAACCAGCAGGGACGCGACGATAGTGAGAATAGAGAGCACCGACAGCGAACTACCGAAAATGAGCATGAGCTCCGATCGGGACCATCGGTAAGACGCGGTTTGTATGGATGCAGACAACATCATTGGCGGCACTACCTGCAAACGAATGATTCTTGATAATTGATTGGGATAATTAACTTTTTATGAGGGGCCTGGCGGCGCAGCATATATATCACGATGCCGATAACGCCAATAAGCGCGCGCGACGAATAAAGAGTATTTTTTAAAACACTTGAAGACCGTCAAATACCGAGCGTCAATATTAAGTTCGGCACATGGATAATCAGCGCGGAAGACTGATACCGAATGTATTGATGCCGTGTTCGCTGTTCACGAACACTGAGCCGCCGTGCATCAGGGCGATGGCTTTGACAATGGCAAGTCCCAGACCGTGGTTGGCGCCACTGTTGCTGCGTGATGCATCGACCCGGTAGAAGCGCTCGAACAGCCGGAGAAGATGTTCTTCCGGGATCTGTGCGCCCGGATTGGCCACGCCGATGCTGACGTGATCTTCCTGCGTCTGAATGCTTACTTGAATGCGTTCACCGGCTTCGGTGTGCTGAACGGCATTGTGCAGCAGGTTAATCAGGGCCCGGCGCAGGTGAGCCTTCTCAATGGGTACGTTGGCGTCACCTTCGACCTGTACCTGAACCTGTGCATCTTCGAGAATGAAGTCCAGATAATCCAGCGTGGTGGCAACTTCCTCGGCCAGCGATGCGCACGTCAGTTCCTGAACCCTGGTGCCCTGATCGGCGCTGGCCAGGAACAGCATGTCGTTGATGATCGAACGCAAGCGTTCCAGCTCTTCCAGGTTCGATTGCAGCACTTCAAAATAATGCTCGGCCGAGCGGCCTCGGGTCAGGGCGACCTGAGTCTGGCCGATCAGGTTGGTCAGCGGCGAACGCAGTTCATGGGCGACATCGGCGTTGAACGACTCCAGCCGGGAATACGCCTGCTCGACGCGTTCGAGGGTTGAGTTGAACGACGCCACGAACTGCTCGAGCTCCGGCGGTAATGGCGACAATTGCAGGCGGCCTGACAGTCTCGGCGGTGCAAGTTTCTGCGCTTCAAGAGACAGCGTCGCCAAGGGGCGCAAGCCAATGCGCGCAACCCAGTAGCCCAAGGCCGACGCCAGCAGAATACCCAGTGCGGCGAAGCTGACCAGCGCAATCAGCAATGAATGTTGCGCATGCCAGAACGTCTCGGTGTCGATGGCAGTGAGAAAACGCAGGGCAGGACGCTGATCCTTGGGGGCGAATTCGCTGACCAGCACTTTGAATGCGAACGGATGATCGTCCAGCCTGAGATCGCGCATGCCCAATGGTCCGCGAGCAAACTGGCGGATAGCTGCACCGGGTTCGCCGAATTCGAAGCGCGGATCATCGCTGACCACCCAGAAACGCAGGCGTTTGTCTTCTTCACTCAGCAGCGTGAGCTTGGCTTTGATCTTGGTCCAGTGTTCCTCGGTCCCATAGCGATTGACCGCAGACTCCAGCACGCTGTAGCGCGCATCCACTTCGGCGCGGGGCAGCAGGTCCAGGCTCCTGTCGACCTGCAGGTACAGCGCCCAGCCGATGAGCAGAAAGACGCCCAGCGCGACAAGCGCGAAAAGACCGCCCAACCGCAGGGCAATCGAGTCAATCCGCACTGCGGTTCTCCAGCACGTAGCCCATGCCGCGGATGGTGTGCAGCAACTTCTGTTCATGCGGACCGTCGAGCTTGGCGCGCAGGCGTTTGATCGCGACCTCGACGACGTTGGTGTCGCTGTCGAAATTGATGTCCCAGACCATCTCGGCAATGGCGGTCTTGGACAGGATGTCCCCTTGGCGTCGGGCCAGCACGCTCAGCAGGGAAAACTCCTTGGCGGTCAGGTCCAGCCGCATTCCGGCACGGGTGGCCTTGCGACTGATCAGGTCGATCCACAGGTCGGCAATGCTGATCTGTACCGGTTCATGGCCGCCGCTGCGACGGGTAAGCGCTTGCAGACGTGCGACCAGTTCGAGGAACGAGAACGGTTTGCCCAGATAGTCGTCGGCACCTTCGCGCAGCCCGCGAATGCGATCATCGACCTGCTCGCGGGCAGTGAGCATGATCACCGGCGTCTGTTTGCGAGCCCGCAGCGCCCGCAACACACCGAAGCCATCGAGCCCCGGTAGCATGACGTCGAGCACGATGATGGCGTAATCGTTTTCCAGCCCCAAGTGCAGCCCTTCGATGCCATCGCGGGCCACATCCACGGCGTAGCCTTGCTCGGTCAGGCCACGACGCAGGTAATCTGCGGTTTTTTCTTCGTCTTCGATGATCAGCACACGCATGAAGCGACTCTCACTCGTGAATGGCCAGTGCGGGCGCAGGCGCGGGGTGACGCCGGTGGAACAGCCGCTCCAGTTGCAGGTAAATGACCGGGGTGGTGAACAGCGTCAGCAACTGGCTCACCAGCAGACCGCCGACCACGGCGATACCCAAGGGTTGGCGCAGTTCTGCACCGACGCCGAAGCCCAGCATCAACGGCAGCGCGCCGAGCAGTGCCGCCAGGGTGGTCATGATGATGGGCCGAAAGCGTGTCATGCAGGCCTCGTAGATCGCTTCCTGTGGCGTCAGACCTTGCTCGCGTTGCGCCTGCAGGGCGAAATCCACCAGCAGAATGCCGTTCTTCTTGACGATACCGATCAGTAGCACCACGCCGATCAGCGCCATGATCGAGAAATCCTGCCCCATCAGCCACAGCAACAACAGTGCACCGATGCCCGCCGACGGCAGCGTCGAAATGATGGTCAGCGGATGCACGAAGCTCTCGTATAGCACGCCCAGAATGATGTACACCGCCACCAGTGCCGCGAGGATCAGCCAGGGCTGGTTGGCCAGCGAACTCTGGAACGCCTGCGCCGCTCCCTGGAAACTGCCAATGATCGACGCCGGCATGCCGATCTCGGCCTTGGCCTCGTCCAGCATGCGCACTGCATCGCCGAGTGCGACCCCGGAGGCGAGGTTGAAAGACAGGTTGGCGGCCGGGAACATGCCGTCGTGACTGATGGACAAGGGCCCCATCTGCGGCGCACCGACCTTGGCCAGTGCCGACAACGGCACCATTTCGTTGGTCAGCGGCGAGCGCAGGTAGAAATACGCCAGACTTTCGGCCTTGCCACGTTGCCGGGCATCGAGTTCAAGGATGACTTTGTACTGGTTGACCTCGGTCTGGTATTCGCTGATCTGCCGCTGGCCGAACGCGTCATACAACGCCTGATCCACGTCTGCCGTGGTCAGCCCGAAACGTGCCGCCGCACTGCGATCAATCTCGATGTGCGTCACGCTGCCGCCCAGTTGCAGGTCGTTGGACAGGTCGCGGAAGGCAGGGTTTTCTCGAAGCTTTTCAGTCAGGCGCTGGGTCCAGGTGTTAAGCAGTGGCCCGTCGTTGCTCTTCAGCACGTACTGATATTGACTGCGGCTGGGGCCGGAGCTGAGGTTGATGTCCTGCCCGGCGCGCAGGTACAGGACGATGCCCGGTACCTTGGCCAGTTTGGGCCGCAGCCGGTCGATGAATTCGCTGACCGAGACATCGCGCTCGGAACGGGGCTTGAGCGAAATCCAGAAGCGGCCGTTGGCGATGGTCTGGTTGCTGCCTGAGACGCCGACGGAATGGGAGAACGCCAGGACCGCAGGATCAGCCCCGACAATCTTCGCCAGTGCGAGGTGTTTTTCCACCATGTCCGGGTAGGAAATGTCGGCAGCCGCCTCAGTGGTGCCCAATGCGAAAGCCGTGTCCTGCACCGGAAAGAATCCCTTGGGAATGACGATGTAGCCGATCACGGCCAGGGCCAGTGTCAGGCCGAACACGCCCAGCATGATCCGCTGGTGCGCCAGTGCCTTGCGCAGGCCTCGCTCGTAAGTGGCCAGCAAGCGCTCGCTGAAGCCGGGGCTGGACTGTTTGGCGTGCGACGGGGCGCGCATGAACAACGCGGCCAGCGTCGGGGCCAGGGTCAGCGAAACCACCACCGAAATCAGGATCGTCGCCGTGGCGGTCAGGGCGAACTCCTTGAACAGTCGCCCGACCACGCCGCCCATGAACAGCAGCGGAATGAACGCGGCAATCAGCGAGAAGCTGATCGAGACCACCGTAAAGCCGATTTCACCGGAGCCTTTGATCGCGGCTTCACGCATGCCTTGCCCGGCTTCCAGGTGCCGGTGAATGTTCTCCACCACCACAATGGCGTCGTCCACGACAAAGCCTACGGAAACCACAATGGCGACCAGCGTCAGGTTGTTCAGGCTGAAGCCCAACAGGTACATCATCGCGAAGCTGGCAATCAGCGACACGCCCAGCACCGCGCTGACGATCAATGTCGCCGAAAGCTGGCGAAGAAACAGCGCCATTACCGCGACCACCAGCAGCACGGCAATCAGCAGGGTCAGCTCCACTTCATGCAGCGAGGCACGGATGGTGCGGGTGCGGTCGTTGAGTACCGACACATCGACAGCGGCGGGAAGCATTTCCTGCAGGCGCGGCAGTTCGCGTTGAATGCGGTCTACCGTGTCGACAATGTTGGCGCCCGGCTGGCGGAAGATGGCGATGTTGACACCTTGCTGATCACCGGACCACGCTTTCACATAAGCGTTTTCAGAACCGTTGACCACACGGGCCACATCACTCAGGTGAACCGGTGCGCCGTCCTTGTACGACACGATCAGTTGCGCGTAGTCCTGCGGCTTGAACAACTGGTCGTTGGAAGACAGGGTCGAAATGCTGTCCTTGCCATACAGCGCGCCCTTGGCCAGATTCAGGCTGGTCTGCTGCACGGCCTGGCGAATGTCGGCCAGGGTCAGGCCCAGCGCGGCGAGTTTCTCGGGTGCGGCCTGCACGCGGATTGCCGGTCGCTGCTGACCCGTGATGAACACCTGACCGACCCCTTCGACCTGGCTGAGCTGTCGCGCCAGGATGGTTTCGGTCACGTCGCTCAGTTCGGTGCCCGGCATCAGGCTGGAACTGACGCTCAGGATCAGCACCGGGCTGTCAGCCGGGTTGACCTTGCGCCAGGTCGGCAGGCTGGGCATGTCGGCGGGCAGGCGTCCAGCGGCGGTGTTGATCGCTGCCTGCACTTCCTGGGCTGCGGTGTCGATGCTCTTGTTGAGGGTGAATTGCAGCGTCAGGTTGGTGGAACCCAGGGCGCTGCTGGACGTCATTTGCGTCATGCCCGGAATCGCACTGAATTGCACTTCAAGAGGCGTGGCGACCGACGAGGCCATGGTTTCGGGGCTGGCGCCGGGAAGTTGTGCGCTGACCTGGATGGTGGGAAATTCCGCTTCCGGCAATGGCGCGACCGGCAGGCGTGGAAAGGCGATGACGCCCAACAGCACCAGCGCAAAGGTCAGCAGCAACGTGGCAACCGGATGGTCGATACACCATGCCGACACCGAGCCCCGGCCTTTCATTGGGCACGCTCCACTTGTGCCGTGCGGTCTTGCTCGGCCGCGCCGTTCACCACTTCGATGGCGGTGCCGGGCTTGAGTCGGGACTGACCGTCACTGACCAGTGTGTCTCCCGCCTGCGGGCCGCTGATCAGGGTCTGTTCGCTGTCCTGATAAAGCACCTTCACGGGCACAACTTCGACTTTTTTATCCGGCGTTACCCGGTAGACGAAATGCTGGTCCATGCCGCGCTGGACCACTTGCGGGCTGACCGTGAGCGAGTCGCGCTCAATACCGGTCTGGATCTTCACCGTCACCAGCTGCCCCGGCCACAGCCGCTCGCCGGGGTTGTTGAACTGCGCCTTGGCGCGGATCGTCCCGGTAGTAGCCGACACCTGGTTGTCGATCAGCGACAGCGTGCCTTCGCCCAACAGCAGGCCGTTGGCTGCGCTATCACCCTGATAAGCCTTGACCACCGCGCCCGTACGGTCGGCGATCAGCCCTTGAAGGGTGGGCAGCATCTGTTGCGGCAGTGAGAATTCCACGGAAATCGGGTCGATCTGTGTCACGGAAAACAGTCCGGCCGCATCCGTCACGCGCATGAAGTTGCCTTCGTCGACATTGCGAATGCCCACCCGGCCGCTCACTGGCGAGCGAATCTGCGTGTGGGAAAGCTGAACCTGCGCGGCATTGATACTTGCTTCGTTACCCTGCGCCGTGGCGCTCAACTGTCTGACCAGCGCCTGCTGCTGGTCGTAGGTCTGCTTCGAGATGCCGTTGTCTTCAGTGAGCTGGCGATAGCGCTTGAGGTCGAGCTGGGCGACGTCCAGTTGGGCCTTGCTCTGCGCCAGTTGCGCACGAGCCTGCTCCAGTGATGCGCGGATCGACCGGTCATCCAGCGTTGCCAGCAACTCTCCGGTCTTGACCTGCTGACCTTCCTTGACCAGCACTCTGGTCAGGATGCCGTCCACTTGTGGGCGAATCACAACGCTTTGCAGCGACAGCACCGAGCCGATGCCAGTCACGAAACGCGGCACGTCCTCGACCTGAACGGTCACGACCTTGACCGGTACCGGCGCAGGGGCGCCTTTGTGGGTTTTGGCGGGGCGCAGCAGGCTCCAGCCGACAACCGCAATCAATGCGGCGAGGATGACGACGGCTGTGACGGTCAGGGTCTGTTTACGCATGCGAAGAAGGCGCCGGAGGAGTCAAAGTGAAGGCCGCGAGTTTCAAGTGTTACTTATAACCTGCAAACACGGTCAGCAAAATGACTTTCAGCTGTCAGGAATGTCAGGAAACACCGATCAAGAAATCCCGCTCCGGGACGATACAACGACAGAGGGGATGACGTGTTGGATGATGAGTGGGTCCTCAGATAAATCCTACATTTTCCTGCGTTAACTTCTGGCAGCCGATTCTTTCCTCGACTTAACTATCATCAGGTATTTATTCATGAGGTGTGGCATGAGCAGCAAGGCATCCGCCGTTAAAAAAGTTCTGCAAACCCTGTCCACGCCTTCAGGAAGGGCGGCGACCGTATTTATTCCGTTGTTGTTGACGTCCAGTCTTTCACTGGCGCGCGACGGCACGCTGAGTTTTCACGGAAGTGTCGTCAATTCGAGTTGTGAAGTGTCGGCATTCGCGCCGGATTCCACAAATAATGCGCTGCGCTCGCTGACAGTTTCACCGGGTATTACGCTACAGATCCGTGCCGTGAAAGATGCCTGCGCCGATGACACTGCTTCCTTTGTGGCCGATTACCAGGAACTGACACCCTTGCCTGTTTCATCGGCGGACGGACGCACAACGACGACGGCACGTGCCGGCCTGGTAACGCTGACATATCAATAAAAGTCCCTGCCGTTTATCCAGTTATCCATCGCCTCTGAGGGGGCGTCGGGTTATTGTCTGACAATGCAGTTTCTGTGCACTTTCCTGTTGGATTTCTTGAATACGTCAGCGGCAGTCATTTGGTTGATGTATGCACTCGGGTATTGTCTGTAACTCGCTGAAACCGGGGCCTGTCTGGTTATTCTGGTTATTCCTACAGATGCATCCTGCGTGCCGTGTGGTCGTGTCCGCTCATTCAAAGTAATTACCCTGACAGCGGTCAAAAAGTTCGAGACCTATAGTGCTTGCCGTCCGAATGTGGGCACACACGAAATAACACAAGGAAGGTAGTTAGCATGAAAAAGCTTTCTCTGACACTGGCAGTCATGGGCGCTATAAGTTTGGGTCTGGCGGGCACCGCCAATGCGGCAAACAACGGCAAACTGATCTTCAACGGCACACTCACCAATATCTCTTGCGATGTGGCGCCGGGGACCGGCGTCAGCGCCGGTAATAATCCGGGTGAGATCAATGTCGATCTGGGCAACGTTTCGTTTTCCGATATCGGCCTGTCCAGCGAAGCCAAATATGAAACTGCCACACCTATTCAGTTGCTGGTCAACTGCAGTGCCGGTGCCGATCAGTACAACATGGTGAAGATGCGGTTCACCGCACGCAACGGCAGTGGGCTGGACAATAACGATTCGAAACTGTTGCGCACGACCGGTGCGGCGGACGGTGTCGGTATCGGTCTTCTTAATGCCTCCAGTGTGCTGATGGACCTGAGTGGCAGCGAAACCATCGACACGTCGCTGGTCAAGGATGGTGCCGGTGGAGCAACGGCTGAAATCAACTTTGGCGCTGTCTACGTGCTTAACGGTACACCGACCAATCCTGGTAACGCCGATGGCTTCATGCCGTTCGTAATGGATTACGAGTAACGGCCTGACAGGGCGGGCTTCGCTCGCCCTGTTTCATGCTCATCAGAGGCGGGTGCCAAGTATGCTTCTCGACTTTTTTCGTTACATCGTGCTGCTTGCGATGGGGCTGACCGTGTCTTCGGTTCAGGCCGGCATTGTGCTGAATACGACACGTGTCATTTATCAAGGAGGCGACAGGGAGGCGAGCCTCGGGGTGCAGAACAGCGGCGGCGGAGAGATCCTTCTGCAGTCCTGGCTCGAGACACCGGGCACGGCAGGTACACAAGCTGCGCCGGATCTGCCCTTCATTGTTACGCCGGCTCTGGCGCGCATGGCCGGTGGCAGCAAGCAGTTGCTGCGCATCATCCATTCGGGTGCCGGTCTGCCGACCGATCGTGAGTCGGTGCTATGGCTCAATGTTCAGGAAATACCCCAGACCGCTGCAGAAAACACGCTGCAAATCGCGATACGGCAACGCATCAAGGTGTTTTTTCGGCCTTCAGGGCTGGACGGCGATCCCTTGCAGGCACCCGAAAAACTGCGCTGGCGCTGGGCCGGCGGCGATGTGTTGTCCATTGAAAACCCGGGGCCCTATCACGTGTCGATGTTGCGGGTTTCGGTTCGTCAGCGGGGCACCGAGGTGGCCAGCCTTGACCGCCAGATGCTTGCGCCGCATCAGAGCCTCAGCCTGCCATTGCGTGGCAAGAGCGCTGCGGTACCACTGGATCTGAGCTTCATCAGCATTAACGATTTCGGCGGACAGGTCCCTTATCAGGCCCGACTCGACGACGGCGGAGTCGGTTACGCAAGCAAGGCTGCGGCGCGCTAGCCGGGCCCGTCCTGTCGCGATGCGTCTGCGCGAAGGATTGTGCGGCGTGCGATATATCCGAAGTAGAGTGAAGATCGCTATGGAATGGCACAAAAAAGACACGGTCGTTGCTGCAAAGTCTGTTCGCCTTTATCCCGGACATTGCCCGAGGCCTCGTGCGACGTGGGCATCCGGGCGCTATCGGGTCTGTATCAGTCTGGTGCTGACCTGCTCTTCCACCGCCTTCGCGGCCAGCCCGGACGGCCCGGGTATCATGAGCCCGGTGACGTTCAACACAGCGTTCATTCAGGGCAGCGAGCAACCGCCGGACCTGACAGAGTTCCTGCGCGCCAACAGCGTTCTGCCCGGCATCTACCGCGTGGACATCTACGTGAACCGGACGCTGAGCGGACGGCGTGATGTGGCGTTTTCGAAAAACCGGCGTTCCGGCCGGATCGAGCCCTGCCTGACGCTTGAGATGTTGCAGGGTTTCGGGCTCGATCCGGCCCGTTTGCCTGCCACGGGCGAGCCGGACGAGGCGTGTTTCGATCTGCCTGCAGGGGTCGAGTTTGCACGAGTCGATTACCATCCCGACGCCTTGCGCCTGAACATCAGCGTTCCTCAGGCGGTCATGGCGCGCAGTGCCCGAGGCTACGTTTCACCACAGTTGTGGGACGAGGGCGAACCGGCGGCCTTCGTCAATTACAACGTCAATGCCGTCAGACGGCGCAATCAGAATCTCGATACCGACCAGTACTATATCGGGCTGCGCAACGGTGTGAACCTGGGGGCCTGGCGGCTGCGCAATGAGTCCTCACTGCTCTATGGCGCTGATCGTTCATGGCGCTATCGGGGCAATCGCACGTTCGCTCAGCGAGACATCACTGCCCTGAAAAGCCAGTTGACGGTGGGTGAGGCGTTCAGCGATTCGCAGGTGTTCGACAGCGTTCGCTTCAGGGGCGCGTCGATTGCTTCGGACGACGGCATGCTGCCTGACAGTGAACGCAATTACGCGCCAGTCATCCGCGGGACTGCCGAGACCAATGCAACGGTCGAGGTTCGCCAGAACGGTTTCCTGCTGTACAGCAGTAACGTTTCGCCCGGGCCTTTCGAAATCACAGATATTTATCCCAGCGGCTCCAACGGCGATCTTGACGTCACGATCATCGAAGCCGATGGTCGCCGACGTTCCTTCACCCAGGCATATGCGTCGTTGCCGATCATGGTCCCGGCGGGTGCGTTGCGCTTCAGTCTGGCTGCCGGGCAGGTCGACAACGAAGGTCAGAGCTCCCCGGCCTTTGCCAGCGCCGCGCTGATCTACGGTCTGTCAGAACGGGTGACCGGCTTCGGCGGACTGCAACTGGCCGAGGACTATCAGGCCGCAAACATCGGAACGGGGGTGAACACCGGCGTCGGCGCGGTCTCTCTGGATGTCACCCATTCGGTCAGTCAACAGAAGCGCCAGACGCTTGCCGGCCAGAGCCTGCGGGTGCGCTACGCCAATACGCTGGACGTGACGGACACCACCCTGGCAGTCGCCGGATATCGCTATTCCACCGAGGCCTACCGAACGCTCAATCAGCACGTCAGCGACATGGACGATTCACTGAACGGTCTTCCTGGCGGTCAGCCCAAGGACCGGCTGGAGCTCAATGTTACTCAGGTGCTGCCTGCGCAAAACGCTTCCCTGAGCCTGACTGCTTCCGAACAGCGCTATTGGAACCTGCCCGGCAAGACCCGCCAGCTTTATCTGTCATACAACGCGGCCTGGCGCAGCCTCAATTACAGCCTGTCCGTCGAGCGTAATCAGGACTTCGGCCGTTCGGGCGACGCCACCCCGGACACCCGTATCGCTTTCAGCGTGACCCTGCCGCTTGGCGCCAGTCCAGGGTCATCACGTCTGTCGTTCAATGGCGTGCGCGGCAGTGCTGGCGACTACAGCGTGCAGGCTGGCCTCAATGGTCAGGTACTGGATGATCGCGACACGTTTTATTCCGTGCAGACCGGTCGCGACAGCAGTTCCGGGAGCTACGGTGCAGGCAAGCTCAATACCACCCTGCCTTACGGCCGGTTTGAGGCCGGTTACAGCCAGGGCCAGGACTATGACGCGTTGACGCTGGCCGCCACCGGTTCTGTCGTGGCTCATGCCGGCGGTATCAATCTGGGTCAGCCATTGGGCGAAACCTTTGCGCTGGTGCATGTGCCGGATGTCGGCGGGGCCAGGCTCAAGTCATTCAACAACGTCGCCACAGCCGCCAACGGTTATGCGGTGATGCCCTACGCGCAGCCCTATCGCACCAACTGGGTCAGTCTGGACACCCGGCAACTGGGTGCCGACATCGATCTGGAAAGCGCGATCACCCAGATCGTGCCTCGACGGGGGGCCATGCCGCTGGTGCGCTTCAAGGCTGCGGTGGGTCGCCGCGTGCAGTTCGAACTGGTGCGCGCCGATGGCAGCAAGGTTCCGCTGGGGGCCAGTGTCGAAGACGAGCAGGGCAGGGCGCTGGCCGTGGTAGATCCGAGCAGTCAGGCGCTGGTGTTGAGCGAACAGGACAGCGGCCGTTTGCAAGTGCGCTGGTCGGATCAGCGTTGCGAAGCGCCTTTTGAACTGCCGCCCAGAGACCCGGCTCGGGCCTACGAACGGCTCAAGGTGATCTGCCAATGAGGCGCGGCTATCGACTCATGCTTCTGGCGCTGCTGTCAGTGACCAGTGTCTGCGTGCAGGGCGCACTGTCGCTGACAGGGACGCGGCTGATCTTCGATGGCCGGTACCGGGAGGTCAGCCTGGAGGTGCGCAATTCCGGACAGGACGAGGTACTTGTTCAGGCCTGGCTCAGTGATCCACTCGATGATGAAATGTCGGCATCGCCCCGGATTCTGCCCTTTGTGGTGACGCCACCCCTTTCGCGTATCAGTGCGGGTGGCAGGCAGGCATTGCGGGTGTTGTATCAGGGGGCAGGAATGCCTGAGAACCGGGAATCCCTGCTGCACCTGTCGGTGCTTGAAATTCCCCGACGCGAGCCCGGCAACCGGCAACTCACGATTGCCGTCCGTCAACGCATCAATGTGTTTTACCGACCTGACAGGTTGCCGGGCGATCCGGCCGAGTCCGCCGAGCGGCTGGACTGGACGCTGACGGATAACGGTTCGGGCATGACGCAGTTGCAGGTCAGCAACCCGACGGCCTACCACGCCTCCCTTGAGTCCCTGAACCTGAACGGTGTTCAGGTCAGCGACCACCTGTTGCTGGCCCCGGGTGCACGAATCCAATTACCTGTCTCCGCGCACGTTCTTCAACGATCCGGACTTCACCGTCTCGCGTTCAAGGCGCTGACCGACTACGGCGGCCAGCGCGCCTACTGCACGAATCTGAACGGGCAGGCATCGTCCAGCGCCCGTCTTCTGGAAAACCTCACGCCTCAGGAAGCCTGCTGATATGAAACCTCTCTTTGTGCGCCGCCGGTTTCAAACCGCTGCATTGTTATTGTTGCTGAGCCCTGCGTCCGCGTTTGCCCTTGTCTGCAAGACGCAAGGTGCGGGCGAAACCTTCGTTCATGGCCAGTTGAGCAGTACGGTGGCGATTCCTGCGACGGTCCCGAATGGCGAAGTGGTCTGGCGCTCCGGGCCCATGAACATTCAGGTCGAGTGTGCCAAGGACGGCCAGCAGGCACTTCAGGAAGAAATCGCCCTCTACCTGAATCCCGACAACATTGTGATTGGCCAAGGCATTCGTGCAGGTCTGACCCACAAGGGTATCGACTATGTCCAAGGCAGTGGCCGGATCACCACCGGGCATTATTTGCCCGCGTGCCATGAGGGCGATGCGAACATCGATAAATGTCCCAGGGTTCGTTTCAATCTGCCGTTTTCGGTGTTCATTCAGAAGTTCGGTGCAACCCCGCCATCTGGCGTCGCAAGCGATCTGCTTGATTATCGCTTCTTTCAGCTCGACAGCGCTGCCGGTCTGCAACCGTTGCCGGGGCGCAGCCTCAGTTATGTGATCGACAGCCTGACCGGTCTGCGCTTCGTGGCCTGCGATGCCGATCTGCAGGTGATTCCGCAGACCGTGGAGTTCGGCGCGCTGCCCATCAAGAACGTCGCAGTCGGCAAGGTCTTCGCCACTCAGCCGTTTTCACTGCTGACCCAACGCACCTGCGACTCACCCTTCAGCATCAATGCCCGTTTTCGTCCGGTGAGCGGCATTGTTTCAGACACGGGGGATATGTTGATACCCGCCGGCAACCCGTCGTTAGGCATCCGCATCAGCGGTGCCTTGGGCGGCAAGGCGCTGCGTTACAACGAACCTTTCCACATGGCCGAATTGCTGGACGATACCCATGCGGCCAAGGCGGACTTCAACGCCGAACTGGTCTGGAACAGCACCAGGCCGCAGGTCGGGCCTTTCGATGCGCAAATCATGGTGGATCTGTTCTATCGGTGAGGGCGACAGGAGGCTCGGGCGGGCGTTCGACGTTTGCTGTATGCTGCGCGACCGCGGGCGTGTGCCCGGCCATTTCGACTCTCTGGTGACACCATGACCACTCCTGAACAAGCGCCTGTTCAAGAAGCCGCAATCGACTCCGTAGACGCTGTCGACAAGAAGGCTGCGATTGCCCCGTTCAGCTTTCCGTTCAAGCCGTCGGAGTTTGCACAGGCCAAAAAAGACAAGGATCAGGCCTGGTATCAGAAGTCGAACAAGTCCGGGCACCACAAGACACCAGGTGCCGCTCCGTCCGGCACCCGTCGTTCCATGGGCAAGCGCTGAGTCAGGCTGCTTGCAGCGGGATGAACAGGTAAGAGACCGGTTCCCTGAGCGTCACTTCGGCACCTGCCGCCTGCAGCGTGTCGATGACCGTCTGGCCTGCGACATGAAACTCCCAGCCTGCGTTGTCCGGCGATTCACCTGGGTGGCTGGCAACCTGCTCAATGGCTGCCGCGAAGGCGACCATGTCCGGCAGGTAAGCCACGAACCCGTTGCCCTTGAGCGCAGTGGTGCGAATTCCCAGCTTCTGGCAGATCACCTGCTTGGCCTCGATTTCGTCGCGGTCTGCCTGGCGTGACTGTTCGATCAGCGCCATCAGTTGCGTGTCCACCAGCGTGTTGCCAACGATCAGATCGGGGCCCTGTTCCCAGGCCTCCGGCGGACAACCCTTGGTTTCAGGGCGCAGCGGGATATGCGGATTGATTTCCATCGGATAGATCCGGCACACCAGCGGCCGACGCTCGTAGATGCCGCAGAGATTCTGTTCGTCAAGATTCCGGCAGCGGCCGACGTTATAGGCGGCGAAGGTGATGGCGACATACGCAGTGGTCAGGCCACTGTTCACTTGGGTGGAGCGTCGTGTGGCGTGCGTCAGTTGTGCTTCGGGAACGCCATAACCGTTACCGAGAAAGGCTTCGGTCAGCACGATCACCGTACCGCCGTCTGCCGCCCACTGCGCGGCCTCGGTGAGTGTCAGCGGTACGTGATGATCGGTGCAGCAGCCGCCGCAACCTGTGCAGGAAAACTGGGTGTTCATTGGGTCGGTAACCTGTCCATGACGGGCGCCGGGTTGACGACAAGGCTGTCATCGTTCCGACTGATGCAGGGCAGGAAGCAAGTTGCGCGCCACCGGCTTATCGGGCAGGCGACTGAATGCTGTCCCACTCGGTCACGCTGGCTTGTCTGCTCTTACGGTTGTAGAGACAAAGCTCGGTGCCCGGGCGGTCGTTCATGTGTTTTTGTGGATAACGACCTTTCAGCAACAGCGCGCTATAGCCGACCCGGTCATCGAATTGGGCGCTGCTGCCGACGGCTGAAACGTTTTTGAGCTGGCTGGCTTTCAGGCAACTGTCGAGCATCGCCTTGTCGTGCGCGCTCCAGGCTTGTGGTGTCGACGCACCGGCTGGATTGGCAACAACGGCCAGACCTGCCAGTAAGAGAAGGTACGCTTTCATCTCGATTTCCATCTGCAGCGTTTCGGGCGCAAATTATCGCAGATCATTTCCGGTCGACCGCCAGACGAGCGACGTAGGACATGTCTGATTTTTCATAAAGACGCCTTGCGATCAGATTGTTTTCCATGACTTTCAAATCGACAGCCACTTCATTGCATCGCCCCAGATGGACGAACAGGTGGTTGATCAACGCTGCGCCGATTCCCCTGTTCCGGTAATCCGGGTGTACGGCCAGGTCCTTGATAAAGGCGCTGGTCCAGCACGTGATCAACCCCACGACGCGATCACTGTCGATTGCCAGAAAACAGCGCGACCGGTCGAATTCGGGGTTGTGCTCGAATGCGTCGAGCCAGTCCTTGTGATCCAGCCACGGCCCGTCATCCAGCAGATGACTCTGCGCCAGCAGGCCGTGAGCCTGAAGACTGCGTTGGAGCGTAAGACTGGCGCAGGAGATGCCGTGCGGCCAGGGCGCATGTGGCACGGGCGCTTTCAGGTCCCGACGCATCAGCCAGCAATGGTCTGGCGAGGCGTCGGCTGAACCCGGCGCAGTGGAGAGCGGTTTGTGGATCAGATGCCCTGAGCCACGACCGTGCGGGCGGCCTCGATCAGGCATTTGGTCAGCTCGGGTGAGGAAAACTTGGTCAACACGGCGTTGGCACCGGCGATTCTGGCCTTCTCGCTGTTCATTGCGCTGTCCAGTGAAGTGTGAAGCAGGATGTACAGGTCGTTGAAATCAGGCGTATCGCGCAAGGTCCGGGTCAGGGCGTAGCCGTCCATCTCCGACATTTCGATATCGGACACCACGACATTGATCTGCGCCGCTGTGCCTTGCAGATCCAGCAGTACCTCGATGGCTTCTTTCGCGCTGCGGGCGGTATGGCAGTTGATGCCCAGATTGCGCAACGTGATGATCGACTGCTGCAGGGCGACCTGGCTGTCATCGACTACCAGAATACGCGCTTGCGCCAGCACTTCGGCGTCTTCCCTGGCCAGTTCGGCCGACTGAACGACAATCTGTGCCGGAGCGATGCCGTGGATCACTTTTTCGATATCCAGCACCTGCACCAGCACACCGTCGACCTGGGTGACGCCGGTGATGAACGACTTGCTGCTCGAGCCGTAGGGCGGCGGGCGGATATCGGTGGTCAGGCAGTGCACGATCTTGCTGACTGCCTGAACATGCAGACCTTGCTTTGAGCGGCTGACGTCGGTGACGATCAGGCAGCCGCCATCCGGATCGGCCAGCGGCCGCTCGCCGATGGCCCGGCTCAGGTCGATGACCGAGAGCGATGAGCCGCGCAGTGTTGCGATGCCTTTGACGTGCGGGTGCGATTCCGGCAGATGAGTCAGGGCAGGGCAGGGGATGATCTCGCTGACCTTGAGCAGGTTGATCGCCATCAGCTTGCCGCTGCGCAACGTGAAAAGGAGCAGCGAAAGTGAATCTGCTCGGACGTTCTTGGACATATGAACCTTCTGGCTATAGGTGTTTCGTCGCCTGGAGGCGACAAACATCTTTCTCTGAGAGGTTATCGACCCGCGTCGGTGTGGCTTTAGGATTTTTAAAGGATAGCGCTTTGCAGGGCCAAAACCCGAGGTGCGACAAAATACCGCGGCCTTCTATATATAGAAGAGGTGCGACAAAGTGACGCACGCTTCTATATATAAGGAAGAGATTCGATCGTTGCACAGACGCCGTCCGCACGGTGCAGTGAAAAACCCACCTCACTGGCGCACAACCATCCGGCAGGCAGATTCGGCCGTACGGCCGTTGCGCCCTTGAGTTGTCGGGGCTGGCGGATGATTATCGCGTGCGATCCGGGGCGGGCGATTCTACACTGCGCGTCCCATCCTCAGGTGGTTGAGTCAGCAGGGCGTCCGGGTCCGTCAACCGCTTCATCAGTTCAGTAAGGTGTGTGAATGAGCGACAACCTGTTGTACCTGCGACGCGAGAAACGATTCCTGGTCTTGCTGGGGATCATCTGCCTGTCCCTGATCGGCGGCGCCCTGTACATGCAGATCGTACTGGGCGAAGCGCCATGCCCGCTGTGTATCCTGCAGCGCTATGCACTGCTGTTCATCGCGATCTTTGCCTTCATCGGCGCTGCCATGCCTGGCCGCCGCAGCGTGACCCTTTTCGAAGTTCTGGTGATCCTGAGTGCGCTCGGCGGTATTGCCGCTGCTGGCCGCCATGCCTGGGTGCTGGCCAACCCTGCGGTCAGCTGCGGAATCGATACCTTGCAGCCAATCGTCGACGGCCTGCCGCTGGCGGATCTGTTCCCCACGGTTTTCCAGGTCAGCGGGTTCTGCTCCACGCCTTATCCGCCAGTGCTCGGACTGTCGTTGGCGCAATGGGCACTCGCAGCCTTCGTTCTGACCGCAATACTGGTTCCAGTCTGTGTGTTGCGCAATCGGCGTAAACCTTACTGAATACAAGGGCTTTCATGAAAATAGCCTCGTGAAATCGAGGCTTTTTTTTGTGCCGTGAAAGCCAATCAGTACTTATTGTTACGTAATCTGAGAATAACTGTTACAAAATTAGGCATAGTCATTAAAAATTTACGTATCTACAATCCCCGTCACTTGTCGTCAGGCTTCACTTGACGACCAGCAATTTTGAGGCCTTTTAGCGCCACCTGTGTACCCTGAACAGGCAGCGCAATGCTTGCCTCCGAGGGCGTACAATGGCCGCTGAAGGCATCTGCCCTGCACATCGGGCAGTTCCAGCAGCTCAAAATAAGAATCCATAGCTAAACCCGGATTTGTCGATACGTCGCGTTGGCGCATTGGCAGGCCCTTGTTCAATTCAAAAAAAATTGCCGGCACTGGCAGGGTGAAGTGTTGGCGGTCGAAACCCAACTGCACCGCGCAAGCTGCTTTTAGAGGTCGTGAAATGAGTAAAAAAAGGTACCCCAGGTTTTTTGGCTTCTTGGCCCTTTTCTGTATGCTTTTGCTCAGTGGATGCGACGGCGTACCTCTGCTCGATCCAAAAGGGCAGGTGGGTATCGAGCAGCGTAACCTGATCGTTATCGCCACATTGCTGATGCTGATCGTCGTGATCCCGGTCATTCTGATGACCCTGATCTTCGCCTGGAAGTATCGCGCAACGAACAAGGCTGCCAAGTACACGCCGGACTGGTCGCACTCCACCAAGATCGAAATCGCGGTCTGGGGCGTTCCCATGCTGCTGCTGGTGTTTCTGGGCTACTACACCTACGTCTCGACGCACGAGCTGGACCCTTACCGTCCGCTTGAGTCCGATGTGAAGCCGGTCACCATCCAGGCGGTCTCCGTAGACTGGAAGTGGATTTTCATCTATCCGGAATACAACATCGCGACGGTCAACAAGATCGTGTTCCCGGCCAACACGCCGATCAATTTCCAGGTCACCTCCGATAGCGTGATGAACTCGTTGTTCATTCCGGGTCTGGGCGGCCAGATCTACGCGATGGCGGGCATGCACACCAAGCTGCACCTGATCGCCAACGAAGTTCACGAATTCAACGGTATCTCCGCCAACTACAGTGGCGCAGGCTTTACCGGCATGAAGTTCAAGGCCAACTCCGTGAGCCAGGCCGATTTCGACAACTGGATCACCGAAGTCAGGAACTCGCCGAAGAAGCTTGGCCAGACCGAGTACGCTGAACTGCTCAAGCCGAGCGAGCGTAATCCTGTTGAACTGTTTTCTGCGGTCACTCCGAACCTGTTGTTCACCACCGCACTGCTGTCGCTGCTGGCAGCGCTGACCCGTTCGATCCTGTGGGTGTACATCGGG